>Ga0163161_10002175_pt1 | contig 14134 bp, 10 predicted proteins | sample S45metaG_FD_129847 | JGI IMG/M metagenome (GOLD analysis project Ga0163161, IMG submission 129847) | Switchgrass rhizosphere microbial communities from Kellogg Biological Station, Michigan, USA - S4-5 metaG | ecosystem: Host-associated > Plants > Roots > Rhizosphere > Soil | place: USA... | reverse complement strand
CCTTGCGTTTCAGTATGTTTTGCAGTGCGGCCAGATGAGTATCAACAATAAACTCCTGATCGTGATAGTGAACCAGTATTAAAAAGTTTTTTAAATTTTTGCCCAGATAATTAAAAGTGAGCTCCGGCGTTTTTACCTCAGGCTTAGCTTCTTGAGGTGTAGTATCAATGGTCGGTGTTTTTATTTCGGGTTCAGGTTCTTCAATGATGGGTTGATGTATTTCTCTTTTTTCGTAAAAGGCTTTATCCGTATTTAACAGATAAAGTTCATCCTGTAATATAAAACGCAGAGCAACCGGGTTTTCAACTTTCACTTTAACAAATTTTAACCAAAAGTAGTTAAATGGTTTCAAGCTTTATAGCCATATTAGCGCAATTATAGGCAGTTATATGTAATTGCCGTTTTTTGTTCAGCTATAATTAATAAATTTTACCGAAATTCGAAGTTTTTAACGGACTATTGATCCGTATTATTTAGAGTATAAGTGCATTACATGAGAAAGTTAGGGATATTCATTTTAAGTTTTGTTTTGATCATATCAGTTGCCTACGCGCAAACCAAAGTTGATTCAACTGCAAAAAAAGCAGCAAAGGCTGATTCAACAGTGGTGCCATCGGGCCCGAAGCATACTTTAGATAAAATTGCGGCCATTGTGGGTAATGCCCCCATATTACAATCAGATATTGAACTATCATATGCTCAATTCCTTGTTCAGGGTAACCAGCCAGATCCGGGCGTAAAATGCCGTATTCTGCAATCCTTATTAACCCAAAAGCTATTGGCACAACAGGCTGCTATTGATAGTATTGAGGTAAAAGAGGACGAGGTTGATAACAATGTTGACCGCCGTATGCGCGAAATGACCCAAAGAGCAGGCGGTCAGGAAAAACTGGAAGCCTTCCTGGGTAAATCAGTTATTCAGTATAAAGACGAGATCCGCCCCGACCTGAAAGAGCAAATGGTTGCGCAGAAAATGCAGCAGCACATTACCGAGAAGTTGAACGTTACCCCGCAGGATGTTAAAACGTATTACGACAAGATCCCGAAGGATAGCTTGCCTTCCTTTAATAAAGAAGTGGAAGTTGGCGAGATCGTATTTCAGCCGAAATTAAATAAAGAAGAAAAAGAACTGTATAAAGAAAAAGCAGAGGAGCTGCGCCAGCGTATTAAAAAAGGTGAAGATTTTGGAACGCTTGCCCGTTTATACTCTCAGGATCCGGGATCAGCACCTGATGGTGGTGATTTGGGCTTTGCCGACCGTACAACCTTTGTGAAAGAATTTACCGCTAATGCCTTTAGACTTAAAGCGGGTGAAATATCACCAGTGTTTGAAACGGATTTCGGCTTTCACTTTTTGCAGGTGATCGAGCGCAGAGGCGAGCAGGTGCATGTTAGGCATATATTGATTGCTCCGGTAATTACACAGGCCAGTTTAGATAGGGCGAAAGTAAAGGCTGATAGTATTTATACCCTGATGATGACCAATAAAAAGATCGATTTTTCGAGCGCGGCTGCTTATTACTCTGATAACAAGGATACCAAATACAATGGTGGTATGATGCTGAATGCAGAAAACGTTCAAACCCGTACAACCTTTATCCCTACTGATAAGCTTGATCCTAAGGTTGCCCTTACTGTTGATACTATGAAAATTGGCAGCATATCAAAACCTGATGTATTTACCGGTGCCGATGGTAAAAAAACATATAAGATATTATACCTTAAATCGGCAACAAACGCGCATAAAGCCAATTTAGAGCAAGATTTTCCTAAACTAAAGGATATGGCTTTTGATGATAAAACAAACCGCACAGTAACCCAATGGTTTGAAAAACGCAGAAAAGAAACTTTTATTAGGATCGATCAGCAATACCAATCCTGTGATATATTAAAAAAATGGATCACCCCGCCAACAACTACCGCGCAAGCTAAATAAAACTAACACTATGCAACACCGATCTGACGTGGAAGCTGCCGATGCTTTAAGGCAGGCATATCAGCAAATACGCTCCGAAATAGGTAAAGTAATCATCGGGCAGGATGAAGTGGTGAAATTTGTTTTGGTATCCATCTTCAGCAACGGTCATTGTTTGCTGGTTGGGGTACCGGGCCTTGCCAAAACCCTGTTGGTACAAACTATTGCCAGGGTGCTTGACCTTGATTTTAAACGCATACAATTTACACCCGACCTGATGCCATCAGACATCATTGGGTCTGAAATATTAGGCGAAGACCGGAATTTTAAATTTATACCCGGTCCGGTTTTCTCTAACATTATCCTGGCTGACGAGATTAACCGTACACCACCAAAAACGCAGGCGGCCTTACTGGAAGCCATGCAGGAGAAAGCGGTTACGGCTGCCGGTATTACACATAAGCTTGCCCAGCCATTTTTTGTACTGGCTACGCAAAACCCTATTGAGCAGGAAGGTACTTATCCCCTTCCCGAGGCGCAGCTTGACCGCTTTATGTTTAGTGTAGCATTGGATTACCCCTCTTTCCAGGAAGAGCTTCAGGTGGTTAAAAATACCACCAGTACGGTACAAACAGATGTTAATAAGATACTGAACGCATCCCAGATTATCTACTTTCAGCAGCTGGTACGCAATATACCGGTTACCGATCATGTATTGGAGTACGCCGTTAAGCTGGTATCCAAAACCCGGCCTAATGGGGAGTTTGCAACACCACAGATCAATCGTTTACTGAGCTGGGGCGCAGGCCCAAGGGCATCACAATTCCTGATCCTGGGCGCTAAATGCCATGCAGTGATCAATGGGAAGTATTCGCCTGATATTGAGGATGTACAAGCGATCGCCAAGCCTATTTTAAGCCACCGTATTGTACGCAGCTACCATGCCGAAGCCGAAGGACTATCGGCCGCTGATATTATCGAGCAGCTGTTTTAAATCTCTCTGCTTGTCATCCTGAGGAACGAAGGATCTATTTATGAACTTTGCTTGTTACAGAGCAGATTCACTACGTTCAGAATGACAAGTAACATAAAAAAAGGCGCGGTTCTCAGAACCGCGCCTTTTTTGTGAGTATAAAACCCTTATTCGTTTTCAATGGCTGAGAATACTTCAAGCAGGATATCCCATTTTTTTGTTTTATCCAACTCCCAGATACGCACATAGTTGTAATTGCTTACCACATTGCCTTTGGTTATACGGGCATGGCCATAAGTATAGGCGAGGTCGTTACTGGCCGAGCGGCCACCGTCTGTCGTTTCGGCGGTGATGCTGATGGCCTGGTTGTTAATGAATTTCATAATAACATCCGGACCTGTCATTGGGTCGAACCCAGGGAAATAATAACGGGCTTCGGGGCTTAAAAACTCTTTGTAGCTGGCCAGCGCAGATATGGTTAAGGAATGATTAAATATCTTGTCGGTATTTACAATAATGCTTTTTGCAGTAAAAGGATCTTTACTTGGCGCCGCGCGGGATGCTGTAGGTTCTTTAAAATCCGTTACCTCTTCCTGTTCTGGCTCCGGGTGCTGTATACCCAGGTCTATCAGCAGCTTTAGTTTACCTTCAGCATCAGAACGCCAAACAGAAACGTAATCGCCAAAAACTTTGTCGTCTTCGCTTTTACCGTTGGTATAAGTATAAGGCCCGGCAGTAAAGGCTAAATCGCCATTTGCTGATATACGGCCAAATTTAGGTATCCAGCTCAGCTTGCCTGCTTGTTTGTCAATATTAGAGTAAAAATCAGTTATCTTAACAGCATTGGGTTTAAAAACAATGCCTTCCGGATCGGTAACAGCTAAAAAGCCATCCTTTATGCCTCTGCGCTCTACTAATTTATTAAAAGCTTCTTCGGCACTAACCACCTTATTTACTTGTGCGGGGGCAATTTGCGCAAAGGCAAATGCACTGTAACCAATAAATGTAGCAGCTAATATTATTTTCTTCATGGTCGTACTAGATTTTGGGGCAATTTAACAATAAATTTTAAGTCGGGAATGTAATTTGAATTAAGGTGATAAGTAAATAACCCTGCGACATCGCAGTTAAATAGGTTCATATCTGAAACGGTGGGGTTGATATTTAATTGTAACTGAGCGGAGCTAATCATGCAAAAACTGGTACCTAACGGCAAATATTAACTAAATGCGTTGAATTAAAAACTAATTAACCGCATAGCGCTGATTATGTTTTGATTAAAAAAAGCATTATGCGCATATTTATAAAAAATTACGTTGTAATGAACAAATTTATCATCTGTTTTATGACTATGGTATTTGGTTGTTTAGCCAGCCATGCCCAGATAATACATGACCTGCAGGGTAAGCCGTACATGGAGCAATCCTATACTGAAGTTGAAGGCAATCCATTTTTGATCAATAGCTGGGCCGAAGGGGCCATTGACTTTGTTAATGGAAAATCGGTAGCCATTAAGGTGAAATATGATTTGGTAAAAGATTTGCTTTTATTTCAAAATAAAAGTGATACAACTGCGCTGTACTTTATTGAACCGGTAAAAGCCTTTAAGTTTACCAGTTCGGCTATTGAAGATAGTAACATTCTGCTTCCAGCGTTTAACAGTGGCTATCCGGCTATTGATAACCAAACGCCTTCTTCGTTTTACCTGGTGATTGCCGGTGGCAAAACGCAGTTATTAAAGCATTACAGAAAAGTAATACGTACCGATAAGCCGTATGGCTCCGCTACCACTTCCAAAACATTTGTACTTACCGATATTTATTATCTTTTTGCCAATAATCAGATCAGCCGGATAAAACCAAGCCAAAAAAGTATACTCGCCGCTATGGCCGATAAAAGCACGGAAATACAAGCGTATTTAAAAAATAATGCTGTAGACTATAAAAACGATGCGGCTTTAGCCAAGCTGTTTAGCTATTACAATTCACTTTAAATAACTCAGGATTTGCTCCAGTGGGTACCATCTTTACTGTCTTTTAACTGAAAGCCTATTCTGGCCAGGCCATCACGTATCTTGTCTGATATGGCATAGTCTTTATTGATTTTGGCCTCGCTCCTGAGCTCAACTATCAGGTTCAGTACATTTGGCAGGTCGTCATTTGCGGCTTGTTCATCCTTTAAGCCCAGTACATCCAGTACAAAAGTGTTCATCAGGGTTTTAAGCAGTTGCAAATTGGTTTCATCTATCTTCATTTTGCCATCATGAACCGAGTTGATGATACGCGATGCCTCAAATAGCTCAGCAATAAGTACAGGGCTATTAAAGTCATCGTTCATGGCCGCATAGCAGCGTTGCAACAGAGGCTCTATCTCAATTTCGGTAGTGCTGCTTGCCTTTAAGCCGTTGAGCAGCGCAAATGCGTTCATTAAGCGTTTAAAGCCTTTCTCCGATGCCTCCATCGCTTCGTTACCAAAATCAAGCGTACTGCGGTAATGGGCCTGCAGCATAAAAAACCTTACGGTCATGGGGCTGTAGCCTTTATTGAGGATAGAGTTATCGCCGGTAAAAAGCTCATGCGGCAAAAAGCTGTTGCCTAATGATTTTGACATTTTTTGCCCGTTTACCGTAAGCATATTGGTATGCACCCAGTAATTGGCCGGGTTTACACCGCAGCAAGCTTCGTGCTGGGCAATTTCATTGGTATGATGGGTAGGTACCAAATCAATGCCGCCGCCATGTATATCAAACTGGTTGCCCAGGTATTTCTGGCTCATGGCCGAGCATTCCAGGTGCCAGCCCGGAAAGCCAACGCTCCAGGGTGATGGCCATTTCATTAGGTGCTCGGGTTTGGCTTTTATCCACAGGGCAAAATCAAGTTTGCCGTGTTTTTCGTCCTGACCGCCAAGGGTGCGGGTATTGTTTAACAGGTCTTCGAGATTACGACCGCTTAGTATGCCATAGTTTTTGGTTTTGTTGTATTTCTCCACATCAAAATAAACCGTACCATCAACTTCATAAGCATATCCTTTTTTCAGTATCTGCTTTACCATTTCTATCTGCTCAATAATATGGCCGGTAGCGGTAGGTTCAATACTGGGTGGCAGCGTATTAAATATTTGCATTACATCGTGAAAACCAACGGTGTACTTTTGTACAATCTCCATTGGTTCCAGCTGCGCTATTTTCGCTTTTTTTGATATTTTGTCTTCTCCTTCATCGCCGGCATCGCCTTCCAGGTGACCGGCATCGGTCACGTTACGAACGTAGCGTACCTTGTAACCAATTTGGGTAAGGTATCTGAAGATAAGGTCGAAAGATATATAAGTACGGCAGTTGCCCAGGTGTACATCACTGTAAACAGTAGGGCCACATACGTACATGCCCACATGGGGCGCATTAAGCGGTTTAAATTTTTCCTTTTTACGGGTTAAAGTATTGTAAACAAACAAATTTTGTTGCATGAGCGCAAACTTACGATTTTTTCAATTTCATGCTAGCTTATGAAAGCAAGAGATTAGAGTCAGAAATCAAGATTTAGGACAATACCCGGATTATTTTACATGCTCTTGATTCTTGGCTCTAATCTATAGGCTCTTTCACTGATTAAATACTTAGGCTGGATTTAAGTATGATCGCTCAACGTTGTTAAAAACCATGTAAACCCACTTTTTAACTAAAACGGGCATCTGGCTCAGACACGCTTCTTATTTCGAACGGTCGTTAATTGAGTATTACATCGCTGCGGAGAGGGTAATGGTCAGATAGTTTTTTTTCGATGATCTTGTAGGTGGCTACCTCGAATTGCGGGCTGGCCATGATATAGTCGATCTGGTAGTTCGGGAAATCGCCATTATAAGTACGCCCAAATCCCGATCCCTTTTGACGGAAAGCATTTTTTAAGCCCTTAGCCATCTGATTAACGGCAAAGGAAGTAGGCGTATCATTAAAATCACCGGTGATAAGATATGGGTATGGACATTTGGCCGCGTGTTCTTTGATCTTAAAAACCTGTTCGCTTCTTTTTTCAAAGGCTATCTTAAGCTTACCGCCCAGGCGTCTGGTTGATTGCATATCGGTTTTGCCTTTTTTGGATACGCTGTCCAGGTATTTATAATCTTCGGGATCAAAGTGGATGGACTGCAGGTGAACACTATAGAAACGAAAGGTTTGCTTCCCTTTTTTTACATCGACAAATAAACATTGGTTCTCTGAGCGGGTTTCTGTAAGACGGATCATCCCTTTGCCTACTATCGGAAACCTGGAAAATATGGCCATACCAATAGCCTCGGTACTGTTAAAGTTAAAAGGCTCAAAATAAAAATTACTGGCTCCTATGATCCTGATCAAGGAATCGCGCATTTCATATTGGCCCTTGTTTTTAGTATAAAACTCCTGAAACCCTATAATATCGGGCTGTTGCTGACTAATGAGGGTTAGAATTTGATGTTTGGTTGATATATCGTTTGAGGCACCGTATCGTTTAAAGTTGTGCACGTTATAGGTCATAACTCTAATGGCATTCTCCGTGGCGGGTTTTGCAGTTTCGGCTCCACTTAATCTGAAGCCAATATTGTTGAACAGCACATTATAACCCAGCAAAATAGTAATAAGCGATAACAGAAACTGCCAACGGCGGCGTAGCAACCAGTAGGCAAGCATAATCAAGTTAAAGATGAGTAATACCGGATAGGCCAGGCCAAAAAAAGCGAAGAACCAAACCTTTCGGGGATCAACGAGAGGCGCGAAATAGCTGATCAGTAAAGCAAGGCATAAGAACAGATTTATCCATAAAAGTATTTTACCTATAAAGCTCTGTTTGCGTTTAACTTTCATTATTGCTTGCGCGAAATAAAATTTCTTTTTCCTGCTTGGTCAGGCTGTCATAACCCGATTGTGATATTTTATCTAATATACGGTCAATTTCATCCTGACGGGGATACTCGGGGCTATTTTTATTGGAGTTTTTGGCTACCACTTTTAATTTAGGACTGGCTTTAAATATATTGCCGATACTGCCGATCCAGTCGTGCCCCCTTTGTAATTGTTTTATATAAACAAAGCCCAGTAGTGCGCCACCCAGGTGAGCTATTTCGCCCCCTGCGTTGGGGCCAACCACGCCCAGAAAATCAATCACCAGGATAACGAATACCAGCCATTTTAATTTTACCGGTCCAAACAGGATCAATGATATGGTATAATTAGGCAATAGCGTTGCCGTAGCTACCACAATGGCCATAACACTGGCAGAGGCCCCCACAATCAAAGCAAAATTGGCAGCGTGCAGACTGGTGAAAGCGGGTAATAAGTTATAGGCCAGCAGGTAAAACAACGCGCCGGCAAGTCCGCCCATAATATACAAGCCAATGGTACGCTTATTGCCCAGGTACTCTTCAAATATCTGCCCCATCCAGTATAGCCAAAGCATATTGAACAGGATATGTAAAACCCCATCATGCATAAACATGTAGGTAATGGGTGTCCAGAAATGCTTGAGTAATGCCTGGAAAGAGGCCGGCATGCGCAGGTATTCGACTGCGAATGATAAAATATTACTGTTGCCGAAGCCCGTAAAAAATAATTGCTCCAGGATAGCCGAAACATTGATGATCAAAAAAACGGCTACATTAATGCCGATGAGCAGGTTGAGCTTATTGCCCGACCGCAGCATTTTGTATTGAATATTTTGCCAAAGGGTACTCATAAAATATACTTCCGTTTATTGGATAACTACCGTTATTAATAAAAATTGTTTGGCCTTTGTAAACGCCATACTTTTACCATAATATAACCGATCAATGCCCCGCCCAAATGCGCGAAATGTGCTACTGAATCACCGGAAAATTGTTTGACACCCAAAAATAGCTCAACCACCACATATACCGGTATAATATATTTGGCTTTGATAGGTACTGGGATAAACATGATCATCAGCTCCATATTCGGGAAAAGCATTCCAAAGGCAATTAACAACCCAAATATGGCGCCTGACGCACCAACAATTTGCCCATTATATGCACTATATAATTTCTGAGCTTGATCTCCATATTGAAAATAAGTTGCTTCAACTTGAGAGTTTGCTATTGAAAAAGCCCCTGTTATTGCATGTACTTCATAAGCCAGAACTAGCATATGGCAGACAATACCACCGATTCCACATATAAAATATAAATTAAAAAACTTTTTAGACCCCATAGTATATTCCAAAATAGGTCCAAAAGAAAAAAGTGCGAACATGTTAAAAAAAATGTGTGCAAACCCACCATGCATAAACATATAGGTGATAATTTCCCACATTCGGAATTTGGGGTTATTAAAATAATAAGCGGGTAAAAACTCAATGATATTCGGTATATAACGCCCAATAGCATAGGTGCCAATGAAAAACAAAACATTAATAATCAGCAGGTTTTTTACAACCGGTGGTATATTGGCAAATGGTGATTGACTATTCATAGTATAAATAAGAGCCGGTTAGGCTATTTTTCAAATCGTTCTAAAAGTTCGGCCATGGTAAAGGTACTGATTACGGGCTTACCGTTCAATGCCTGGTTTGGCGTTTCGCAGGCAAAAAGTTGGTCAATGAGCTGGTTCATTTCCTCGAGTGATAACTTAGTGCCGGTTTTAATGGCCCCGTTGCGCGCTAATGACCGGGCCAGGTTATCGCGTTTGTCCAGTTTTAAAATGGCCATGTTATTTTTAAAGCCTTCCAGCAGGTGCTCCAGTAACTCATGCTCACCCACATTGCTCAGTTCGGCAGGTATCCCCTCAACCACCACCGTATTTTTGCCAAACTCGCGGATGTCAAACCCAAGCGAACGGATATCGGGCAACAATTCTCTTAATAACTCAAAATCGCTGCCGTTTAGTGTTACCGACTGCGGGAACAAACTTTGCTGGCTTACGCCCGAATGATTTTGCAATTGCTGTAAAAAGCGTTCATACAAAATTCGCTCATGCGCGGCCTGCTGCCCGATGAGCATAAAACCCGATTTAATTTGCGACAAGATAAAGCGGTTGTGGATCTGGAATAATTGCCGTTCGCTTGATTTGCTTACCTCTTGCTCATTCACCGCTATACGTTCTTCCTGGTGCAGTTCATGCTGCAGGTTTTCTTCCTTTTTGCTGATCTCGTACAGCGTATCCCAGTTTTTAGGAATGGGGCTGCTTCTAAAGCCACCATCCTCCCTTAAAAAGGGGTGCTCACGTACCGGTTTTTTCTCGGCAGCAAAAGGGTTAAAATCGGGGTTGAATGATATGGTTGGCGCCACGATCTCCTCAAAAGGCTTGGGTGTTATCAGGTGTTCAATGCTGTTCTCCTGGTCAAAATCCAAACTTGGCGTAATATTATACCTCCCTAACGAACGTTTTACCGCCGAACGGATAATGGCGTAAATTGCCTTTTCGTCCTGGTACTTGATCTCGGTTTTGGTAGGATGCACATTGATATCTATCCGTGAGGGATCGATATCAATAAACAGCACATAAAAAGGGAAGCTGTCATCGGGTAGCAACTCTTCAAAAGCGGTCAACACGGCGTGGTTCAAATACGCGTCGCGGATAAAGCGGTTGTTCACAAAAAAGAACTGCTCGCCCCGGGTTTTACGGGCAAACTCGGGCTTGCCAACAAAACCACGTAAATTGATTATGCTGGTATCTTCCTCAACCGGAACCAAACGTTGATTATAGTTGTTGCCAAACAGGTGCACGATGCGTTGCTTTAGTGCGGTTCCCGGTAAGTGATATACCTCCTGCGCGTCATGATGCAGTGTAAAAAATATCTGCGGATTGGCCAGTGCTACCCGTTGAAATTCGTCAATGATATGGCGCATCTCTACCGGGTTGCTTTTTAAAAAGTTACGTCGGGCCGGTGTATTATAAAACAAGTTTTTAATGGAGATGGAAGTACCGGTATTAGCCTGGCAAGCCTCCTGGCTCACAACTTCAGAGCCTTCAATAAAAATGCAGGTGCCCAGCTCATCCTCATGGCGACGTGTTTTCATTTCTACCTGGGCAATAGCTGCTATAGATGCCATGGCCTCGCCACGGAAACCCATGGTGCGTATGGCAAAAAGGTCATCGGCCTTGCGTATTTTTGAGGTAGCATGCCGTTCAAAACACATGCGTGCATCAGTGAGGCTCATGCCGCAGCCATCATCAATAACCTGTATCAATGATTTACCTGCGTCCTTTACAATGAGCTGAATTTTTCCGGCCCCGGCGTCAATCGCGTTCTCCACTAATTCCTTTACGGCAGATGCAGGGCGTTGTACCACTTCTCCAGCGGCAATTTGGTTGGCAACGGCATCCGGTAAAAGCTGTATGATATCTGACATCTAAAAAAAATCCCTCCAATTTCGAATTCGATGCTAAATTAAATATTTGAAGGCATAACTTTATGATTTGATAATTGTATATGAAAAGGATGACGGAATAAAGATCAAAGAGTAAGGACAAGGAATCATAAATCATTCAATATGAACTGCCCTGATTTTCTGTCCTTGTTCTATTCTCTTAAAAAATAATTAGTTTATGAAGAAATTATGGCCAGCACTGCTCCTTTTCGCGGTAGCCTGCAAGCAAAAAGAGTATAATGCCGACCTTTTGGTTAAAAACGCCGTAGTTTATACGGTTGATAGTTCCTTTACCACCGCCAACGCCATTGTAGTTAAAGGCGGCAGAATACTGGCTGTAGGCGATGCGGATACGCTGGAACAAAAATACCTGGCCAATGAAGTGGTCGATGCGCAGGGCGCGCCTATATATCCTGGTTTTATTGATGCCCACGCACATTTTTATGAGTATGGACTAGGCTTACAGGAGGTTAACCTGGTAGGTACACACAGCTGGAATGAAGCTGTTGATTCGGTACAGGCGTACTCGGTTCGCAATACCGACGGCTGGATAACCGGCCAGGGCTGGGATCAGAATGACTGGGCCCTGAAACAATTTCCCAATAAAGCTAAGCTCGATTCCCTGTTTCCGGTAAGGCCGGTAATACTGAGCCGGGTTGATGGTCATGCAGCTATAGCCAACCAGGCAGCCCTGAATATTGCCGGGGTAAAACCAGGGCAAACCATAAACGGCGGCGAAATTGAAACGGTTAACGGAAAACTTACCGGTATTTTAGTTGATAACGCGGTGGGGATAGTAACCCGTAAAATTCCCGAGCCGTCTGGCCAGGTAGTGGAAGATGCCCTGCTTGCAGCACAAAAGAATTGTTTTGCGGTAGGCTTAACTACCGTTGATGACTGCGGTCTGCCTTATACTATGGTGAGCACCATAGCCGAACTGCAACACAAGGGATCCTTAAAAATGCGCATGTACGTAATGCTGGCCGACAGGGAAGAGAATTACGAATACCTGTTTAAGCATGGCGCATATAAAACCCCCGGGTTGAATGTGAGGGCCTTTAAAGTTTATGCCGATGGCGCATTAGGCTCAAGGGGCGCTTGTTTACTGCAACCTTACAATGATCAAAAAAACTGGAAAGGATTTTTATTAAGCAGCCAAAAACACTTTGAAGAAGTGGCCAAAAAGATCTATGACAAAGGCTTTCAGATGGCTACGCATGCCATTGGCGATTCGGCCAACCGGGTGATGCTGAAGATATATGCCTCGGTACTGAAAGGTAAGAACGATCGGCGCTGGCGTATTGAACATGCGCAGGTACTATCGCCCCAGGATATTAAACTGTTTGGGGATAACAGCATCATCCCTTCAGTGCAACCTACTCATGCTACATCAGATATGTACTGGGCAGGTAAAAGATTGGGTGAGGGGCGTCTAAAATCGGCTTATGTGTATAAGCAGCTGTTAAAGCAAAACGGATGGTTACCATTGGGCACAGATTTTCCGGTAGAGAATATAAATCCGATGTACACGTTTTATGCAGCGGTGGAACGTAAGGATTTAAAAGGTTTTCCTGAAGGTGGTTTTCAGCCAGAGAATGCACTGACTCGTACTGAGGCCTTAAAAGGCATAACCATTTGGGCTGCAAAAGCTAATTTTGAAGAGAAAGAGAAAGGCAGCCTGGAGCCAGGCAAATACGCCGATTTTGTGATACTGGACAAAGACATCATGAAAGTAAAAGGCGCCGAATTGCCAAAAATTAAAGTGATCAAGACCTATATAAACGGAGTTAAAGTATATGATAAAAAATAAGTGGGGCTGTATCCCTTTTGTGTTGATTGGATTTACCTTTTTGAATACCGCCTGCGCGCAAATACCACCCCTTATCCCAACCGGGCAAGCATATGTTAATGAAGAACGGCTGGTTGAACACTCAACCGTTTTATTTAATAACAGCAAATACCTGTTACCGCTGAAAGATCTAGATCAGTTAAAAATAGCCAGCGTTCATTTCTCCAGTCCGTATGCTTCTGCGTTTGATAGTTTGCTTAATAAATATAGTAAAGTACAAGTATTTGATGGACGCACTTACAGCGGTGTAAAAACACTTGCCGATCTTTCCGCCGATCTGAAATGGTATAACACGATCATTCTGCAGGTAACCGATGCTGATCTGAACAATCCGCAGGTTATTGATTTCATCAACAGCAGCCAAAAACTCAAAAATGTGATTGTGGCTGCGTTTGGAGGCGGTGCGATTTTAAGTAAGCTGACCAATGTTACCGCACCCATTTTATGGAGCGAGCGTTCAACGGCGGTTTCGGCATTATATAGTGCCCAGGCCATTTTTGGCGGTCTGCCGGTAACGCAAAAACTCACTCGCACCTATTCGCCGCAGTTTGCTGCGGGTATGGGTTTTATTACGGATAAGATCGGGCTGCAATATACTGTTCCGGAAGATGCGGGGATCAATGCCAATAACTTAACCGGTATTGATGACATTGCCCGCGAAGCTATAGCCGAACATGCTACCCCGGGTTGTGTGGTATTGGTAGCCAAGGACGGCAAGGTGATATTTAATAAGGCCTACGGTTATCATACCTATGACAAAGCTATCCCCGATCAGATAACGGATATTTTCGACCTGGCATCCATGACCAAGATAACAGCTACCACCGTAGAGGCCATGAAATTGACCGACGAAGGTAAACTGAACCTGGAAGCTACCCTTGGCGATTACCTACCCCAAACCCGGAGCAGCAATAAAAACGATATACAGATACGCGAGCTATTGATGCATCAGGCCGGCCTGATACCAGATATTAAAGGATTTGAAAAAGTAAAACCAACAGACCATAGTACTGATTCGTCTGCGGCATACCCTACCCGGGTATCT
>Ga0163161_10002173_pt1 | contig 14143 bp, 9 predicted proteins | sample S45metaG_FD_129847 | JGI IMG/M metagenome (GOLD analysis project Ga0163161, IMG submission 129847) | Switchgrass rhizosphere microbial communities from Kellogg Biological Station, Michigan, USA - S4-5 metaG | ecosystem: Host-associated > Plants > Roots > Rhizosphere > Soil | place: USA: Michigan... | reverse complement strand
AGGCTCAGATTGGCTAATGGATCACGTGCGGCCAGGATCAAGAACACGCCAAGTGTGGCGTAGATGCCAACGATCATCATCGGGTAGTCCGAGTGACCGACGTGCCAGGCCCAGCCGGACGGCCAGAACAACATAAGTGGGTAGAGAGCAAGGCACGCTAGGCCAGCCAAAGCTAGAGCGACGCGCAAATACCTGAGGCGATCGACTACGGTCATGGCGGACTTCCTCTTTGGGCCTAACTCTCAATAGACCCCAAGAGGGGTGATAACGCCTTCACGGGCTTGGTAGATAACATTCCTTGTTCTGTCGTCTATCCCTGACTAGGCCGTGCATTGTGACAGTCGGGTGACCGCTGAAGGGGTTTATACACCATGGACAGAAAGCCCAATATGCTCAATCAGTTCCGGCAGTAGACCAAGCATAGCTACTCATTTGCTATCGCTCCGTCCACCGGCTGCTTCTGGCCGCTCTCTGCCGATCATGGTTACAAAGCGTACTGGTCAAAACCGATGCAATCGGTGGTCAGAACAAATGCAGATGACTGGTCAGGTCGAATGCAAACAGGTGGTCAAGTGGAGTGCAATTTCGCCCCCATCCGGGTGGTCTGGAGGATTGTTAAGTATTCCAAAAGCCATTTGTTTGATGACTGATTTCGAGTCACTCATACAATTTTTACGCAATAAAAAAGGCCATGTGGTCGTGGACACATGGCCAAAAAGTGGTGCAACTACGGGCGCGCGGATGCTTGATTAGCTTGGCAGGAACTCCTCCGCCCATCCAAGGCTAGCGATACCACGACGGATGAAATCATCAACTTCCGCCTGAGAGTAACCGATGCTGGCAAGTACCTCTTTGGTGGAGTGCCCCCAGCGCTCAGGCAGAGATACCGCCGAGATTTTCGAATCCACTGGGCGGATCGCATAGTGGTCGATCTGTGTCAGGCAGTGACCACTTGGGTGGTTGCGGTGAATCGAGAATGCGAAGCTGCCGTTGTTGATACCAACGGTGTTGTCCCCTTCACGAGTGTATTGCGCACGGAGCTGCTCGATCGAATTCGGTACTGCGGCAGCGATGTCAGCTTCGTGCAGGAGATCAGCCCAGTATGCAGCTGGTGCATTCAGGAATGCCTCCTTCAAGAAGGCCGAAACATCGGAGGCTTTTCCGATCCCTTCCAGTCCTTCGATTTTTTCCAGCTTCTCGATTTCTGCTGGCTTGCTGTCCAGATACAGCCATCCCTCACTCGTCTGGTAGAAATGCGACAGAGCGTTGTAGCCCAGCACATTGCGACCCGAAGGCTCGTTGAAGGCACCGCGCCCCGCATAGTCATAGGCAAACGAGATTTGCGCCAGGTTGGTAACAGCCGAGAGCGAGGTGCGCGAACGGGTGACTTTTCCGGTTTTGATCCGGTGGTAGATCTGCACAGCCATACCCAGGCCGGCAGCGAAACCACAGTTGACGTCCAGGGTGCCTAGGTGAGCGTGCTCTTCTGGTGTTTGTGGGCCACCGAAACGGCTCATGATGCCGCTATGGGCCTGAATGATGTCGTCATAGCCGATGAAGTTGGACTTCGGCCCTGGCAGCGGCCCACCCAGGCAATCGAGGCGGCAGAACAGGACATTGGGGTTGACGATGCGCAGGCTCTCCTTGTCCAGTCCCAGCTCTTTCAACTGACGCTCTGGAGCGTTGATGACCACTATATCCACTGAGCTCACCAAGCGGTTGAAGGCACCACGGCCTTCTGGGCTGAGAATATCGACCAGCGCGCTTTGTTTGCCCATGCCTGTCTGGAAGGTAAACAGGGTGCCAATCAGTGGGTCATAGAGAGGCTTAACCGGATCGAGCTTGATGACCTCGGCACCGAAGCGCGCGAGGAACGCGGTCGAGTGCGGGCCAGCGATAACGTTGGTCAGGTCAAGGATACGTAGCCCATCCAACCAGCCCTTACCAACTGCGGACTTGATCGCATTACCTGTTGGATAGGTAGCCGGATATTCAGCGGCAGCTGCTTTGAGTTCGACCAGTGCCTGTTCGAAAGATGTGTTCTTGCGAGGACGAGGCTTGACCATGTCGCCTGCAAATTCTTCCAGCCAGACGATTGGCCCAGGCTGTTTCATCAGGCCGTACTCAGGATCTTCAACCTCAACGATCAGACCAGCTGCATTGGTGTGTTCATGATTGACCCACTCCTGGGTGGTGCGATGAGGCGCGCCAGGGATCTTGCTCTCACCGAAAATCTGACCCCATTCCTCCGAGGTCTTGGTGAGAAATGCTTTCTTCATTTTCACCGAGATATGGTCAGCCCATTTCTTCGGCAGCGGGTACACACCGATCGAGGTTTCACCGTCCCACTCACTGATTGGCGCGTGCAGATTGGAGACTTCCGGCAGACCATCCGACATCAACTCATCGTAGATACCCAACACTTCCAGTGCACGTTTGGCATGGTTGCGGTGCGACGGGCAAACGCAGTAAAACATCCGGCCGTCTGCGCACAAGTAGGTGCGGTAGAACGGGTCGAGGTATTCCTGCAGATCCTCATAGCTGAGGTTCATTGGGATGTTGTTGGCCTTGCGATGCTCGATTTCAAGCTCTCGCATCGTCTTATAACGCTCAGGCAGACCGTCGATAACGTAGGAGTTGTAGGACAGCCCTTCCATCAGCGCGGCAACCACCGGCACCTCAATCTCATCGCCATGGCCGGTACGTTCACGAGCCTGAAGAGCGAGTGCAACTGCGCCAGCGGCCAGAGTGGTGGCGTATGCAGAACCCAGAGGAAGGGGCGAAAAGCTAGGGTTCAGGCCAAGCAATACTCGGTTGAACCCCATGTCAGTGAATGCGCCCGCAGTCGCGGCAACAACAGCCTCTGTAGCTTTCCACTCGCGACGCAGCGTGTCGTTGCTGGCAAAGCCTGGGATGGAAAGTGTGATCAGCTCCGGGCGGCTGGCGCGCAGCTTTTTAAAGTCAATGCCCAGGTTTTTCATTACATCCGGGCGGAAGCTTTCCAGGACGATGTCAGCCTGAGCAATCAGATCATTCGCCTGCGCCAGACCGGCAGCGGTCTTAAGGTCGAGACGGATACAGCTTTTGTTGCGATTAAGTACAGCGTTCGCCGGATTGTCCCATAGCGGGCCCGTAGGGGGGTCGATATGCACCACTGTCGCACCGAGATCCGCCAAGATCATTGCAACGGCGGGGCCAGCGATCTGCTGACCGAAATCGACTACGCGAACGCCGGCAAGCGGCAATGGATTATTCTGCTTCATTTCGTTTTATCCTTCTTAGAGGCAGTTTGAGATTAGGTCTAATGACCTAGTTGTGGATTCATAGCAGTGGACGAAAAGCGATGTCAGTAATTAGTGAAATCTAATTTGACGACAAAAAATCTCGCCAACTTTTTTCGGTATTCCTCCACCGTGTAATACCGATATTAGAAATCTCACAACTGCCAATCCAGCAATATAAATTAGCCCTGAGGGTCAATTTTTATTATGGCTCCGAGCTGCCGCTTGAAACAAACCACCACACCCCCCTCCTCAGCCACCCTCAATCCATAAAAAAAACAGGGAGTCAGGCTGACTTTTTTTTGCTTCACAAACTTATCCTCACACCCGAGAATTAATCACGACCCACTTGAGGTCGAAACAATTTATGTCGGCAGCCACGCCCTAATAATCTAAGCGCCTATTGCGCAGAGACGGTGTCTTTTACTCCAACTGATAAATAAAACAGGAGCATTTATGGCTACCCCAGTAGTTCTGCCTCGCCTGATGTCCATCGGCGAAAATGCTTGTGAAGAAATTACGACGGTTCTAGCGAACCTTAATCTTCGCAAGCCCCTAGTAGTGACTGACAAGATGATGGTCAAGCTGGGCTATGCCGCCAGAATCGTAGAAGTGCTCTCCTCTGCCGGCATCCATGCTGACGTATTCGATGACACCGTACCCGAGCCCACCGTCGCATCGATCAGTGCAGGTGTGCGCTACGCCGAAGAAGGCGACTTCGACTGCATCATCGCACTGGGTGGCGGCAGCCCTATCGACAGTGCGAAGGCTATCGGTGTACTTGCTAAGCACGGCGGCCAAATGCGTGATTACAAGTTCCCACGCATCGTAAATGAAGCGGGACTGCCACTGATTGCTGTCCCGACCACGGCGGGCACTGGCTCCGAGGTCACCCGATTCACCATCATCACTGATGAGTCGACTGACGAGAAAATGCTCTGCGTGGGATTGGCCTTTATGCCCGTTGCCGCCCTGATCGATTACACGCTGACGCTGAGTCTCCCTGGTCGCATCACGGCTGACACAGGCATTGATGCCCTCACCCATGCCATGGAGGCATATGTCAGCAAAAAGGCAAACGCCTACAGCGACACTCAGGCTCTGGCTGCAATGCGATTGATCGGGCCCAATCTTCGAACCGTATATCGCACGGGAGCCGATAAGAAGGCACGTGAAGCGATGATGCTTGGTTCAACGCTCGCCGGTATGGCTTTCTCCAACGCATCAGTCGCTCTAGTACATGGAATGAGCCGCCCTATCGGCGCTTTTTTCCACGTCCCCCACGGATTGTCCAACGCGATGCTGCTGCCGGCCGTGACCGAGTTTTCGATCCCCGCAGCACCGGAGCGTTATGCCGAATGCGCACGCGCAATGGGCTTGGTCACCGTCCAGGACAGCGATGCCACGGCCAACGAAAAACTGCTGCGCGAGCTCAAAGCCATCAATGAGGATTTGAACGTCCCCAGCCCGGCACAGTTTGGAATCGATAAAGGGCAGTTCATGGACAAGATCGAAACCATGGCACAGCAAGCCTTGGCCTCAGGATCGCCGGGAAACAACCCTCGCGTCCCGACCATCGACCAAATGGCTGAACTCTATCGCAAGCTTTGGTAGTTGAACGCTCTACCGCCAAACGTTGTTATCCAACATTACAATAATCAGGAAACATGAAATGGAAACTATAGGACACCTCATTAATGGCGAGCGCCTGGACGTTGGACAGCGTTTTCAGGATGTATTCAACCCTGCGACTGGACAAGTAACCAAGCGCGTGGCGCTGGCCTCCAAGGTGACGGTTGAGCAGGCCATCTCGGCAGCGCAGGCAGCCTTCCCCGCCTGGCGCAACACCCCTCCTATCAAACGCGCTCGTGTCATGTTCCGCTTCAAGGAACTCCTGGAGCAGAACTCTACGAAGATTTGCCAACTCATTGGCGAAGAGCACGGCAAGATTTCCCACGACGCCATGGGTGAGTTGCAGCGTGGCATCGAGAACGTTGAGTATGCTTGCGGTGCTCCTGAGTTTTTGAAGGGAGAACACAGCAAAAACGTCGGCCCGGATATCGATTGCTGGAGCGAGTTCCAGCCGCTGGGTGTGGTGGCTGGCATCACCCCGTTCAACTTCCCAGTGATGGTGCCGCTCTGGATGTTCCCGATGGCAATTGTCTGCGGGAATTGCTTCATCCTCAAACCATCCGAACGCGATCCAAGCTCGACTCTGTTCATCGCTCAACTGCTGCAGGAAGCAGGTCTTCCAAACGGCGTCATGAACGTAGTCAACGGGGATAAAGAAGCTGTCGACACTCTGTTGTCCAACTCGCGGATTGAAGCAGTAAGTTTCGTAGGCTCAACGCCAATCGCCGAATACATCTACAAGCTCGCCACCGCCAATGGCAAACGTTGCCAGGCATTGGGCGGCGCGAAAAACCACGCAATCGTAATGCCCGATGCCGACATGGACAACGCGGTGAACCAGCTTTTGGGTGCAGCTTTCGGCTCATCAGGTGAACGCTGCATGGCACTGTCGGTTGCCGTCGCGGTAGGTGCAGGAACTGCACAAGCCCTTGTTGAAAAGATGCGTACCGCCATGGCTGCGCTTACAGTCGGCGCATATTCAGATGCGAGCAACGACTTCGGCCCCGTTATCACCCGCCAGCACAAGGATAAGGTTGTCGGGTACATCGACAGCGCGGAAGCCGATGGTGCGCGGATCATCGTAGATGGTCGAAATGCGGCAGTCGCGGGATACGAGAATGGCTTCTTTGTGGGTGGCACCCTGATCGATGGTGTAAAACCGGAGATGCAGAGCTACCAAGAGGAGATCTTCGGCCCAGTGCTTCAGGTAATTCAGGTCGACTCCATGCAGGAGGCTATGAATCTTATCGATAACCATGAATATGGCAACGGGACGTGTATTTTCACCCGCGATGGCGAGGCAGCGCGCTACTTCACCGACAACATCAAAGTAGGGATGGTAGGTGTCAACGTCCCACTGCCGGTACCGGTCGCGTATCACAGTTTCGGCGGCTGGAAGCGCTCTCTGTTCGGCGACCTCCACGCTTATGGCCCGGATGGCGTGCGGTTCTATACCCGTCGCAAGATGATCACCCAGCGCTGGCCATCGGCAGGTGTTCGTGAAGGAGCCTCGTTCTCAATGCCTACATTGAAATAACGAGCACAGAACGGGCATGGAAATCATCAAAGTTTCCATGCTCCGAGGCGTTCGTTGCTATCGCCTCATAGGATCATTTACACCTGTAGACGCTACATATTACTATTGAGCGGGCGATGGCGGTAACCATCACCCGCTCAATAATGCTATATGAAGAGCGATCTATAAGTGAATAAGAAACGCCTTCCCCCTCTGAATTGGCTTCGTTCCTTCGAGGCATCTGCACGCCACTTGAATTTTACCTTAGCTGCCGACGAACTAAACTTGACACAGGCCGCGATCAGCCAACAGATCAAAGGTTTGGAATCACAACTTGGCATGACACTTTTCAAACGTCTTGCGCGTCGACTGGAATTGACTGAAGCGGGGCGCGCTTATATGCCTGCGGTTCATGAAGCTATCGAACGTCTCGCTGCAGCTACCGATGAAATTTTTGGCGAAGGACGTGCAAAGGTAATTACCACGAGGGTGAACCTTGTTTTTTTCACCACTTGGTTAGCTGCCAAACTAGAACGATTTACCAGCGTTTATCCTTCAGTTAACCTGCATTTCAGCAGCAATATCTGGTTGGAGGATCAGGATAAAGAAGTCGATATTGATATCCGATACGGCAAGGGAAACTGGCCTGGTTATAAGTCATACAGACTGACTTGGGATGATCTTATCCCAGTATGCAGCCCCAAGCTATTAAATGCCGACTCTAACGTAGATATCAATATAGAGAAAACGTTAGAAAAACATGGGCTACTCCATGTCATCGGATACGAAGAAGGATGGGGTTATTGGCTCAAACAAACAGGAATTTCCTGCGTTCCACCTTCAAAAGGCATGCAATTTGACACACTTATAACAGCATTGGAGATGGCTGTTCTCGGACACGGTTTTGCATTAGGACGAACATCTCTTGTTGCTACGATGTTAGCTGAAGGCAAACTCGTCGCTCCGTTCACTCAACGTGTACCCACCTCCGAAGCGTTCTACGCTGTCCTTCCAGAACATCAATATGCCAGCCCTCAATCCCAAGCATTTTTAGACTGGCTACTTGAGGAAGCCGCTCTTTCAAAAAGGGAATCCACACAGCTTTTAGATAGCTGAGACAGCCCCCTCCCCAGACCGGTTTTCTGCACCTTCAGTGAGGCGGGCCTCCTCCTTCAACCAGGCGACGAATTGCTGGGCTACATCGCTCAAGCGATCAGATTTCCTCGTCAATAGGTAGTAACCCATTGGGTGTCGCATCTTCATCTCAGGAAACGGAATGACTAAATCACCATTCTTGAGGGGTCTCTGGATGAGCTCCAGCCCGCACAGAGCAACGCCCAAGCCCTCAATCGCAAGCTCTGTTAACACGTTGGAGTCACTGACCAGGTGTCCTCCCTCAATTTTGATAGGGACGCCTGGGTAGGTTCGCCCCCAATTGACCCAATCATCAACGCTACGATCATGAAGCAATGGATGGTGAATCATGTTGAGCGGGTCGGTTAGTGGATTTTCACACTCAAGTAAAGCAGGCGAACAAACAGGAACGTAATCCAAACCTAACAGATAGTCCGCACGAAATCCCGACCAATCAGCCTTGCCCCACTTTATTGCTAAGTCGATGTCCCCGGAAAACTCAACGCGCTTCGATGTCAGTGTTTGCTGAATATCTAAATCAGGATAGTTCTTTGTGAATTTACGCAATTTCGGCGTCAGCCAGAATGCGCTTAAAACTGGTTCCGCCTCTATATGCAAGGCCAATCGACCTTGTTTCCGCGCGCAACGATCAAATGCCTTTACCAACTCTTCAAAGGGGCCACTTGTCTCATTTAGAAGATCTTTACCAGCAGCCGTAAGCGTCACTGAACGAGTGGAGCGAATTAGTAATTGAGCATTCAACGCCTCTTCTAGTTTTACTATTTTTTGACTGATCGCAGACTGAGAGAGGTGCAAAATTTTGGCGGCACGCGTGAAGCTGCCTTGCTCTGCGACCGTTTTAAATGCCAATAATAGAGTGAAATGCGGGAGTCGCGTTGAGACAGACTGCGAGGTAGGGTCATTGATAAGCATTTCTTATAATCTCATTAACAAAACGTGATTCAGTGTTAACAACGAACCTGTTTATATTACGCCTAGCCCCGTGGCTAAGGTCTACCAATAATCATAATAGCAGGTCTTCAGAAATGAGAATTCTATCTCCCTCCCTTCGTGTCCTCCACACACTTTCAGGACTTTGCCATGAAGCCTGAAATTATCGAAACTTCTCGCCCATCTATCGACTTGACACTCATTTTATCATGTTTGGCCATTGTCTCTACCGCCGTTATTTTTCTAACAGCCTATCCAGATCAAGCCAAGGCCTCTGCTGACCAGTTGTTTTCAGCGGCAACAATGACATTTGGATCTATCGTCCAAATCATCGGCTTTGTTTGCGTCATTCTTATTATTGGTCTGACCGTGACCAAATACGGAAGCATCAAGCTTGGCGATGGACTTCCCGAATACAAGAATGTGAGCTGGATATTCATGTTCATTTGTGCCGGCCTAGGTTCAGCCACCATGTATTGGGCCTTCATGGAATGGTCTTACTATTATCTAACTCCAGGGCTTGGGATTACCGGATCGACCCAGCAAGCTCTTGAGTACAGCATCGCATATTCCTTTTTTCACTGGGGCGTTACGCCTTGGTCGATCTACGGAATTGCCTCGCTGGCCATGGCCTATCACTTTCACGTACGACGCAATAAAGGCTTGAGCCTGGCAGCCGTTGTTGAGTCCATGACAGGTTTCAAGGCACGAGGCCCGGTGGGTCGTATTATTGATCTGATCTTCTTGTTCTCTACGTTTGGCGGGCTAGTTCTGACGACCACGCTAACCACGTCTACCGTTGCGAAAGGGATCGCTGACCTCACTGGAATCACTGATGGTTTTGGGCTCAAAGCTTCGCTTGTCATCATTGTCACGATGGTCTTTTCTCTGAGCTCCTACATCGGCATCTCATCTGGCATGCAGCATTTGGCAAAGGCCGCTTGCGGGATGACGCTGGGGTTTGGATTAATCGTCCTGTTTCTCGGCCCGACCGAGTTCATCATCAACAACTTCACAAACGCGGCGGGCATTGCAATACAGAATTTCGTTCAAATGAGCTTGCATACCGACCCTATCGGCGGGGGTGATTTTGCTCGTAGCTGGACGGCCTTCTACTGGCTTTACTGGATCACCTACACGCCTGGTATGGCAATCTTCGTCACTCGTATTTCACGTGGCAGAACCATACGGGAAGTGATCATGGCAATGATCTTAGGCGGCTGCGGTGGATGCTGGTTCTTCTTCGGCAGTCTGCAGAGTTTCGCTATTCACCAGTTCATCTCTGGCGTTGTCGACGCTCCAGCCATGCTCCACGGTGCAGGCGGCGAAGCTGCGGTTTCGATGCTCCTGCACTCCTTGCCAATGGGTAATGTGCTATCAGTCGTGTACTTCCTTCTGATGCTGATTTTTCTTGCATCGCACCTCGATGCAGTGGCGTACACCGTGGCTGCGACTAGCACCAAAAACCTGAAAGAAGGTGATGATCCAACACCTAACCTTCGCCTGTTCTGGTGTGCACTACTCGCTGCGCTGCCGCTCTCTATGCTCTATATCAACGCCCCGCTGAGCACCCTAAAAACAGCGGTCATTCTTACTGCCATTCCATTTATTGCAGTCCTCGCGGTGAAAATCTGGGGTTTACTGAAATGGCTTAACGAGGACTATTCACACATGTCTGCTGAGGCCATTGCGGCTCAGGGGCGTGCACTGACAAAAAACCACCCACACACGCCGATACCTCCTCACGTGACAAAACACGCTCCGGCAGTGGAGACCCAGGTCTAGCGCCATTCAGACCTCACGAGTTGGCTGCGCGAATCAGCGCCTGGCACTCGGATCGGAGGTACCAGCATTTGTGGAAGTCCGTAAGGTCTAGGCAGTGGAAGTTCCAACATGAAAATCATTGACGTAGAGGCGATTTGGCTGCGCGTTCCGGCACTAGATGAGCCTTGTGAATGGGGTGAGGATGCGCTGATCGTGCGCATCCATACCGACACTGGATTGGTGGGAGTCGGTGAGACCGACAGCTCCCCTTCCGTAGTAAAAGCATTGATCGAGATGCCGGCCTCGCACGAAACCTGCCAAGGGTTGCGCCAATTATTGATCGGCGAAAATCCCTTGGAGATTGACAGGCTCTGGAAGAAGATGGTGCGAGGTTCTGAATACGTAGGGCGACGCGGTGCGGCGATTCATGCGATCAGTGCTTTGGACATCGCGCTATGGGATATCGCCGGTCAGCATTACGGCGTCCCGGTGCATACTCTGCTGGGTGGAAAGCACCGTGACCGCATAGCAGCCTACGGCACCTTCATCCCCAAACCGGATGAGACCGCCAATCGCCAGATCGTGCGCGAGCTCCTCGCTCAAGGGCTCAAAAGCATCAAGCTCGGAGGCGGAGGTTTCGGTGAAGATCTGAACGCGGATAAGGCCTTGCTCAAGGTAATCCGGGAAGAGATTGGAAAGGACGTAAAACTGCAGATCGATCTAGTTGGACGCTGGAGAAATTATGCAAACGCTTTGACGCAATGTGATGCCTTACGTGGTTTCAATCTGAATTGGATCGAAGAGCCCCTGCCATCTGATGACTCTGAAGGTCTGCTACGTCTTGTTCAGCAATGCGGTATACGTGTTTCTGGCGGTGAAGGGCTAGCTACTCGTCATGAGTTCAAGGCATTTCTGGCTGAGACGCGCCCGGCAATCGTGCAGCCGGACATCACTCGCTGCGGTGGAATCAGCGAAATGCGTCATATCGACGAGCTCGCGCGCCAATACGGCGCACAGCTGGTGCCTCATGGTTTCAGCACCGGCATTTTGTTGGCTGCCACAGTGCATTTCATGGCGGCCAGCGAAGCAGGTGAACTGATCGAGTATTCACAGAGCGATAGCCCGTTGTTTCGCAACTTAGTGAAGAATCTGATACCTCTACAAAATGGGCATGTCCCCGTCCCAGATAGGCATGGTTTGGGCGTGGAGCTGGATGAGGGGGTCATTGATCGATACCGCGTCAGGCTCTGAGTACAAATGTAATGAACAGAATCGCCAGCCAATCGGGTTGGCGTTTCTGTTATACGATCACGAAAAGTTTGGCCCTTTTTAAACCCAACGCACCTCAAGCATTACAACGTTGAACCACATCTGACGATGATTTTTCGACCATATCATCCTTGCAGTACTCAATAAAAAAGGGCCTTCGAACGGCCCTTCCTTGTACTCAAACCAAGATCACTTGGTCAGCCAGGACTCGACGGTCGCGTAGCCATCTAGCCTGACAGCAGCTCAGAGATAGCTTACTGCCGAATATTCGAGGCTAAATGAACACTGCCTCACCTTATCGCCCCCGACAAAAATGGCACTCAAACAGCCCTTTGCGCGCATTCCGACTTATTCGACTTCTCGAATAAAGTCACCGCCAATACTGAAGTCTGCAACCTTTGTGTTCTTGACCATGCCGCCAAAGGCATTTTTGCCACGGAAGGTACAGAAGACGCGGATGAAGGATCCTTTGTCGATGTACTTGGTCTCTACGTGGTCGTAGCTGTCCGGGTCATTCATCGCCTGCTTGATCAGGCGCTCAAAGTTGTAATGAGCACCCGACCAGCCGCTGAATTGCCCTTCGATTTTCTTCTGGCGCTCCGCCTTTGCCGTAGCTGCAGCCAGAGCAGCAGCCTCTTTCGCGGCCTTTTCATCACGAGCCTTAACGAATCGATCAAGCTTTTGCTTATACGACTTGTTCGTCGGCTCCAATGCGACCAGTTGGGCGTAGATCGTGAAGGCCTGGTCGTAATCCGTGGCACCCACAGTGGACAGTTGCTTGGTGAGCTGGGCAATTTTAGCGAGACGTGTTTTTTCGGCCTCAGCGCGTTCAATGTCCTCCCTGAGGCTAACGTAACGATTGAGGATCAGATCAAACTCAGGGTCTTGCACCGCGAGGATGAAACGATCTCGGATCGCCTTCGCCGTCGCCAGGTTCTTACCATCTACAGCAGCCGCAAACTCCGACAGCACTGATGCCCGGTTCGCCGCAAAGTACGCTTGGGTAGCGCTCAACTGAGCCGCCGCGTCAGCGGCCTGCTTGGCTTCTGCTGCGCGAGCATCGGCGATGGCCTGAATGCGGCTTTCCTCTGCAGCTTCAGCGGCTACCCTCGCGGTGTGCTCAGAGAGCACGTAAGTCGAGCTCGCTAGCGCGACAAGGACGATTATCACTCGCCAGTGCAGCGGATCACCCGCATTGAGCCAGGACAAGATGCGAGAGAAGCCAAAGGGACTCACAACGGCGCCGAACGCGATCAGCATCAGGCCGGCGATCCAACTCTCCCGCGTGACCATTGCGCCTAAGAGCACCAAGGCCACGGTTACTATCCACCACAGGTTGTTCAGCTCATTGAATGGCTGTGGTGAGGTCACAGTAGTCGAATTAGCCATGTCGTTTACTCCTTGTGATCCAGGGTGGCGATACCGCAGTTCAGCTCGTAACCCTTGCCAGTCGACCAGACGCTTTTACTGAGAAATACGCGATAACCATTGAACGCATCTTCGAAGGGCTTGCCCTGACCTACTCGCTTGGCCATGTCAGCGGGCGCCTCCCCCACCAGGTTGGTGACCATCTGAGTGCAGACATCCGCCAGGACTTTGGTGTCCTTCGCTGCATGGCCGGTTTGATTGACGTTGAGCATGACTTTTACGCGAGTCACTTGGGTGCTGGTGCCACGACCATACAGCGCCAAATTATTAGGGAGGCCGGCAGTGCCCAGTTCCTTGTAAGGGGTCGCGCAGGAGTAGACGCCGTCGCTGAGCTCGGTGTAGCCGCTGGCGTTAACCTGGAAGCCAGGCACCTCGGTCAACGCGTTACAGGCATCCAGAGGGGTGAACGGCGCCCCTGCAGCGGCGTAAGTAGGTTGACCAGGGGTTACCAAGCCTATGGCGAGTACCAGGGCAGCCAAACGACTGACGAAGACTTTGCCTGGTAGGTACTTTGGCTCGCCGCTGAAGAATGCGACGGCGTCGGTCTCACTTTCTATGGAGCGAATAAGCGCTTCCAGGTCGTAGCTTTCAGGAAAGGCCTCCTGAGCGGCGAGGTCTTTTACGAAGTGGTCAACGAAGGTCGTGAAGGATGTACTTACCGCTTGGGATGCTTTGATGCGCTCTCGGGTGGCAGCCCTGAGCGATTTAAGCACTATGTTGGTAACGAACGTACCAACGGTTTCCTTCCATGCGGAGTCATCGATCATCTTGAAGCCTTTGTCGACGATACCGCTCGCACGCTTCGCCTTCAGCTCGGCGAAGTGCTCCCGAACTCTTTCAAAAGTAACAATTGCGAATTCCGCATAGTCACGTTGACGCACCCAGCGCATGTAGTAACCGCGATAGAAAAAGAAGGCGAACACCGCCCAGATCAAACAAGCCCCGACCATGGTTGTTTTCATACAGACACCTTGCTTCTGCTCCCCAAATTAGGCCAAGTGGCCAAAAGATGGCAACGATGAGGGCCGAGTCCGACAAAATCAAGCTGGATGTTTGAAGTGATTTTTTATATTGCAGACATTCCCTTGTAGTCTCAATTCGCACAGCCCATAACGCATCCAACAAAAAAGGCCCCTGCCAGACTGTGTGAAAACACACTGACAGGCCT
>Ga0163161_10002169_pt1 | contig 14149 bp, 13 predicted proteins | sample S45metaG_FD_129847 | JGI IMG/M metagenome (GOLD analysis project Ga0163161, IMG submission 129847) | Switchgrass rhizosphere microbial communities from Kellogg Biological Station, Michigan, USA - S4-5 metaG | ecosystem: Host-associated > Plants > Roots > Rhizosphere > Soil | place: USA... | reverse complement strand
TGCTGTATCGGGCGGCGCTCGAGCGGCTCGGCCCCGGCGCGATCCGGCTCGGCCACCGGGTCACCGGCTACCGCCGCCATGCCGAGGGCGTGACCGCCCTGGTCGAGACCCGCGACGGCCGGCGGCTGGAGGTCGATGGCCCGCTGCTGGTGGCGGCCGACGGCCTGCATTCGGCGGTGCGGGCCCAGATGCATCCGACGCAGCCGCCGATCCAGTGGGGCGGCGCCATCATGTGGCGCGGCACCGCGCAAGGCGTGCCGATCCGCAGCGGCGCCTCCTTCGTCGGCGTCGGCTCGCTGCGCCACCGGGTGGTGCTCTACCCGATCTCGCCGCCGGACCCGGCCACCGGCCTGGCGACGATCAACTGGATCGCCGAGATCACGGTCGACAACGCCAAGGGCTGGACCCAGGGCGACTGGAACCGCCGGGTCGCGCTCGACGAGTTCATCCATCACTTCGAGGGCTGGAACTACGACTGGCTCGACGTGCCCGCCCTGCTGCGCGGCGCCTCGGAAGTGTTCGAGTACCCGATGATCGACCGCGACCCGGTGCCGACCTGGGTCGACGGCGGCGTGGCGCTGCTCGGCGATGCCGCCCACGTGATGTACCCGGTGGGCTCCAACGGCGCCAGCCAGGCGATCGTCGATGCGCGGGTGCTCGGTGCGGCGATGCTGGCGCACGGGGTCAACCCCGCCGCGCTGCAGGCCTACGACGACAAGCTGTGCGCCGACATCTCGGCCCTGGTGCTGCGCAACCGCGGCGCCGGTCCGTTCGGCATCCTGGGCCTGGTCGACGAGCGCTGCGGCGGGGTCTTCGACGACATCGACCAGGTCATCCCGGCGGCCGAGCGCGAGGCCTTCATGGCCCGCTACAAGGCCGCCGCCGGCTTTGCGATCGAGACCCTCAACGCGGCGCCGCCGACGATCGCGCCGGGCGCGCGGGTGCGCTGAGCCGCACGCCGAGCGCCGCCAGGGCGGAGCCGGTGGCCAGCACGGTCACGCCCAGCCAGCCCCAGGTCGGCAGCAGCAGCGCGGCCAGCGCCGAGCCGATCGCCATGCCGATGAACATGCCGGTGAACAGCACCGCATTGAGCCGGCTGCGCGCAGCCGGCTCAATGCCGTAGACGATGGTCTGGTGCGCGATCAGCGCCGCCTGCACGCCCAGGTCGAAGCCGACCGCGCTGGCCGCCAGCAGCCAGAGCCGCGCCGGCGCCGACAGCAGCGGCATCAGCGCCATGGCCGCGAACGACAGCACGACCAGGCCGGCGCCCAGGCGCGTCACCAGTTCGGGCCCGCGCCGGTCGGCCAGCCGGCCGGCGAGCGGCGCCGCCAGCGCACCGGCGGCACCGGCCAGGCCGAAGGCGCCGGCCGCGGCGCTGCCGAGATGGAACGGCGCGCCATGCAGCATCACGGCCAGGCTCGACCAGAAGGCGCTGAAGCCGATCGCCAGCAGGCCCTGCGCCCATGTCGCGCGGCGCAGGGCGGCATGGCGGCGCCACAGCGCGGCCAGCGAGCCGAGCAGCGCGCCATAGGCCAGCTCGGTCGTGGGCCGGAAGCGCGGCAGCCCGCGCCAGGCGGCGACGCCGACCAGGGCGATGCTGGCCGCGGCCACCACGAACATCGAGCGCCAGCCGAAATGCTCGGCCACGAAGCCGCTCACCACCCGCGACAGCAGGATGCCCAGCAGCAGCCCGGTCATCACCATGCCGACCACCTTGCCGCGGTGCGATTCGGGGGCCAGCGTGGCCGCGGCCGGGACGATGTCCTGCGCCATCGAGGCCGCGAGGCCGATCGCCAGGCTGGCGACCAGCAGCCAGCCGATGCCGGGCGCGGCGCCGGCCAGCAGCAGGGCCGCACACAGCACGGCCGCCTTGGCCAGGATGATGCGGCGGCGGTCGAAGCGGTCGCCGAGCGGCGCCAGCAGCAGGATGCCCAGCGCATAGCCCAGCTGCGTCAAGGTCGGCATGAAGCCGACCGCGCGCCCCGAAGCCCCGATGTCGGCGCCCAGCACGCCCAGCATCGGCTGGCTGTAATAGATCGACGCCACCGCGAGCCCGGCGCCGGTGGCCAGCAGCAGCACCAGCGTGGCGGGCAGCCGGTCGGTCGATATCGCCGGACCTGCTGCTGCATTCGCATGCACCGTTTGAATGGAAGACATAGTGAAAACCCTTGATTTCTTGAATGCCTCGAAGTGTGAAGGTACCAAGATCACTTTGGTAGCCCGGGCGGAAGCACAATAGTTATACGATTCACGTATGCAAACCCTCGCCGCGTCCGACCGCATCGAGCTGATGAAGACCTTCGTGCAGATCGTCGAGGCGGGCAGCCTGTCGGCCGCCGCGACCCAGCTGCGGACCACGCAGCCGACGGTCAGCCGCCGGCTGCAGGCGCTGGAGCGCCTGCTGGGCGTGCGCCTGCTGCGCCGCTCGACCCATGCCATGAAGCTGACCGAAGACGGCGAGCGCTGCGTCGAGCGCGCCCGGGAGCTGATCGACAGCTGGCAGGCCTTCGAGTCGGACCTGCGCGGCGACGACGACGAGCCCGAGGGCATGCTGCGCGTGGTGGCGCCGCACGCCTTCGGCCAGCAGCTGCTGGTCGGCCCCCTGGCCGACTACCTGCGCCGGCATCCCCGCGTCAGCGTCGAATGGCTGCTGCACGACCGGCGGCCGGACTTCATCGCCGAGGGCGTCGACTGCGCGATCCAGGTCGGGGAGGTGAGCGACCCCGGCGTCGTCGCCATCAAGCTCACCGATGTGCCGCGCATCGTCGTGGCCGCCCCCTCGGTGCTCGAAGGCGTGCCCGCGCCCGCCCACGCGCGCGAACTGGCGGCGCTGCCATGGCTCGCGCTGCGCACTTTCTACCGCACCGAAATCCTGCTGTCGCACGTGGGCAGCGGCGAGGCCTGCCGCGTCGCCCTGCGCCCGCGCCTGAGCACCGACAGCCTCTACGCCTTGCGCAGCGCCGCCGTGATGGGCCTGGGCGTGTGCGTGGGGTCGACCTGGCTGCTGGCCGAGGACCTGGCCGCGGGCCGCCTGGTCCAGCTGGCGCCGCAATGGCAGGCGGCCGCGCTGCCGGTACACCTGGTCTATCCGCCGTCGCGGCTCCAGCCGCCGAAGCTCAAGCGCTTCATCGAGGCGATGCGTTTCCAGTGGAACCATGGCGCCGTGGCCGACAATCGGGCCGCCGCCCGACCGGGAGAAGCGTCCTGACCCCCGTTCCCAAGCCCACCGACACCGCCGCGCTGCGCTGGCTTCCAGGCTGGCGCACGCTGCGCGCCTACGAGTTCGCCTGGCTGCGCCACGACCTCACGGCCGGCCTGGTGCTGACCACCATGCTGGTACCGGTCGGCATCGCCTATGCCGAGGCCTCGGGCGTCGGCGGCATCTACGGGCTCTACGCGACCATCGTCCCGCTGCTCGCCTACGCCCTGTTCGGGCCCAGCCGGATCCTCGTGCTGGGTCCGGATTCGGCCCTCGCGGCCCTGATCCTTGCGGTCGTGGCGCCGCTGGCCGCGGGCGACCCGATGCGCGCGGTCGCGCTGGCGAGCGCGATGGCGGTCGTCTCCGGCGTGGTCTGCATCGCTGCCGGCCTCGCGAAGCTCGGCTTCGTGACCGAGCTGCTGTCGAAGCCGATCCGCTACGGCTACATGAACGGGATCGCGCTCACGGTGATCGTGAGCCAGCTGCCGAAGCTGTTCGGCTTCTCGGTCGAGGCCGAGGGACCGCACCGCCAGCTCTGGGCCTTTGCGCAGGGCCTGCTGTCCGGGCAGTGGAACGCTACCGCCCTGGTCATCGGCGCCGGCACGCTGGTGGGCATCCTGCTGCTGCAGCGCCTGCCACGCGTGCCCTCCGTGCTGCTGGCGGTCGTGGCCGCCACCGTGGCGGCGGCCGTGTTCGACCTGGCGGCGCGGGCCGGCATCGCGGTGCTCGGCGACCTGCCCCAGGGCCTGCCCAGGCCGGCGCTGCCGATCATCGGCATGGCCGATGTCGCACCGGTGCTGCTCGGCGGCCTGGCGGTGGCGCTGGTGTCCTTCGCCGACACCAGCGTGCTCTCGCGCGTGTATGCGGCCCGGATGCAGATGCCGCCGGCCCCGAACCAGGAAATGATCGGCCTCGGCGTCGCCAACCTCGCGACCGGCTTCTTCCAGGGCATGCCGATCAGCAGCAGTGCCTCGCGCACGCCGGTGGCCGAAGCCGCCGGGGCGCGCACCCAGCTCACCGGCGTGGTCGGCGCCCTCGCCATCGCGGCGCTGCTGATGTGGGCGCCCAACCTGCTGCACCACCTGCCGAGCGCGGCGCTGGCCGCCGTGGTCATCGCGGCGGCCATCGGCCTCTTCGAGGTCGCCGACCTGCGGCGCATCTACCGCATCCAGCAGTGGGAGTTCTGGCTGTCGATGGTCTGCTTCGCCGGCGTCGCGCTGTTCGGCGCCATTCCCGGCATCGGCATCGCGGTCGTCATCGCGGTGATCGAATTCCTCTGGGATGGCTGGCGGCCTCATTCGGCGGTGCTCGGGCGGGTCGACCGCGTCAAGGGCTACCACGACATCGGCCGTTATCCGCAGGCCAGCCGCATCCCGGGCCTGGTGCTGTTCCGCTGGGACGCGCCGCTGTTCTTCGCCAACGCGGAGCTGTTTCGCGACCGGGTGCTGGCGGCGGTGGCGAGCTCGCCCACTCCGGTGCACTGGGTCGTGGTCGCCGCCGAGCCGGTCACCAGCGTCGACGTGACGGCCGCCGACATCGTGGCGGAACTCGACGACAGCCTGCTGGCCGAGGACATCGAGCTCTGCTTCGCCGAAATGAAGGACCCGGTCAAGGACAAGCTCAAGCGCTTCGGCCTCTTCGCGCGCCTGGGCGCCGAGACTTTCTACCCGACGCTCGGCGAGGCCGTGCGGACCTACCTGCGCAGCCATCCGGTGGCGTGGGAGGACTGGGAAGACGAGGCAGGCGAGGCCCCGGCGACCGGGCCCGGCCGGCACTGAGCCCGCCACTTGGGCATACTCGCGGCGCGCCAATTTTCTTTCCCCCTCTGGAGACCCTATGTCAGGCAACGGCTTTCACGTGCACGGACCGCACGACCACGAGTTGGAACACGCGAGCTCGCCAGGCGGGCACGCCCCCGAACCGGCGCACGGCAGCGGCCGCAAGAGCATGACCAGCCAGATCGCGGTGTGCACCGCGGTCATCGCCACGGTGGGCGCGATCTTCGCCTACATGGGCGGCCTCACCCAGGCCAACGCGGGCCTCTACAAGAACAACGCCGGCATCAAGAAGACCGAGGCGTCGAACCAGTGGAATTTCTACCAGGCCAAGAGCACCAAGCAGGCGCTGGCCGAATTCGCGCGCGACCTGGCCCCGGACGAGCGCAAGCCGGCGCTGCAGACCAAGATCGGCCGCTACGAGCAGGAGAAGGGGGAAATCCTGCTGGTCGCCCAGCAGCTCGAGAAAGACGCCCTCGACTGGGATCGGCAGTCCGAGCAGGAGATGCACCAGCACCATCGCTGGGCCCAGGCCACGACCGCGCTCCAGGTGTCGATCGCGCTCGCCGCGATGGCGCTGCTGACGCGCAAGAAGTGGCTGGAGTGGGGCATGCTGGCGGTCGCCGGCATCGGTGTCGTCGTCGGCGCCCTGGCCGCGCTTCACATCTGAGGGTGGGCGCTAGGACGCGTCTTCCATCTCCGCGCCGTACCCGCCCTGGCTTGCCAGCGCGTTCAATCGGGCTCGCTGGAGCAGTGCTTGCTGCGCCGATCGAACCTGGACCGACTGCCCTCGCCATGCCTGCAGCACGGGATCCTGGAGCGCTCGCCCATACGAAAAGCTCAGTCGCCAGGGTTGCGGGCCCTGGCGATTGAGCGCATCGAGGTTGACCGTCGCTTCGACCGGTGACTGTCCTCCGGACAGAAAGACGATGCCCGGCACTGCCGCGGGTACCGTGCGCCGCAGCACGCGCAGGGTCTCGTTGGCCACATCGCCCGGTCCCGCCTGCCTCGCGTGCGCCTTGCCCGGCACCACCATGCTGGGCTTGAGCAGCATGTGCTCGAGCGCCACGCGATGGCGATGCAGGGCGCGAAACACCGCGAGCAGAACCTCCTGCGTGACCGCTGCACAGCGCGCCTGGCCATGGTCGCCGTCGATCAGGACCTCCGGCTCGACGATCGGCACCACGCCCTGGGTCTGGCAGATCGCTGCGTAGCGCGCGAGCGACTCCGCATTGGCCTCGACCGCCGCCCGGCTGGGCAGGCTGTCGGCGACGTTGTAGACCGCGCGCCATTTCGCGAAGCGCGCGCCGAGCTTCACGCAGGCCTCGCGGCGCCCGGCGAGTCCGTCGAGACCGTGGGTGATCTCGTCGCCCGGTGCGAGCGCCAGCGGGCCCTTGCCGGTATCGACCTTGATGCCCGGCACGATGCCCTGCCTGGCAGCCAGTGCCGGCAACGGCTCGCCATCGTCTGCGCACTGTCCGAGCGTCTCCTCGTACAGGATGACGCCACTCACGAACTCGCCGAGCCCAGGCGTAGCCAACAGCAGGCTGCGGTACGCGCGCCGGTTCTCGGGCGTCGATGCCACACCGATCGCCGCGAAGCGCTTGGCGATGGTCGGACCGCTTTCGTCGGCGGCAAGAATGCCCTTCCCCTGGCGAACCAGGGCCTCGACGGTGGCTTGGAGATCATGGGACTGCGTCATGGTGGCTCCTTGGCTGGAATACCGAAGTCTCCCGCTTCCGGCCACGGCGGCGCAAGCCCCATGACCCTCCTGCTGGCGTCAATGCGCCGGAGGCAGCACCGCCACACAGCGGTTCGATACGCAAGGCCGTCGCATCATTCTCCGGTGAACCTCGGTTTTCGCCGTTCCTGGAACGCCGCGCGGCCCTCGGCGAAGTCACGGCTGCGGGCGGTCATGGCCTCCCGCGCGCGCAGCACCTCGAGGTCCTCGCGCCCGCCGGCGATCTCGTTGAGGGACTGCTTGGTCGCCTGCACCGCCAGTGGGGCCAGACTCGCGACTTCTTCGACCAGTCGCGTGACCTCGGCGTCGAAGTCCTGCGGCGCCGCCAGCGCTTGCACACAGCCCAGATCCAACAGCATCTCCGCGCTGAAGGGCCGGGCGGTCAGGAACGCCCGCTTGGCTGCGGCAACGCCCAGACGCTCCACATACCTTTTCAGTCCCCCCGGGTAGTAGTGCAAGCCGATGGCCGTCGCGGGCATGCGGAACTCGATGCCGGCCAATCCGACACCAAGATCGCACGCCAGCACCAGATCGGTGGCGCCCCCATACACGCTCCCGTTCAGTGCGCACACCGTGATCGGGCGCAGCGCCGCCAAGGCGTCGGCCACGCGCTCGAACAACCGGGGATCACCGTCCTGGGCGCTGAAGCTTCCGATGTGATAGCCGGCGCAGAAAACCGGCTTGGGCTGCCCTTGGGTGTTGGCGGTCAGCTTCAAGACGCGGACCTGCGGCTGCGCATCGATCCGGTCGAAGTGGCGCAGCAACGTTCGCAAGTCCTCGTCTTCCAGCCGGTTGCGATGCGCCGGCCGATTCAAGGAGATGGTGGCCACGCCCGCGTCGTCCACGACCATCAGCGGCGTGGAGGGGGCGATCGGTCCGCGGGAAGTCATGGGCGATGCGGCGCTCAAAGCCAGCCGTACACCGACATGGTGCTCTCGCGGGCTTCCAGGCGCCGGAGGATGGCGGCCTCTTCGGCTTCGCGCTTCTCGGCGGCGGCAATGATGTCGGCGGCGCGCGCTTGCGGAATCGCCACCACGCCATCGAAGTCGCCGACGACCAGGTCACCGGCATTCACGACGACGTCGCCCATCATGACCGGGTGGTTGATCCAGCCGATGGCGCCGAAATCCTTGCCAGTGCCCCGGATGCACAGGCCCCGCGCGAACACGGGGAAGCCGATCTCGCCGAGCAGCACGCCGTCGCGCACGCAGCCGTCGATCACGAGGCCCGCCAGGCCGCGCACCTTGGCCATGGTCGTCATGATCTCGCCCCAGTAGCCGTGCTCATAGGCGCCATGGACGAAGACCACCAGCACGTCGCCTGGCTGCGCGACCTCGAGCGCACGATGCAACCAGAGGTTGTCGCCGCCCGGCGAGTGCACCGTCAGGGCAGACCCCGCAAAGCGGAACCCCGGTGCGACGGGCTTGATGGCCGAGGGGAGCGCGCCGATCTTTCTGCCGGCCTCGTGCAAGGTCGCAGTCGGCAGTCGAGCGGCCGCCGTCAACAGTTCGGGGCGCAAGCGATGAACGTCGATGCGCGTGGTCAGCGCGGGGTCGTGCTTCTTCATGTGGCTTCCGGGGTCTGGAGTTGGTGGTACTTGAACTGCTTGCGCGCCTCATCGAGGCGCATGCCGCCGCGCACGGCTTCGCGGATGCGGCACTCCGCCGCTTCGATGACTTCCGCGGTGTCGAGCACCTGGTCTTCGTGCTGCCTCGGAATCACCACCACGCCGTCGGAATCCCCCTTGACGATGTCGCCGGGTGCCACGCGCGCGTCGCCGATGTTGACCGGCACGCCGGTGGCTTCGACCTGCACCCGGTCCTTGCCGGTGCGCATCCAGTGATCCTTGCTGAACACCGGGTAGCCGAGCTCGCGGCACAGGTGGGTGTCGCGGCAAACGCCATCGATCAGCGTGCCGGCGATGCCGCGGCGGTGGGCGATCTCGGTCAGGATGTCACCCCAGACGGTGGCGTTGTCGCGCCCGCCGTTGTCGAGCACGATCACGCTGCCGGACGGCACGTCGTCGATGTAGTCGCCCACGGTGCCTGGCGGATTGGCCGCCGGGCCGTACAGCAGGGTCCAGGCCCGGCCCGCCATGCGGAAGTCGACGTCGCGCGGTTTGATCCTGTAGCACTGGCCGGCGATGCCGACCTTGTCCAGCGCATCGCTGAGGGTGGCGGTGTCGAGCCGGGCGGCGCGCGCCACGTTCGTGTCCTGGGTGTCGGCGAGGGTGTGCATGGTGTCTATTGCTCCAGCATGTGTTCGTAATTTCCGCCCATGACTTGGCCGATGGGGGTTCCTGACAGGATGGCTTTCGCCATGGCGGCCTCCTTGGCCACGATCGTCTCGGCGGCGTCGAGCACGCGCTCGATGTCGGCGGCGGCGATAAAGATCACCGCGCTCCGGTCGGCCAGGACGTAGTCGCCGGGTTCAATGATGACTTCTTCCCCGGCGCCGCCGAGGGTGAGGGGCACCTGGACGCCGAGTTCCACCACGCGGCCTCGTGCGGTGCGCGATGTCAGCGTGCGGCTGAAGACAGGGAACTCGCAGGCCACCGCTTCGTCGACGTCGCGCAGCGGCCCGTCGGCCACCACGCCCGCCACGCCGCGCACCTTGGCGCCCAGCGTCAGCAAGCCCCCCCAGCAGCCGGCTTCCAGGCCTGAACGTTGCTCGACCACGATGATGGTGTCGGGTCCGGCCTGCTCGATGGCAGTGCAGCCGAGATGTCTTGCCGGTCCGCCCGGGGGCTGTCCCGGGCCGACCTTCATGGTCACGGCGCGCCCGGCGATGCGGCCGCTCCCGCTGCGCTGGGGAAGTCCGCTCACCGCGCCGGGCAACTGGAGCTTGTCCAGGGCATCGGAAACCGCGCAGGCGTCGAGCCGGCGCAGGCGTTGTACGTTGGGATCGCTCATGGGGGCTTTCGGTGGAGATGTTCAGAAGATGGTTTTCCACGCCGCAAAGGCGAGGCCGGTTCCGGTCAGTGCCGGACTGCGGTAGCCGGGCACGTACTCGATCCACTCCATGTCCAGTTCGCTCGCCATCTCGCCGACCACCAGCCAGTTGCGAATTTCCGAACTGCCAGCCTGCAGCTGCCGCGGATCGAGGGCGGCCAGCGCGGCGCTGTCCTTGTTGCGGATCGCGGTGATGACTTTCTGGTCCAGTTCCTCGTCGACCACGAAGTGGCTCAGCCCGCCCGATGCGATGACGCCCACGCGAAGGTCTTCGGGCCAGGCGGCGACCAGCTCGCGCAGCGCCTGGCCCAGCGCCACGCAGCGGCGCGGGGTGGGCTGGTTGGGCGGATCGAAGGTGTTGAGGATCACCGGGATCACGGGCAGCTCGAGCTCCTTGAGCAGGCGGCGATGGACGAACTGGAAGGCATGGCCTTCGAACTTTCCGCGCTCCATTCCGTCCATGGCGGCGATGTCGAAATCACGGTCGCACAACTGGCGAATCAGCCACTCGGCGAGATCGCTCTTCACCGGGTAGTCGCGGTCCGCCTCGGGCTCGTGGCGCCACATGCGTGCAGCCTTGACCCAGCTGTCGCGCGCTGCGGCCGGCTCGCGCGCCGTGTTGCGGATGGTCTCGCCGAAGTAGATGGCGAAGGCCGGGTTGTTGGTGGTCCGGAACAGCTCGGTCTGGTCATCGCCGACGATCAACAGTACATCGAGCCTGGCATCGCGGATGCGTTGGCCCAGGTGGTCCATGGCCGCCTGCGCAGCGTCGTAGCGCTCGCCCATCTTCTCGGGCGTGACCATGGCCTCGGAGCCCGCAGGCGCGGCCGCCAGCAGGGCTTCGTAGTCGGTCTTGTCGCCGTTGCGGTCGTGGTAGTGCGCGTTCTTCGTGTCGATCACGCGAAAGCCGAGTTGCCAGTCTTCACGCCGGGACACCAGCATGATGCTGTGGGAGGAGCCGAAGGCGGCTACGAGTTGTGCCATGAGGCGACCTTTGCGAAGTGAGTGTCAGACGACATGCCGATCGCGCAACCGGGCGATGCGATGCGCGCTGTAGCCAAGGCCGGCCAGGATGGCATCGGTCTGGTCACCCTGGTGCGGCGCCGGTTCGAGTGGCCCCTCGCTGCGCGGATGGCGGGAGAACTGCATGGGAAGGCCGACCACGGCCATCTCGCCGAGTTCCGGATGTTGCATGGGGCGCGCCATGCCAAGGTGCCTGACCTGAGGATCTTCGAACATCCGGTCGACCGTGTAGATCGGCCCGCAGGGCACGCCGGCCTTGAGCAGGCGTTCGGTCCAGTCCGCCGTGGTGCGGCACTTGAACGCGTCGCCGATCACGGCGTTGACGCGCGCTCGGTTGTGCACCCGCTCGGCGTCCGAGCCGAAGCCGGGTTCCTGCAGGAGGTGCGGCGCTTCCAGCGCTTCGCACAGCCGCTTCCACATGGTCTGGCCGATAGCCGCCAGGTTGAGGTAGCCGTCGCTGGTCGCGAACACGCCGGTCGGCACGGTCAGCGGGTGTTCGTTGCCCGTGGCCTTGGGTACCTTGCGGTCGATGAGCCATTGCGCGGCCTGGAAGTCGAGCATGGCGATCTGCGATTCGAGCAGCGAGGTCTGCACCCACTGCCCTTCACCCGACACGTCGCGCTCCAGCAGCGCGGCCATGATGGCCTGGGCACAGAAGTGGCCCGCGCAGAGATCGGCGATCGGAATGCCGACGCGCATGGGGCCGTCTTCCGGATTGCCGGTCACGCTCATCAGGCCGCCCATGCCCTGGGCGATGGAATCGAAACCGGGCCAGTTGGCGTAGGGCCCGTCCTGGCCGAAGCCCGAAATGCTGGCGTAGACCAGCCTCGGGTTGATGGCGCGCAGCTGGTCGGGGCCGATGCCCAGCCGGTACTTGACGTCGGGCCGGTAGTTCTCGATGAACACGTCGGCGTCCTTGGCCAACGCATGCAGGATGGCCAGCCCCTCGGGCTCCTTCATGTTGAGGGTCAGGCTTTCCTTGTTGCGGTGAAGGTTCTCGTAGTCGGCGCGGTTGTGATCGCGCCCGCCGATCATGTCGTCACCGCCGGGCGCACCGGGCGGAATCTCGAGCTTGATGACGCGCGCGCCCAGATCGGCGAAGGTGCGGATGGCAGTGGGACCGGCCCGCACGCGGGTGGCATCCAGGATGGTGAAGCGCGACAGGGGGCCTTTGCGCAGCGCGTGCGGCTTGGAAAGGCAATCGGGGTTGGACATTCGTGGCTCCATCAGGCGGGCGTGAACATGGGCACGGCGTGACCGCCTTCGCTGGGCTTGAAGACCACCCGCACCGGCTGGCCGATCGACACGGTGGCTGGGTCGCAATCCACCAGGTTGGTCATGAGCGTGACGCCCTCGTCGATTGTCACGAACGCCAGGGTGTAGGCAGCCTCGCCTTTGCCCATGGTGCTGAACGAATAGATGGTGCCGGTGCCTGCGGCCTGTCGCCACTCGGTGTCGACGCTCAGGCAATGCGGACAGACGTCGCGCGGGTAATGGTGAAATTCGCCGCAGGCCTTGCACTTCTTCACCAGCAGGCGGCCTTCGTCAGCCGCTGTCCAGTAGGCCTGCGACTCGGGCAGCACGCGCGGCGCCGGAACCTTGCGCGGACCTGGCGCCGCGGCGGGCGGGCGGGGGGGCTTGCCTTGATTCAACTCAGGGGTGCTCATGGTGTTCAAACCCTTTCGAGGATCAAGGTGCCGGCGGTGTGGCGTGAAGCCAGCGCGCCGCCAATGCCGTTGGCCAGGGCCAGGCTGCAATTCGGCACCTGGACGGCCGGATGGGCTTCGCCGCGCAACTGGCGCACGGCCTCGATGATCTTGGTGATGCCGCCGCGGTTGGCGGGATGGTTGTTGCACAGCCCGCCACCATCGGTGTTGAACGGCAGCTTGCCGACGCCCGAGATCAGGTTGCCATCGGCCACGAACCTGCCGCCCTCGCCCTTGCGGCAAAAGCCCAGGTCTTCGAGTTGCATCAGCACCGTGATCGTGAAGCTGTCGTACAGCGATGCGTACTGGATGTCGGCCGGCGTGAGGCCCGCCTCGGCAAAGGCCAGCGGACCCGACCAGGCCGCCGCGGAGTAGGTCAGGTCCATCTTGCCGCCCATGCCGTGCTTGGGCGCTTCGCCGGTGCCGCGCACCTTGACCAGCGGGCGTGCGAGCTGGCGCGCGATCTCGGGCCGCGCCACGATGATGGCGCCGCCGCCGTCGCTCATCACGCAGCAGTCCAGCCGGTGCAAGGGGTCGCTCACCAGGGGCGAGTTCAGCACGTCTTCCACCGTCACGACATCGCGCAGCATGGCGAGCGGGTTGTGCTGCGCATGGTGCGAGGCGGCCACCTTGATCCAGGCGAGCTGCTCGCTCGTGGTGCCGAATTCATGCATGTGGCGCTTGGCCACGGCGGCATACAGATTCTGCGTGGCCGGGCCGTAGGGCAGTTCGAAGGCGAGCTCGGGGGCGTCGGGGTCGGGCGGCTTCAGGGCCAGCGGTGCCCTGCCTTTTGCGTCCTTGGCGGCGGCTTGCGCGGCAACCATCTGCGCCCGCGGGCGGCCGGCAAGCGTGATCAGGGCCACGTTGCAGCGGCCGGCCGCAATGGCCTCGGCGGCATGCGCCACATGCAGGATGGGAGCCGATCCACCGCACTCGGTGGAGTCGACATGACGCAGCTTGAGGCCCAGGTATTCGGCCATGGTCGTGGCGCCCAGGCCGGGCGCATCACCGGCGCAGAAGTAGCCGTCGATGTCGCCCTTGGAAAGGCCGGCATCTTCCAGTGCACCCCGAGCCACGTCGGCATGCAGCCGCACGACCGACAGCGCATCGGCCTTGCGCGTGGGGTGTTCATAGGCGCCGACGATGTAGGCGGATCCGTTCAGACTCATGGTGGTGGCTCTTGGTTGGGGGCGACTACTGCTCGGGCGTGAAGCCGGTCGCCTTGATGATCGGCGCCCAGTACGCCAGTTCCTTGCGCTGCAGCTTGTCCATCTCCGCGGCCGGACGGAAGTCCGGAGTCAACGTGGCCTTGTTGCTCAGGATGTCGCGCACTTCGGGCAGATCCAGCGCATGTTTCAAGGCGTTCTGCATCCGCTCCAGCTGGGCCTCGGGGGTCTTGGCGGGGGCCCACATGCCGGTCCACGCATCGCCCGTATCGACGTTGATGCCCTGCTCCATGAAGGTGGGCACATCGGGCAGCAGCGCAGAACGCTTGGCGCCGAACACGGCCACGATCCGCACCTTGCCGCCTTTCTGGTGCGGCAGGATGTCGCCCGCCGTCATCACGCCAGCGGGCACCTGGCCGCCGAGCAGGTCGGTGACCATCGGCCCATTGCCGCGATAAGGGACCACCTGCAGGTCCACGCCGATGGCCTTGCCCAGTTGAATGCCGCTGAAGTGGGTATGTCCGCCGGCTCCGGCGCTGCCGAAGCTCCCCAGTTTGGGGTTGGCCTTGACCCAGGCCACGTATTCCT
>Ga0163161_10002168_pt1 | contig 14151 bp, 15 predicted proteins | sample S45metaG_FD_129847 | JGI IMG/M metagenome (GOLD analysis project Ga0163161, IMG submission 129847) | Switchgrass rhizosphere microbial communities from Kellogg Biological Station, Michigan, USA - S4-5 metaG | ecosystem: Host-associated > Plants > Roots > Rhizosphere > Soil | place: USA... | reverse complement strand
TGTTGTAAAACCGATGTCGACCACCTCGGTTTGGAGGTAGGTATTAATCTGTGAAATGCTTTCTCCGAAAACTAATTTACCAATTGTTTTAGCTTCCAGCTTGTAAAACTCTAAACTTTCTGTTGCAGCTTTTCCATAAGGTGCTGTCTTTGGATTTGCTATGGCAATTTTTTTCACTTTTTCGCTTGCAATTAAAGTCTGCCAGTTAGCCATATTTTCATTGCGAAATCCACAGACAATTAAACTTCCCAAGGCATATATTTTTGGTTTTGCTAATCCAAATCCTTCCGCATAGAGTTTATCCGGAAATTCAGTATCGGCCGAAAGGAAAATATCGTAAGGTGCGCCATTAATAATTTGCGTGGTTAGCTTGCCTGATGCACCAATGATTACTTGGCTTTCAAAACCTGTGCGTTTTTTAAAATCAGCCTGCAACTTTTTAATAACCCCTTGCGCATTTGCTGCAACAGCAATGCGTAGTGTCTGTGCAGAAGACACAAAAAAAATGCTTTGAAAAACAAGCAAAGTCAGGATAGTAAGGATTGCATGAATACGCATCATTATTTCAAAAATAAAAATTTATTCTTCTACTTTGCAGAATAAATTTTAATGGCGGTAACCTGTTTAATGCATCTTGCTGGTTTCTTATCATTTGGAACAATAACCCTAACAGCACCATCATTTGAGGGAAGTTCTTCACCATCCATCGAATCAGCAAGGATTATCAGCTGATTGGAAACTTCCGGATCAATCTCCGCAAGTGAAAACATTACCTCATAACCATCAATAGCTTCAATAACAATATATTTTGTTAAGTTTTCTTTCCTTGTTGAGTCTGCAAAAGCTAGGCCTGAACGGAATAATAATTCAGATAATAAAACTCCTGAATACCTATGATTTCGCTGATCTCGGTCCTTTCTTGAAACTTCGACATGCGGCATATTTTTAATTTCAGCTATCTTAAGAATCCGTGACTGATTGTTATCTCCGCTAATTATTATGTTTTCTTTTTCCTGAGCGAAGGTTGAAGAAGCAGAAAAATGTAGGAAAATAAATATTCCAACGACTACAATTAATCTTGTCATTCGAAGAATGTCTGTTAATGCTGTTTTTCTCAATTGCATAAGGCACTTCATAATTTCATCCTAAATTAATTTGATTTTCGGAATTCATTCGGTGAAACCCCTACACGTTGTTTGAAAACTCGGCTGAAGTGCTGAGGATATTTAAATCCAAGTTCATAGGCGACCTCATTGACTGTTTTATCGGAAAATATCTTTTCCTTAGCGAGACTAATGGTTTTAAACTGAATTGTTTCAAGTGCAGACTTACCAGTTTCGCGTTTAATCAAGTCTCCAAAATAGTTAGCTGAAAGATTTAGTTGTTCAGCACAGTAATTCACGTTTGGAAGTCCCAGTAGCTGAGGTTTATCGCTAAGAAAATAGTCATTGAGCAAAGATTCAAATCTGGCAACTACGCCTCGGTTTACATTATCCCTTGTGATAAACTGGCGGTCGTAAAACCGGGTACAGTAATCCAGGAAAAGTTCAATATTCGAAGTAATCAATTTTTTACTATGATTGTCAATGCTTCGGCTCATTTCATACTCTATTTTTGAGAGGCAATCAAGAATAATCCCGCGTTCGGTAGTAGAGAGATGAAGCGCTTCGTGAACGAGATAGGAGAAAAAAGAATAATTGCTTATTTGACGGCCGAGTGAAGTCCCCTTTAACAAATCGGGATGAAAAACCAACGCGATACCCTGTGGCTGATAGAAATTCCCGGGATCGTTTTCGCCGATTACCTGATCAGGTGCAAGAAAAATCAGCGTCCCTTCTTCATAATCATAATTGTTCAATCCGTAACGCAGATCACCACATTTAATCTGTTTAAGAAAAACTACATAGAAGCCATAAGACATTTTCCTGAATTCGCGTGGATTCGCTTTTGAAAGGTCAACCACACTAACGAGCGGATGCAGGGTATCGTGATTATTGAATTCATTATAACTTTTAATGGTATCAAATTTTAGGATTTCACCCATAGTCGTCAATTTTTCTTGTATACAAACTTAAAGCATCTTCTCAGAAGACAAAATTTTATATTCTATATCAGTGATTTTGGTATGTTTTTCCGTAATCCATATCAGCGGGCTTTAGAGGAACCCCTAGTCTTCAAAATTAATGGCAAGAACTTAAGGCTATTAGAAAGGATACCGGGAACGCCGCCCCGGTGAATCCTAACCTTGTCTACCTCTGAAAACCGCCAATTCCATTAGTTTGACTTTTATCTTTTCAAGACTTTGTCCAACACCACTGCCCCGGCATCAGCCTCCGGTTTTCCGACAAGCTTTGCTACAATACCGAGCATCTGTTCGAGTTGCTCAGCAGTAAAACCATTGTAAATTGAAAGACGAAGATGGCCCTGTAGCTGTCCTTCCACTCCACCCAAGCTCGTCAGGGCAGAAACGGTGACCAGCTCCCGATCCTGATAATTTAATACCCCGCGACTGAAGATATCTGCAAAAAGATGTTCTTTTAAAAATACCTCGATGACCGGAACAAATTGTGCATAACCAGCCTTTCCATTTTCAGGCTGTCCGGAAAGTTTTTCCAGGTTTCGTTTACCGAGTTCATACCTATTAGTCGTACTGTCCAATTTTAGTGGCTCGGCACCTGCGGCATCGCTGATACCCTTATTTTTTCGCTCATCCGCAACTGCTTTGAAGGTGTTGATCGCATTAAGCGTTCTTGGAAAACCTGTATAAGCGGAAAGCTGCACAAGTATCTCTTTTATTTCATTGATACTTAGCCCGGCATCCAGGCCGTTCGCCATTTCAGTAGATAAAGCTTGCTGATTGCCTTTGGCTGTCAGTGCCGCAATGGCGACAATACCCTGCTGTCTGCCACTTAAGCTTTTAGTTGCAACTGTAGTTTGTGCCTCTGCTGCTTTCATCCCAAATAGTAAAGTGATGAAGGCTATAGATAATATCTTGTTCTCGAAATTCATATTACATTTAAATAAAGCGGTCTATTTTAGATACACATGCTCTTCAACCTTTTCCAACCAGGTTACTGGACCTTTATCTGTATTTGGACCAACGGCTAAGTGTGTCATCGCACCGTTTGTGGAGGCACCATGCCAGTGCTCAACATTTGGCGGACAGGATACCAACTCGCCTTTATTAAGAATTTTCTTCACACCTCCACGTTCCTGATAAAAAGCTATACCATCAGTAATCAGGAGAATCTGGCCGCCCGCGTGCTTATGCCAGTTCGTTCTTGCCCCTGGCTGAAAGCTTACGCTTCCTACCGAACAGTTCAGCGGATTATTGGCCTGTGTAAACATTTTAACCTCCACCGTCCCTGTAAAGTTGGATGGTTTCTTTTCAGCTGTTACCTTCTGCTTCTCACTCTCTTGGGATTGACCCTTTGCAGTGCCCAACCCGACAAAAGAGATTATCAGAAATGAAAAACAAATTGTTAATTGTCGTCTTACCATGATGATTTTATAGTTTATGGAACCTTGATTGCCAGAAATTCTTTATATTGTTTACTCATTGGCCTTTATCAATTGTGCTGCAAAATCTGATAAGCAAATATCATAGATTAGCAGCGCCTTAAATGATATAGATTACCGAAATTTCTACCAAAAACCCCGAATTGAAACCGACCTGCAAGATTATGTTTTTAAACAGGAAATAATGATCTAGGTTTTTTCAGCAGTAAAAATGGTAGATTAAACAGTAATATATATCATCTGGCCCATTGAATTATTAAGATATTTGTGATGGGCAGCGGAGCTCGCATTTTTAACCAAAATATTACTGTATGGTCCTCCGCGAAATAATACCGGTAATCAAATGCATATGGAAGCGTTAGTCAGGATTAATAACATCACTCAATACAATCAGATTAGAAGTGTGGAGACCTTGCATCCATTGATTACTGTTGTCAATGTCGAACACGCAAGGCAGCTCGACGCGGGCAGGTATGAATTTAACCTCTATTCGGTCTACCTTAAAAAACTGGATTGCGGGGCATTAGTTTACGGGAGAAGCAACTATGACTATCACGATGGAACAGTTGTGGCACTTGCACCTGGAAGGATTATTGAAATACCGCCTGAGGCAATTGTAGCAGAACCTAAAGGATGGGCGCTGTTGTTTCACCCTGATTTATTACCTGGCACCATACTGGAAAATCCAATTTCTGCTTACAGTTTCCTCGCCTATGAAATAAGTGAGGCTTTACATGTTTCCAACCATGAGGCCAGCATTGTTGCGGGTTGTTTCCATAAGATTCTGTACGAATTGAGCCAATCTCTGGATAAACACAGTAAAAAACTCATTGCGGCAAATATTGAATTGCTTTTGAGCTATTGTTCGCGGTTTTACGATCGTCAGTTTATCTCGAGGGATTATGTAAACAGTGGAATTATGGACAAATTCGATTCCTATCTGGATAGCTATTTTGAGTCTGAGTATCCTGGAAATTTAGGTTTGCCAACCGTTTCGCATTGCGCCGCAGAATTACGGTTCTCGTCAAATTACTTTGGCGACCTGGTAAAAAAAGAAACCGGAAAATCAGCACAGGAACTCATTCATGCAAAAATCATCAACCTGGCCAAATCGAGATTGCGACATTTGGAAATGCCCATTGCTGAGGTTGCCTATGGTTTAGGATTTAAATACCCACAACATTTTACGCGTTTGTTTAGAGAGAGAATGGGCATGACTCCTTTTGAATACAGGTTACATTTACATTCAAAAAATTAATCCCGGCTATTTGATTAGAACGAATCGGGAGTTCAACAAGTGATCTTACCAAAATTACTGAAATCTATACCAAAATCACTGCAAATAAAAACATTCTGTGCTTTGTTTTGTAAATTACAGGTACGGAGCATTAAACAAAACGATTCCTTCAACCAGCATAAGCCAATTCTGATGGCTGAAGCTGAATAATTAACAAAACATAAATTCTTAATCTTATGATTTCATTGAATGTCAATGACCAAAATTTTGAAATTGATGCAGATCCGGAAATGCCCTTACTCTGGGCAATTAGGGATTTGGTTGGTCTGACTGGAACAAAGTTTGGCTGTGGCGTTGCGCAGTGCGGTGCATGTGTGGTACACCTAAACGGCGAGGCAGTCAGGTCTTGCGTTACAAAAGTTTCCCGTGCTCAGGGTCAAAAGGTTCTAACTATCGAGGGATTGTCCAAAAACAATGACCACCCACTCCAAATTGCGTGGAATGAAGAAAATGTTCCTCAATGCGGCTACTGCCATTCAGGTCAAATCATGTCTGCCGCCGTTTTGCTGAGAGAAAAACCGAACCCGACGGATGCAGATATTGACCAGGCGATGGCAGGCAATATCTGTCGTTGTGGAACTTATCCAAGAATAAGAAAAGCTATACATATGGCAGCTGAACTAAACAAAAAAGGAGGATTTGCAAAATGAAAAACAAACCAGAACGACTATCTATAAAAAATAAGGGATTGCTTCGTATTGCCCTTACTATGATTACAATTCTTTCATTAGTGTCCATAATGGCATTCGCACTTCATGAGGAAAAGCTTGCTGAATTACCTGTAACAAATATTCCGGTAGCAAAAGACAGTGTTGCCTCTGTTGAAGCATTTAAAAAGGTATACAGCGTTCTAATGAGTCCCAGGTGCATGAACTGCCATCCTGCTGGAGACGTGCCTTTACAAGGTGATGACAGCCATCTACATACGATGAATCCTCAGCGAGGGGTTGAAGGCAAAGGAGTTTTTGCAATGAAATGTGGTAACTGCCATCAGCCGACAAATACCCCGGGTAAAAATACACCTCCCGGAAACCCAAATTGGCATTTGCCACCTGCAAACATGAAAATGGTATTCCAAGGCAGAACACCTTATCAACTGGCAAAACAACTTGTCGATCCTAAGCAAAATGGAAATAAGGATATGAAAAAATTACTTGAACATGCCGATGACGGATTAGTACTTGCCGGTTGGAATCCTGGCGAAGGCAGGACTTTACCGCCGATGAGCCACGCAGACTTCAAAAAAGCCTGGACAACCTGGTTGACAACCGGTGCATATGCACCAAAGAAATAGTGATTTCCCTTAAGTGAATAAAATATTAGGAGCATGCAACAAGTTTCAAGAAGAAATTTTTTAAGAACAGCAGGAATAGGAAGTGCAGGACTTTTCCTTGGGCTTTATTTGCCTGATGCAGCAATGGCGATGGTGATGAGTGAAAGCGAGGCAGCAGCAGCAGACGTGTATACCGAACTTACAGCCTGGATTCTAATTAAACCAACTGGTGAAGTAACGCTCGTCAGCCACCGTGCAGAGATGGGCCAGGGTGTATATCACTCGATAGCCCAAATCATTGCAGAAGAACTTGAAGTTGATCTTGCAAAGGTAGATATACAATTTGCACAGGGCAATGAGAAAAAGTACGGAAGCCAGCTGACTGGTGGAAGTTCGACCATTCGTGGGTCATACAAAAATTTGTTGAAGCTCAGCGCAGCCGCAAGAGTGGTACTGATCATGGCGGCGGCAGCAAAATGGTCTGTTCCTGAAGCGGATTGTTATGCATCGTCCGGCCACATCATTCATAAACCTACAGGAAAAAAATTCCATTACGGCGAACTGGTCGTTGATGCCGCAAAATTACAGGCACCAAAAGATGTCGCTTTAAAACCCCGTTCCGCTTACAAGTTAATTGGAAAACCCCTTCACAGAAAGGATACGCCAATTAAAACAAATGGTAAGGCAATTTTTGGGATTGATAAAAGAATCCCGGGGATGGTTTTTGCAGCTGTTGAGCGCAATCCCCGTTTACGCGGAAAAGTAAAAAGCTTCGACGATTCGGCAGCGAGAAAGATTCCTGGCGTGACCAATGTGATTAAAATTGCGATGGGCGTTTATGACATGAACCGTGAAGGTGTTGCAGTGATTGCAACCTCGACATGGGCTGCGCTCCAGGGAAAAAAAGCACTAAAGGTTGAGTGGGATGATAGCGGCTTTGAGCATATGAGCACGCCGGAAATCTACCGCCGCCAACGCGATGTACTGGCAAAAGATGAGGGCCGAATCCTTAAAACACAGGGCGACCCAAACGGCATTGTTAGTGGAGCTAAAGATATACTGGATGTCGTTTACGAAACGCCATATCAGGCGCATACGCCAATGGAGCCTTTAAACTGTATCGGCCATCATCGTGGAGATACTGTAGAAATCTGGGGACCGGTACAAGCGCCAAACTGGATTCAGGATTACATTAGTAAAAAAATGAACATCGCTTTTGATAAGGTGATTGTAAATATGACTTTTCTTGGTGGAGGGTTTGGCAGAAAAGCACTTATGGATTATCCTCACGAAGCACTGGTTATTTCCAAGGCTATTGATTTACCTGTTCAGGTCATCTGGACAAGGGAAGATGATGCTACCCAAGGGCCATTCAGACCAGGAATATCTTACCGTTGCCAGGGGGTAATCGAAAATGGCAAAGTTAGTGCGGTTAAGTTCCGTATGGCGGGACAGAACAATGATCATTTTAGGTCTGGAGATAATGGAAAAGCTAACCGAAGTACATCTGAAGGATGGTTGAAGCCTTATTTCGAAACCATTAAAAATATCAGCTTTGCGGATGTACTTTTTCAAACGCCTATACCAACAATGTTCTGGCGTTCGGTTTACGCCTCTACAAATGGTTTTGCTTACGAAAGCTTCGTGAACGAACTCGCCCACAAAGCAGGTAAAGATCCACTTGAATTCAGGCGAGAATACTTAAAAGAAGAACGTGCAGCCAAATTGATTGACAAAATTGAAGCCGTCTCTGGATGGAAGAAAAAAGGGAAAAACAACGGATTTGGTTTAGCGATAACTGAATGTTTCGGCACAACCGTAGCACAGGTTGTTAAAGTATCAAAAAAGAAAGATACACCATTAAAAATTGATAAAGTCTGGGCAGTAGTAGATTGTGGCTGGTATGTCAACCCCGATATTATCCATGCGCAGGTTGAGGGTGCCATCGTGATGGGCCTTGGGGCAGCAACCACCCATGAGATTACCTTCAAGGATGGTTTGGTTGAGCAACGAAATTTTTACGACTATAAAATGCCAAGGATTACCGACATTCCTCCGATTGAAGTGCACATCATGGAAAATGATTCAGATGCCGGGGGTATCGGTGAGCCGGGTTTACCGCCATTTGCTCCGGCATTAACAGAAGCCATATTTGATTTAACAGGAAAACGCATCCGTAAACTTCCTTTTGATATGGCGAGTATTTAAGTTATTTTTATAGCAGGTCAGCATGGTGGCCTGCCGATAGACATTTATGAAAGAGATAACAGATATTATCGGTGCATATGACATTGCACTTAAGGCTAAGCGAAAAGCAGCATTGGCAACTGTAGTGAAGGTTGAGGGTTCTAGCTATCGTAGACCTGGTGCGAGAATGCTGGTTACCGATGATGGGCTGTTAACCGGAGCGATAAGTGGTGGTTGTCTGGAAGGTGACGCACTGAGAAAGGCACTATCAGCCATTCATCAGGGTGAAAACAAACTGGTAACTTACGATACCACAGACGAAGACGATGCTAAATTCGGCGTTCAGTTAGGCTGTAATGGTATCGTGCATATTTTATTTGAGCCAATATTTTCAGAAGATAAGTTAAATCCTATCGAAATTTTAAAGCAGGCAAACGGCCGGAGGGAAAATTGCGTTATCGTTACTTTATTTTCGCAGGAAAGCAAAAAAATGCCCGGAACCATACTATTATTCACGGAAAAAGAATGCATTTCAAAATTAGAGAACAAAATTTCAGCAACGATTAAAAATGATGCCTTCAATGTGCTTAAACTAAAGCTGTCCAGGTTTGAAAATTATTCGATTGAGGCATCTGATTTTGAAGCATTTCTGGAGTTCATCCCCCCTCCTGTCCAACTCATAATTGCAGGTGCGGGTAACGATGCACAGCCACTGGCACAAATGGCAAACATTTTGGGTTGGGAAGTTATTGTAGCCGACGGTCGTCAAACGCATTGTTCAATTCAACGGTTTCCCGGAGCAAAACAAGTTTTAATCGCAAAGCCTGAACAGCTGTTGCAGAAACTTGAGCTGGATGAAAAAACCGCCTTCGTGCTGATGACACACAATTACAATTATGACCTTTCGCTTCTAAATTTGCTATTAGCTACGAACGCTCCGTACATCGGCACATTAGGGCCTAAAAAGAAATTAATCAGAATGCTCGAGGAACTTAATAAAACTGGAGATGAAGGGAGAATCCACGGTCCTGTTGGTCTTGACATTGGCGCAGAAACGGCAGAAGAAATCGCCATATCGATTATCGCTGAAATAAAAACAGTACTTTCAGGAGCTTCTGCAGGAATGCTTACTAAGAAGAAAACCCCGATACATGCTTATGATTTAAAAAATAATTGATGAACACGGCAATTGTGATACTGGCGGCTGGCAATTCAAGCAGGATGGGAAAACCCAAGCAATTGTTAAAGTTTAATGGTCAGACCTTGTTGGACTTGGTCATTAATGAAACCTTAAAAACAAACTTCCGACCGGTGATTGTTGTGCTTGGTGCGTATGAGGAAGAGATAAAGAAAACACAAAGTCACGCCGGAGCCATCTATGTGGTTAACAAAGACTGGGAAGATGGGATGTCATCGAGTATATCTTCAGGCCTAAATTCTGCGTTAAAGATTGATAGCGAAATCGAGAATGTAATTATAACTGTTGCAGACCAGGCATATATTTCTTCGCAAATATTCGAGGATTTAGTGCGGAAACATCATCAGGTTAACAAAAACATTATAGCTTCTGCTTATCTGGACACAGCAGGAACCCCGGCTTTGTTCAATAAAAAATATTTTAAAGAATTAATGACATTAAAGGGTACCGATGGCGCTAAAAAAATAATAAAGCGAAATATTGACGATGCGACTACCATCCCTTTTGAGTTAGGGCGTGTAGATATTGATACACAGCAAGACTATAAGGATTTGATAAACAATATTAATAAACAATAAATGATAGCAGATTCGTTTGGAAGAGTGCATGATTATTTGCGGATATCTTTGACTGATAACTGCAATTTCCGCTGCTTTTATTGCATGCCTGAAGAGGATTATGATTTCACACCCGCCTCAAGATTGATGCAGCCGGAAGAGGTTTTGGCAATTGCCAAAACTTTCGTAGAGCATGGCGTAAAAAAAATCCGGTTAACGGGCGGAGAACCCCTCGTCCGCAAGGATGCGGCAGAAATTATCCGCTCACTAGGCAAACTACCTGTTGAACTGGTAATAACCACAAATGGCACGCGAATCGCAGAAATGCTGCCTGTGTTAATAGAGGCGGGGATTAAGACGATAAACATCAGCCTTGACACATTGCAGCCTGAAAGGTTTTTTATGATTACCAGACGGGATGTATTTCATCAGGTCAGAAGCAACATCGAATTGCTGCTGCAACACAAAATCACGGTAAAAATAAACATGGTGGTGATGAAAGGGCTTAACGATGAAGAGATAAAGGATTTTATCGACTGGACCAAACATAACCCCATTCAGATTAGGTTTATCGAATTTATGCCATTTACAGGCAATAAATGGACAAGTAACAAGATGTTTTCATTGGAAGAGATACTGGCAGTCGTTGAAAAAGACTTCGTTGTCCTGCCTGTAAAGCCAGCAGCCAACGATACGGCCAAGAGCTTTATGATTCCAGGTCATGAAGGCTCCTTTGCCATCATCAGTACAATGACTGCTCCGTTTTGCAGCACCTGCAACCGGATGAGGCTGACTGCAGATGGCAAGCTGAAGAACTGCCTTTTTTCTGACGGGGAAACGGATTTACTTCAGGCTTTGAGAAAAAATGAAGATGTGCTTCCATTAATTCAGGCTTCAATCTGGAGTAAGAAAAAAGAACTTGGCGGTCAACTGATTACTAACTTCGAAAACCTTGATGCAGATTCGATTAAAAACAGAAGTATGATTACCATTGGAGGGTAGAAATGATTAGTGTTGAAGAAGCAAAAAAATTAGTAACCGAAAATATTTCGCCACTCAACGTGGTTTTCAAACCCCTGCACCAGGCATCGGGTTTTACACTGGCTGAAGATATTAATGGTCGATACGATATTCCGGCATTCAGGCAGTCTTCCATGGATGGTTATGCTATCGGGCTCGGAGATATCGGTCAGGCCTTGAACTTAATCGGGGAAATGGCAGCTGGATCTGGCAATAAGCTCACCCTGAAAAGTGGCGAAGCCATCCGGATTTTTACCGGTGCACCAGTTCCTGAAGGTGCCGATACAGTAGTCATGCAGGAGAAGACGGTTAAAAACGGTAATCACATCAGTGTTGTTGATGATAAGCTTGTTTTGGGTGCTAACATCCGGGCTGTTGGCTCAGAGATTCGTGCAGGAGCAATGGCGATGCGTAAAGGCAGTTTCCTGACACCGGCCGCCCTTGCCTATCTGGCAGGAATCGGAACCAGCGCAGTTAAGGTTTTTTCCGTGCCTAGAGTGGCCATTATACTAACCGGTAATGAGTTACAGGAACCTGGTCTCCCACTGGCTTTCGGAAAAGTATACGAATCAAATTCCTATTCATTGAGTGCTGCGCTAAGAAATGTGGGTGTTACTGAAATTGAGATTTTACAAGCGGAAGATACATTAGATAAACTAACTCGTGTACTGGATTCAGCGCTTAAAAACAATGATGTTGTGTTGCTCACTGGGGGCGTTAGTGTAGGCGATTATGATTTCGTAATCAAGGCTGCTGAAAACTGCCATGTGGAGCAAATTTTCCATAAAGTAAAACAGAAACCTGGAAAACCCTTGTATTTTGGAAAGCAGAATGAGAAAGTTATTTTTGGTCTCCCTGGAAATCCATCATCGGTACTCAGTTGCTACTACAATTATGTTTTGCCGGCGCTGAAAAAATTATCCGGGATGGAAACGGCGGAAATGGAAATCAAGGGGGAGTTGACCCATGGGTATAGCAAGCCAAAAGGGCTGACACATTTTTTAAAAGGGAATTTTGCAGACGGAAAGGCAATACCGCTTGGTGCCCAGGAATCTTACCGTTTGAGTTCCTTTGCCCAGGCAAATTGTCTGATTGAGCTCGATCAGGAACAGGAAGTATTTAGCGCCGGCGAAATGGTGAAAGTAATTTTAATATAGTTTTAAGCATAAAAAACATGCATATAGAATTAATCAGTTTCGGAAAAATCTCAGAAATCATCGGCAATCGAAGCCTTGAAGTTACGGGAGTAACTTCCACTGATGAATTAATTGGGTTTCTTGAAAAAATTTTTCCTGAACTTGCTGGTGTCAAATATAAACTTGCATTAAATAAAACCTTGGTTCAAAGCAACATTGATATTAAAGAACAGGACATTATTGCAATAATGCCACCATTTTCCGGAGGATAAGATGAATAGTGAGCGATATCAGAGGCAGGAGATTTTAAACGGCTTTGGAGCTGCAGCGCAGGAAAAATTAATGCAAGCTAAGGTTTTGGTTATCGGAGCAGGCGGGTTGGGCTGCCCCGCCCTGCAGTATCTGGTTGCTGCAGGTATTGGTTTAATTGGCATTGCGGACCATGACCGCATTGAGCTTTCCAATTTGCAGCGGCAGGTGCTTTATGGCGGAGCCGATATCGGCTTCCTTAAGGTTGAGGTTGCTTCCAGACGCCTTAAGCAACTGAATTCCGAAGTAGAAATCGTACTGCATCCTGTGGCGGTTGAGCATGATAATGTGCTGGAAATGATTAGCGCATATGATATTGTTTTCGATGGAACCGATAATTTCAACTCCAGATACCTGATTAATGATGCCTGCGCAATGCTTAAAATACCATTGGTATTTGCTGCCGTTTCAGGTTTTGAAGGTCAGCTCGCTATTTTTAATGTAGGGGATAAAAATGGCATAAAGACCAATTACCGTGATTTATTCCCGGTCCCTCCTGCTCCAGGAGAAGTTCCAAACTGTGCCGAAAACGGGATATTAGGTGTCTTGCCCGGAATGCTGGGTACAATGGCGGCCGGCGAAATTATAAAACTGATTTGCGGTATTGGCAAACCCCTCTGCAATAAATTACTTCACTACAGTCTTTTGACTCAGCAGCAATATGAAATTAATATTGTTCCGTCCTCTGACTACCTGAAAATTACAACTACGGAAGCATTTAGGGAACAGCATAAGAGAAACCTGGCATCTGATTATACCGAGATAGACACTTATCAACTTGATGAGCTGCGCAATAAACCATTAACGCTGGTTGTTGATGTCCGCGACAAGCATGAATTTCCAAGACTGAACACTGAGATTTACCGACAAATCCCAATGTCGGAATTTGAGCACTTTGCGCTATCTGATACGGAGGAGGAAAACATTATCCTGATTTGTCAGCATGGCGTGAGAAGCGTACTGGCGGCAGAAAGGTTACAACAGCGCTATGGGAACACAAAAAACATATACAGCCTGAAAGGCGGAATATCCAAATGGAGGCAGTATTTTCTAACAACACAGCATGAGCGATAAAAAAATCAAAAACATATTCACTAATGGGCCTGTTACAGCCGATTTTGTTGCCCAAAGCATCAGCAACCACAGTTCAAAAACCGATGTTGGGGGGCACAGTATTTTTTTAGGGCAAGTAAGAAAAGATGAGATAGATGGAAAACAGGTTTTGGCTATCGACTATACCGCTTTCGAAGAAATGGCGCTGACTAAAATGCACGAAATCAGGGAAGATATTTTCAGTAAATATCCTTTGAGCTGTATGCATGTGCACCACAGCCTTGGAATGGTTAATTCGGGAGAAATCTGTCTTTTCGTATTTACCTCATCAAAGCACAGAAAGCCAGCGATTGAGGCCTGCAATGAACTGGTAGAACGTATAAAATCAGAACTCCCAATTTGGGGAAAAGAAATATTTGCTGATAATTCCCACCAGTGGAAAGAAAACAGTTAACATGGTAGACATTACGAAAAAATCGAACACCTTAAGAAAAGCCATTGCCAGCGCAACGATATCTGTTTCCAGACAGGAAACAATAGATGCGGTTGTCCAAAGAAAAGTACCTAAAGGTGATGTTTTTGAATTTGCCAGGGCGGCAGGA
>Ga0163161_10002165_pt1 | contig 14171 bp, 13 predicted proteins | sample S45metaG_FD_129847 | JGI IMG/M metagenome (GOLD analysis project Ga0163161, IMG submission 129847) | Switchgrass rhizosphere microbial communities from Kellogg Biological Station, Michigan, USA - S4-5 metaG | ecosystem: Host-associated > Plants > Roots > Rhizosphere > Soil | place: USA... | reverse complement strand
CTCACATCAAAAAAATAATGAAACAAGTTGAAGATTCAGAAATTCTTGCCATGTTTGCTGTCGAGCATACGCGTAATGAAGCCTTTAACCTGTTACTAAAAAAATACCAGCAAAAAATATACTGGCACATCCGCAGGCTGGTTTTAAATCATGATGACTGCGATGATCTTTTGCAGGAAGTATTTGTTAAAGTTTGGAAAAACCTTGATAAATTTAGAAGCGATTCTCAGCTCTACACGTGGATTTACCGTATTGCAACCAACGAATCAATCACTTTCTTAAATAAACAAAAGCAGCGCAATAATACCCCTTTGGATGAGGTATCATCCGAACTTGCTGATAATCTGGTGGCATCATCATATTTTAACGGCGATAAGCTCGAGCTTAAATTGCAAAAAGCAATTCTCACCTTACCTGAGAAACAACGCATTATCTTTAATATGAAATATTTTGATGATATGAAATATGAAGAGATTTCGGAGGTGCTGGGAACCTCGGTAGGCGCACTAAAAGCATCATTTCACATTGCTGCAAAAAAAATTGAAGCTTTTATTACAAATGATGAAGTAGACTATTAAACCTTTTCACTTTAATTGTATCATATATCTGTGATGAACGAAAATATAGAAAATAACGATTGGATGAACGAAGCCCCTGCACTTGCAGCAATTGGGAAACGTAATCCTTTCTCCGTTCCTGATGGATATTTCGAAAATTGTGATGAGGCTATTTTTTCTGCTGTCTTTTTAGATGGATTGAAACAGAAAACAAGTAACAATAATTTTGAAGTTCCGCAGAATTATTTTGAAGATTTAACGGAACGAATACAAACCCGGATTGTCCTGTCTGATATGCCTAAGGCAGATCAGGCCTTTGCAGTACCCGAAAATTATTTCGACACACTGCAGCATAGAATTGCCGATAGGATTGCGGCATCGGAACCTAAAAAGGAGACCAAAATTATTCCTTTATGGAGACGTAGCATTGTTAAATATGCAAGTGCGGCCTGTTTCTTATTAATGGCTTCGTTTGGCTTTTATTTTTACCAGAACGGCTCTACCATGGCCGTTCAGCAAACACAATCTGCAGAAGCAATAAACGAACAACTATTATATGATATTGACGAAAGTACGATCATCGATCATTTAGAAGCGCAAAATACTACATCATCTAATATAAAAACTGCTTCTGCCTCAGATACAGAAATGGAAAACTACATCTTGAGTAATTTCTCGTCTAGTGATTTATCTCAGGAACTAAATAATTAATACAGAAATGAAGAATTTACTTTTTGTTGCTTTAATGTTTTTATTACCCACAACCCTATTGGCACAAAAACCAAAGGGAGAGGAAATAGAATCACTTAAAATAGCTTTTTTCACTCAAAAACTGGATCTATCACCAGAAGAGGCTAAAATTTTCTGGCCGATTTATAACGATATGCAGGCAGAACAAAACGCCTTGCGCAAAGAACGCATGCAGAAAATGATCTCTTTCAGAAAAACGACTGAAATAGATAACCTAACCGATGCACAGGTTCAAAGTTTAATTACCAGCGAATTCGACTTCAAGCAAAAAGACCTTAATCTCGATAAAAAATATTACAACAAACTTAAAGCGGTATTACCGATAAAAATTGTTGGAAAGTTTTACCGGGCGCAGGAAGGTTTTAAACGCGAGTTACTCAATAGATTTAAAGGCGGCCAAAGGCAATAAAGAAAAAGACTTACAGCAATGTGGGTCTTTTTTGTTTTATAAATTATTTGATAGACATTGATACATTAAACATAATATATCTGCCTAGAATAGAAGAGGAGTAATTAGAAGAATATAGTTCATTAATATTTAAGTTGGTAAAAGCTTTGAGGTTTGCAAGGTTTTTCCCTTGAATGCTATACTTGAAATCCCCTTTAATAGGGTTAAACTGCAACTCCGTGTCAACTAGGTCAAAGGTTTGATTATTCATGTTATACCTGTTATAAGAGGAGATATTGAAAATTTTATCACTGATCTTATATCTATATTCGAACGTGTATTTATAGGCTTTATTTTCAGCGATTTGTTCACCTTTACTTCTGGTCGAATTAATTTGCAGTTCGGTTCCTAATCCAAAGTTTATTGGCAGATTAAATCCTGTGTTTATTTTTAATGACGCCGATTGGTTAAAAGCATGATATTCCTTTATTTCGTTAATTGCTTTACCATAATAAGTTAAGAAAGAGGGAACATAATTTGCCGTAAACGACATGGATAAGACCGGGAAAAATTTCTTTGCATTAAAATTGGCAGTTATTGTTTTTACGCCTTTAAATGGTTCTTTCTTAGCATAGTTTAAATTATTTAAGAAAAAATTAGTGTATAGAAATCCGTATTTACTATAGCTACCATTTATAGCAACATTGAGGTTAAAATAACTGTTAGCAAAGTCATTTAAATTATAATTCACCCCGAGATTATGAGTATTATAATTATAAAAATTATTCAACCCACTATTTAAACTACGCAGATCGGTAAGGATATAATTTTCATAATATTCAATGGGCTGGGGATTTGAATTTTTATAATTATAACTTATAGAAATATTCTGTATATCTGTCAACTTATAAGAAAAAGATAAACTTGGTTCCAAAATCAGATAGGTACTATCCTTACCCATATTTTTTAACAATTGCAACGTAGATTTTAATTGTACCAGTACCTTAACGGGTTGATTATCGTAAACATATTTCCCAGTAATATAGCTTTGATTTAACTTAAAGAGGTTATTATTGATAAAAGCATCACCAATTGATACCTGATTATTTTGAAACCCACCAAAGAGATTTGAATTTATCCTAAAATGGCTAATTTCATTACCCACATTTAAATATAGAAAACTGGTATTATACCGCTTTAATCCTTCAAAATCAATTTTCAATTTAAAATTATTGTTATTTACTATCTGGTATAAATTTTGGCTTCCATTAAATATGGGAACATTTTGATAAAGCTGTGAACTTGTTCGGTAGTTTTGGTTTACATCATCGACTAAAACCCTTGCCGAAAGCAAATAAGCGGTTCTTTGATTTGCCTTGACAGTATATTTCAACTGTGCGTTAAAATTCCGGTTTAAATCAGCCTGATTCTGAGAAACACTATCACCAACTATATTATTATATATAGAGAAAGCGGAACTATTAAATCGTTCAGGTACTTGTTTGTATGTAAACTTAGCCCAGAAACGAGCATTGCTCTTAACCAGATAATCTGCACTGAAATCACCTTTAAAGGTTTTGTTTAAACTGGTTCTAACGTCATTATCTTCTGTATATATCGAATTTGGGGGGAAATAAATATTCTGCATAGATGTTTGTCCATACAGTTTATTCCACGAATACAATATTGCGTAACTGATCTTAAATTTTTCTGTCACCCTTGTAATGGCATTTATACTTGCTTGAATGGTGTTATTAAGGGTATATGAAGTCGCATCAAAAGGATTGTAAGTGCCAACTTCATGACGGATAATTCGATTATTCCCTGTAAAAGCGCTATTCTCATCTACGGGATCCAAAACATTGACATTTGATTCTGTACTTAAATTATTGTGGTTAGCAAAGGCAAACGCCTTGGTTTTATTAATAAAGGAAATTAAATTTGCAGACAACATTCTTCGATCATTTGTTCCCAAACCGCCATCGATACTTCCAATTATCTTTTTACCTTGCTTATTCTTTATTTTGAGGTTTAAAACAATATCGTCGCTGTTAATAATACCCTTAAGCAGATTATCTTCAACATAATGTTCTAGGGCCTGCACTTCTTCAACAAACTCAGGCTTTAGATTTTTGGTAATGGCCTTATAACCCTCTCCTGTTAAATCATCGCCCTCTAATAATACTTTACTGATTTTTTTACCTTTAAAAAAGATTGTTCCGTCTTTACTTACCTCCATTCCTGGCATTTTCCTTAAAACGCTTTCCAGGTTTCTATCCTCAGGACTTGTAAAACGCTGAACGTTATAGGTAGTAGTATCGTTATTTACCTGAATAGCATTAGGCGCTTTGATATAAATTTCATCAAGCTGTTTTTTATCTTCTTTTAAATTGAAATTATGCTGAAAAGTAGCTTGTTTTAAAAGATCAGTCCGACTTACAATCAATGTGTCTCTTTTATAACCAATATAGGCCGCAATCAAAAGGAATTTATCGGATTGGTCTATTTGGCCGCTAAGTTTATAATTTCCTTCTTCATCAGAAAAACCATAAATTAAAATATCTTCGTTTCCAAAATTTTTAAGTTGAATCGAAGCAGATGGAAGTTTATCGGTCCCAGATATTACAGAACCGGTTAACTGTACAGATTGTGCTAAAGATATATGGTGGATAAAAACAATAAACAAAAAGATGAAATATTTGCACATTAAAATTTCTCTTGTTTTGTAGGTAAAACTACAGTACCAGATGACCAACCACCATTTTTCCCTGTATGAACTACCTTGGCCATTTTCTCAAAGTCTAAAGCTTTTTTATTAAATAATAAAAAATATTCCTTATGTGTTATAGGCTGATCCTTAGAATAGCTTACAGGAATTGATACTATATTTTTTTCTAATTTAGTCTTTAAATCTATACCTGTTAGTTCATAAGTAAAAATATCCTTATCATCACTAATTTTGATAATAAGACCAGGCAGTCCACAAAATTTCCATGGCCCATTTTGAATTGGAATATCATTTGCAAACCATGCAATATATGATCTTCCTCTAAAATTCAATAATGCCTTCGTACAAGTAAAGTTTGAGATCTTTCTTTTTTCTTTGGTAATGCTCCATTTAAAATTCAACAGCGTATCACTAATCAAATAGGTTTTAACCACTATATTATCGGATAATAGTAATGTCTTTTTTTTAAAATCTTTAAGGACAAACTTAGCCCGACCTTTGAAAACGTCAATTATGGTATTTTCATCCACCGCCTGCGGCTTAGTATCTTTACCGAGATTCACTTGTAAAGATTTATTATCATTAATGTATAGTACAGAATTTATTGTACTTATTGAATTTAAAGCTGGATCAACGATAGTTAGCTTATAATTTATCGTGCCTGATACCTGTGCTTTTGCACAAATTGAGACAAATAAAAGTACAACTGTAATTATAACACGATTATTCCAAGTCATTTTATTTAGATTTTTTTCATAACACATTAAATCAACACTTTTTCAATTCTTTGAAAAAGTGTTGATAGTAAATAATTAGGACTGACATTCAGCCTGTAGCTCCCTTGCGTTAGCCATTGCTTCAGCACAAGTCTCTCCATACGCTACGTAATTACAAACATGTGTTCCATCTGCATCGTATTGCATAATCGTCGCTCTACACATAAATAAGCTGTTCTGCCCGTTTTTTGTAATGACCATAATTTCATTAGCAAATACACCGATGCCCATCAAGCACATCATCATTACAACTAAAATTTTCTTCATTTTTTTTAAGATTAAAGGTTAATTTATTTGTTTAATTACCTCAAACCTCATTGATAAAAATCTAAAATAAAATTTTCTGCATCGATTGCTATCTAATCAACATGAACACCCAACTAAACAACATGAACGACCATTTTAATCTTTTCTTAAATTTTATAGATTTGGAAAAATGTAACAGAACTATTACTTTAGTCTCAATCATTTCTAAATTAAAACAATTAACCTCTCAATTACTCATGAAACATGTATACCTGCCTTGCCATTGATGATGAATTTTCCGCGTTGGAGATTATAACTGATTATATTGCTTTACAGCCCGAACTTAAATTACTCAAGTCGTACAGTAGTGCTCCAACTGCCCTCAAAGAAATTGAAAACCTTAAAAAACGTGTTGATGTGATCTTTCTTGATATTGAGATGCCAACGCTGAATGGTATTGAACTTGCAAGATTGATTAAGCATAAAACCAATAAACTGGTATTTACTACAGCCCATGCCAATTATGCCATTCATTCCTATGAATTGGAGGCAGATGCTTTTCTATTAAAACCATTTTCACAGCAAAAATTTGATCAAATCATTAAGCGATTATTTTCAAATTCTTCAAATGTTCAAGCAGAAAAATCTAATGATTTTATTCTTTTAAAAAGCGATGAACAAAAAAACAGGTTTATTAAAATCAAATTGGACAAAATTTATGCGGTAGAGGCCCAAGAGAGATTAACCAAAATATACCTAGAGAACGAAGTAATTTTTTCGAGGTCAAGCTTTTCTGAAGCATTAGCACTACTGACGACAAATACAGGTTTCTCACAAATCCATAGATCATTTATTATTGCTGAAAGCCAGATTAAAACGCTAGAAAGATTATATGTCATTTTGAATAATAACATCAGGATTTCTATTGGCAGAAAATATCTGGATTTTTATCATAAAATGTCGAAGAAGAAGTAGGATCTTTCTTAAATCCGTACTTTTGTGCCATGCTTACCCAACGTCAGTTGTTTTTACAACACAATGCACAAACCTCTCCAGAGCCGCTTATGCTCGAATTTGTAAGGGCAAAAGGAATTTACATATACGATGCCCAAAATAAAAAACACATCGATCTTATTGCCGGTATCGGTGTAAGTAATGTTGGCCATTGCCATCCCGCGGTAGTGAAAGCCATTCAAGAGCAGGCAGAAACCTACATGCACCTGATGGTTTATGGTGAATATGTACAAACGCCCCAGGTAAATTTTGCAAAAGCCCTTGCCGATATTTTACCTGAAAGCTTAAGCTGCACTTACTTTTTAAATTCCGGAACCGAGGCTGTAGAAGGTGCCATGAAACTAGCTAAACGTTATACTGGCCGTAAAGGATTTATTGCCTGTAAAAATGCTTACCACGGTAGTACACAAGGCGCAGAAAGTTTAATGGAAAGTGATTTCTATTCTTCTGGCTACGGTCCTTTCTTGCCGCACGTAAGCTTTATTGAACATAACAACGTTGCTGATCTCGAAAAAATCACTTCAGAAATTGCCGCTGTTTTTATTGAGCCGATACAAGGTGAAGCCGGAATCCGGGTAGCTGATTTAAGCTATATGCAGGCTTTAAGAGCAAAATGTACAGAAACCGGAACGTTGTTAATCTTCGACGAAATACAATCTGGTTTTGGCCGCAGCGGCAAGATGTTTGCTTTTGAGCATTATAATGTTGTGCCCGATGTGCTGCTCCTGGCGAAGGGAATTGGTGGTGGAATGCCAATTGGAGCTTTTATCAGCTCGCTGAAAATTATGTCAGTTTTATCGCATACCCCAATTTTGGGTCACATGACTACTTTTGGGGGGCATCCGGTTTGCTGTGCTGCCGGATTGGCTACCTTACGTACTTTAGTTGATGATCATATTGTTGATGAAGTAGAAGAAAAAGGGCAATTGTTTAAACAACTCCTTCAACATCCTGCCATTAAAGAAATTAGAGGAAAAGGTTTAATGTTGGCGGCTGAATTTGAAAATTTCGAGATCAATAAAAAAATCATTGATGCCTGCATTTTAGACGGCGTGTTATCAGACTGGTTTTTACATTGCAGCAATTCTATGCGCATTGCCCCTCCTTTAATTATAACCAAAGAAGAAATTGAAGAAGCTTGTGCGATCATCTTAAAAAATATTAACTTAGTTTTAGAGACTAAAGCATAAAGCTGAAAGACTAAAGAACATTAACTAAATTAAAATGAACGTACTCATAGTTGAAGATGAAAAAAGCCTGGCGCTTGAAATGGATGAATTCTTGAGCAAAGAAGGATTTATTGTAGAGCATGCCTGGAAAAAATCTTCTGCGGAAGAAAAAATATTTGTAAACAATTATGATTTCATTTTACTCGATTTAGGTTTGCCAGATGGTGATGGTTTTGAAATTTTAAAACAGTTAAAAGCCATGAAAGATCGTGATGATGCTGTAATTATCTTAACCGCCCGTAGTGCTGTAGATGACCGGATTAAGGGTCTTGATGAAGGTGCAGACGATTATTTGCCCAAACCATTTTCGCTAAATGAACTTTTAGCGCGTATGCATGCCATTACCCGTAGAAAACACAAGTTAGAGAAAAATGAGGTAAACATCCATAATTTCTTACTCAATATTCAGAACCGGACCGTTTCATTTGGTGATGAAAGATTAAACCTTACCAAAAAGGAATTCGAAATATTCAACTATCTGGTATTGAACAAAAACCGCGTGGTATCGAGAATGAGTTTAACTGAACACGTTTGGGGTGATATTTTAGAAGTTAATTCTGATTCCAACTTTGTTGATGTTCATGTTAAAAACCTGCGAAAAAAACTTGCAGCAGTGAGTGTAACAGATTGGTTTGAAACCGTAAGGAGTATTGGCTACAGGATTAATTGCTAGAGCGTTGGGAAGCTGGAGGTCCGAAGTCAGAAATTAAGCGTCGATCTACCAATGACAATTGAACCATTAAACAAAAATGAAGTTACAGGTTAAGTTTTCTTTGTACAATGCAGTAACCAAAATCGCCATCATCTTGGTTTTGGGGGCTATCATTTTATTCTCGTTAGACAGACTTGCTTACAACCAATTTGACAACCGTTTAATCAAAAAGAAAAACAAAATCATTAAAAACTTAAACGATAATGAGATCGATAGCCTTTTAAATAAGGAACAATCTTTTACCGATTACAATATTTTAAAGGAAGAATTTATCGTTTTAACAGATATCCCTGATAACCAGAAAGACTCTACAGCAAAAGTATTTACAGAAAAGAGGGAAATTGAAGGCGATATTGAGGTATATAGAATCCTCAATTATAAATTTTCTTATCATACAAACTGGTATAATTTGGAGATTGGAGAAACGATGACAGCGCTCCAATCCATTAAAAATTCGATCCGTTTTTATATGCTGATTGTATTGGTTGCCGCCTTACTTATTACTTTGGTAGCAGATTTTACCTTCTCAAACTTTTTATTAAGACCCTTTTATCTCATTATCGACAAAAAGATCAATCTGGTTGATGATCCTTCCCATTACAATTACCAGAATATACCAACTACCACTAACGATTTTAAAATACTTGACAATAGCATAAACTCTTTAATGCGTAAAATAAATACACTTTTCGCTTTAGAAAAACAGTTTATAGCAAACGTTTCCCATGAGTTGCTTACCCCCATTTCAATTTTAAGTACACGCTTCGAAAATATGCTCAACACGCCAGATATTCCGGTAGAGCACGAAAACAAAATCTACGCCTCTTTAAAAACCTTAAACCGTTTAAAGGTAATTATCAACAGTTTGCTGCTCATTTCGAAGGTAGAAAACAATCAGTATCTGAAAACCGAAGAAATTAGCCTCAAACAGGAAATCGATGATATATATGAAGATCTGGAAGATCGAATAGCAGATAAAAACATCAGTTATAATGTCCACCTTTCAAAAGACTTTCACTTCACCGGCAATAAAGCACTGATACATACCCTTTTAATCAATATCATTAATAATGCAATAAAGTACAATGTTGAGGGGGGGACGATTGCTGTAACAGATAAAACAGAAGCCGAAAAATATATTCTCACCATTAGCGATACCGGATCTGGTATGAGCCCGGCACTGGTAGAAAATGCTTTCGATCGGTTTAAAAGGGGAAATACCGAAGAAAATGGCTTTGGCCTGGGGCTGGCCATTGTGCAAAGTATTGCCCGGTTCCATAAAATAGAGGTCGATATTAAATCTGAAGAACATAAAGGAACCAGTATTTCGTTGTTTTTTTAAATGAAACTTCCGTGATAAGCTTATCACATAGCTCATATATTTAGGATAGTTTAAGTCCGATGTAAAGATGGGCACAGAGGTTGATGAATCTTTTGGCAAGGGCTTTGCTTAATAATAAAAAATCAATCCGATAAGAAAAGATATATACTAATGAAAAACATCATCCCAATGCTAGGAGTAGCCACTTTAATGATGGCATCTTGCCAGGGCGGCACGGCAAAAAAAACACAGGCCAAAATAGATTCCACCATAGTAACCAATGCAACGGTAAGCCCCGATTCTATTCGGTGCTACCAGTACATTAAAAACCGAGACACGGCCAACCTGTCGTTAAAAACAGTGGATAATAAGGTAACAGGTACACTAGGTTATAATTTATACGAAAAAGATAAAAATGCGGGCACTATAGCCGGAATTGTTAAAGGCGATACTATAATTGCTAACTATACTTTTCAGTCTGAAGGCAAAACATCAATTAGGGAAGTGGCTTTTTTGAAAAAAGGTGATCAGCTAGCAGAGGGATTTGGCGATGTACGGGAAGAAAAAGGAGAAACCAAGTTCAAAGATCTAAGCAAAGTCAAGTTTGATGGATCGATAACTTTTGACAAAATTGATTGTAAATAGTTTAATAGATTCGTCATTTCGAGTGAAGGTGCAACACATTCGAAGACCCGAAAGCTTAGCGAAGCTAAACCTAATTGGAGTAGATTTCTCCATTTCGCTACGCTTCAGTCGAAATGACGATCGATTTTTTAAATCCTTTTGATAATCCTAATGCTATAAACTTTTATAAGATTCCCGCATGCGCGAGGATGACGATTTTCTTAGCTTTTCTTTACTAATTACTAACAGCATCCTTAGCCGCAGTACTCCATTCTTCGCTTAACTTAAGCATATAATCAGAGTATTTTTGTATTTCATCTGGCTTTAGCTTGCTTGCCCAGCCAGTTGCCTGATTTGCCCAAGCTGTATATTTATCGCTTAATGCTTTAATTTCTGCAGCATTTTTACTTTTCACAGCTGCAACATATTCGTCTTTAAGTTTAGCATATTCAGCAAGCCCTTTGTTTACCTCTTCACTTGAGAAAGTTGGAACATCAGTTTTAACTGTTTCAGTTGTTTTTGTCGTTATTTTGGTAATGGTGTCTCCATTAGCGGAAATTTCACTAGAGCCTTTGGTTGTTTCCGTTTTTTTAGTGCTATCACACGAAACCAATGTAGAAGCCAATAAGCCTGCCGCAGCGATAGATAAGATGGTGTTTTTCATGATTAACTTGGTTTTAGTCCTGAACAGACGAAATATGATGCCAAATCATAAAAAATCCGATCAAATAATAAATATTGTGACCGGATATCTTAATTATATTAAATATTGTTGTGCTATAAGTCTTCAAAGCGCTCCCAAAAACCATCAACAGGCAGCCTGGCAAATATATTTACGGGTTCTTTTTTAACCGGGTGTATAAATTGTAAACGGCGGGCATGTAAACAGATACTTCCTTTTCTGCTTCCGCGGGGATAACCATATTTATTATCACCCATAATCGGGCATCCCATTGATGAGAGCTGAACCCTAATCTGGTGCGAACGTCCGGTTAAGGGATCTACCTCTAAGAGGTAATAATCGCCAACCTTCGCCTTTACTTTGTAAGAAAGCTCAGCACGCTGACTACCAGTAACCTCTGTATTGTAATAGGAAACCACGTTTTTCTGCGGGTTTTTAACCAACCAATGGATCAAAGTAGCCGACTCTTTCTCTGGCTTGTTCTTCACCACTGCCCAATAGGTTTTCTTTACTTCTCTATTTTTAAAAACGGCATTCATCCGTTCCAAAGCCTTACTCGTTTTAGCAAATAAGATTACGCCGCTCACCGGCCGATCTAATCGGTGTACCACCCCTAAAAAAGCGCCATTGGGTTTATTGTACTTTTTAGCGATATACTTTTTCACCTGTTCATCCAAGGGCTCATCGCCGGTTTCATCAACCTGTACAATATCACCTGCCCTTTTATTAATGGCGATTAAATGATTGTCTTCAAAAAGGATGTCGTTATCGGTAATTGGCATCGGTAGTTTATTGGTTCATTCGTCATTAGTTCATTTAACAAAGCAAATCGTCTATTGCAAAAGTCAATTGGTTAATCTGTTAAAGTTGGATGGTTTATCTACGCTTGAAAAAACTCCAAACCCAAAACGCCAAACTTAATACTGTTCTTTCTCGTTCGGGAAATCGTTTGCTTTTACATCACGGATGTACGATTGTGCTGCGCCTAAAATTTCATCGTAAAGATTTATATACTGACGTAAAAAACGTGGTTTAAACCCTTTTGTTAAGCCAATCATATCATTTACAACCAAAACCTGGCCGTCGCAGTCTTGTCCGGCACCAATACCAATAGTTGGGATATTCAGGCTTTCTGTAACTTCTTTACCTAAAGCAGCAGGAATTTTTTCCAATACGATGGCAAAACAGCCCGCAGCCTGTAAAGCCAAAACATCTGTTTTTAATTTATTTGCTTCTTCTTCTTCCTTAGCGCGGACCGTATATGTTCCGAATTTATAAATCGACTGAGGTGTTAACCCCAAATGTCCCATTACAGGTATTCCTGCAGTGATAATACGTTGAACCGATTCGATAATTTCTTCACCACCTTCCAATTTAACACCGTGGGCGCCCGATTCTTTCATAATCCTTATCGCTGAGTTCAAAGCTTCCTTTGAGTTTCCCTGATAAGAGCCAAAAGGTAAGTCGACAACAACGAAAGCGCGCTTAACTGCCCTGATTACCGAGGCAGCATGGTAAATCATCTGATCTAGTGTAATAGGCAAAGTTGTTTCATGACCAGCCATTACATTAGAAGCCGAATCGCCTACAAGTAGAACGTCTAATCCTGCATCATCTAAAATGGTAGCCATCGAGTAATCGTAGGCTGTTAACATAGATATTTTTTCACCACGTTGCTTCATTTCCTGTAAAGTGTGCGTGGTGATGCGTTTGATTTCTTTATGTACCGACATGGGATTTGTTTTGTATTGCCAAAAGTATTGTTTTTTCTTTAATTAAGCTGAAAAGACCAAAGGTAAAAGACCAAAGCTATCTCAGGCAAAAATCATTTTTTATTTAAATCGTTTCTCACCACTTTCAGCTTTAGTCTTTCTGCTTTTAGCTCCAACCTTATTTCATTTTTCTCTTTACATTTCCAATCTAAAACTCTATCTTTGTACCCCGAAATGGAAGGGATATATTCATCTTTTTTTGCACCTAGCAAAAACGGCTTTAATGCCGAAAGCCATTCTTTTTTCAACTCTTTTTTAAATCAAAATCCATATTGTAATTACCATGACTAACTACACCAAGTTACCTGCGATTTTATTACTGGCCGATGGCACTGTTTTTTACGGCAAAGCTGCTGGAAAGATTGGTACCACTACTGGCGAAATTTGTTTTAATACCGGGATGACAGGTTACCAGGAAATTTTTACCGACCCAAGTTATTTTGGGCAAATAATGGTTACCACTAATTCGCACATTGGGAATTACGGTATTCAAAGAGAAGAAATCGAATCTGATTCAATTAAAATTGCTGGTTTAGTTTGTAAAAATTACAACATCGTTTATAGCCGTAAGCAAGCTACAGAATCTATTCAGGATTATTTCCAGAACGATAACCTGGTTGCTATTTCTGACATTGATACCCGTGCATTGGTTCGCCACATTAGAGACAAAGGTGCAATGAACGCTATCATTTCTTCAGAAATTACTGACCTGGATGAATTGAAACAAAAACTTGCAGAGGTACCTTCAATGGAGGGCCTGGAGCTTTCATCAAAAGTAAGCACCACCGAACCGTATTTTTATGGCAATCCGGAAGCAAGTTTAAAAGTTGCTGCGTTAGATTTGGGCATCAAGAAAAATATTCTTCGCAGTTTCGAAAACCGTGACATTTACGTTCAGGTTTTCCCGGCGAAAACAAAATTTGCCGAAATGGAAAAATTCAGTCCTGATGGCTATTTCATTTCAAATGGCCCTGGCGATCCTTCGGTAATGCCTTATGCTGTAGAAACCATCAAAGAAATTTTAGCAGAGGATAAACCTTTGTTTGGCATCTGTTTAGGGCACCAATTATTGGCAGAAGCTAATGGAATTGGTACCATGAAAATGTTTAATGGCCACCGCGGCTTAAACCACCCGGTAAAAAATGTAATCAAAAATCATTGCGAAGTAACTTCTCAAAACCATGGTTTTGGTGTTGTTCCTGATGAAGTAAGAAATTCAGATAAAGTGGAAATTACACACGTAAACCTAAATGATAAATCAATTGAAGGTATTCGTGTGAAAGGTAAAAAAGCATTCTCAGTACAATACCACCCTGAATCTTCTCCAGGTCCACACGATTCTCGTTACTTATTTGATGATTTTGTAAATGTG
>Ga0163161_10002162_pt1 | contig 14176 bp, 16 predicted proteins | sample S45metaG_FD_129847 | JGI IMG/M metagenome (GOLD analysis project Ga0163161, IMG submission 129847) | Switchgrass rhizosphere microbial communities from Kellogg Biological Station, Michigan, USA - S4-5 metaG | ecosystem: Host-associated > Plants > Roots > Rhizosphere > Soil | place: USA... | reverse complement strand
GATCGTGACGTCGATTCGGGCAATTGAACCGTTGTTAGTGACTGGATCGGTTATCAATGCGTTATTCGTGTCGTAATACACGAATGTCATATCGATCACGTTGTCCAGATATTCGACCGGCGAGGCGTCGGCGGCCTCTTTCTTCATCAGTTTGCCGTTGGACACGAGGAATCGTATGTCCTCAAAAGGATCGGCGATATCGCCGTCAGGCATGCTGCTCATCGTGGAGCCCCGCCAGTCCGACCTGATACGAATGCTCTTATATTGGCCGCTTACCGGTGTTTCCGGATCGATGGCCTGTAGGCCGACGATCGCGCCCGGGTTGTTACCCGCCGTCCTGATAAGGCGCGTGATCATATCGAGCGAGGCCGTCGCGTCGTTCAATGCGTCGGTACGAGCCATCTGCTCGGTATAGTTTCTCTGAATACCGGTCACGACCGTGCTGATCATGCCGACGGTGAAAGCCAGTATTACGCAGACGAACAACATCTCGATGAGCGAGAATCCTGATTGTCCTGTCTTGTGATCGTTCTGCACGTTCATCTAGTTAAGTGTCTGGGCTAGTACGGCTACCTTTACCGGCGGCAGGCGAACGCCGCCTCGATTTGGAACAACGACGACGGTGATCCTCTGTGTTCCGCTAGGCACGCCGGCATCGGTCGGATTTATTTCGACCTGCCACCGTCGGGTAAAGCGGGTATCAGGCGTATCGAAATAACCGATCGTGTCTGTCGTCAGGCTGCCGCCGCGCACACGTTGCGGCGCCGCTGGCGCATAGTTTTGAAGCTGTTCGATCTTTGCGCGGGCGAGGGCCATCGCCGCAGTAGAGTCACGCGACTCGGTCTGCAGACGGATGCCGACCACGATCAGGTTCGCTACGGCCAACAGCCCGACAAGCGTTATCACCATCGCGATCAGGCATTCGATCAGGGTGAAGCCACCCTGTTGTACGTTTTTGCTGGTTTTACGATCTTTCATTTCGGCTAACCCGCTGGCACATACATGCCGCTCACCGAGACCTTCCCGGCCGGCGATACGGTGACGTCTTTTCTCAAATTGGAACTCGCTTCGACGATCGTAAATGTCTGTGTACCCGATGACGACCGCCCGAGCGAGTCAAAACCGACGTCTATGTTTGATGTGCCGTTCAGGTTTACGCCCTGCGGAAGGCGTTGCGGAAAGCCGACGTCTATCGTATTTCCCAAATTGTCGGTTGTCCGCACTTGTACCGTCCTCGCCGTCCTGTCGACCGTGAGCCATGAGGTCCGGTTTCGCTTAATGGCGCTCATCCTGGCGCTCATCAGCATTTCGTTCGCCATTGAAACGCCTGTGGACACCCGGTACGCACGAAGCGACTGGAGGGCCCGAGGCACGGCGACCACCGCAACGACGAGAATTATCGCGAGAACGATAACGATCTCAAGAAGGCCAACGCCCCGCTCACCATTGGAGCGCATGATATTTCGACGAACTTTGACGATTTTTGTCACTCCCATACGACCACGTTTTGGCACTCGTGAGAGAGCTCGCCACGCGTTTGACGCGATACAGTCAAAAAAGGGTAATTCCCCGTTCCGTATTTAGGCAATCGGTATGCCGTAAACCCCACGGAACCGTTCCTTCTCATTAGTCCGTGGAGAATCGGTCCAATAGATGCCTAAAGCGGTGATCCCTGCCTATATAGATTCGTTCAAAATGACCGGTTGACGATCAATCTGACCTGGATCCGATCAAGAATGATTTGAATTCGATCAAAATTACTTTGAGATTTCATATTTGGCGCCAGCCCCTCTACAATTTTATTTTCGACGTTAGAAACCATTTAGAAAGGAACGTAGTTAAATGTCATTAACAGTTGTCGGTTCGGTCGCGTTTGACGCCCTGGAGACGCCATTTGGCAAGCGTGACCGGGTTTTGGGCGGTGCCGCGACGCATTTTTCGCTATCGGCCAGCTTTTTTACACAAGTAAACGCGGTCGGCGTGGTCGGCGGCGACTTTGGCGAGGCGGAATGGGACGTTTTTCGCCGCCACGCGATCAATACGGACGATGTCGAGGTCGTTGCGGACGGCAAGACGTTCTTCTGGAGCGGCCGCTACGACTACGACATGAACACCGCCCACACTCTCGACACGCAGTTGAACGTGTTCGAGACGTTCGCGCCGAAGCTGTCCGATAACTCAAAGAACGCAAAGCTCCTCTTTCTCGCAAACATCCAGCCCACGCTGCAAAAACAGGTCCGCGAGCAGTGTCCCGACGCAAAGTTCGTCGCGATGGACACGATGAATTACTGGATCAGCTCGGTAAAAGACGAGCTGCTCGAGACCGTCAAGGTTGTCGACTGCATCATCATCAACGACGGCGAGGCGAGGCAGCTCACGGGCGAGCCCAGCATCTACAAAGCCGCGCGCCAGATCATGGATCTCGGCCTGCGTGCTGTCGTCATCAAACGCGGCGAATACGGAGCGACGTTATTCACAAAAGATGGTTACTTTGTCGTGCCGGCATATCCGCTTGAAACTGTCTTTGATCCGACCGGCGCGGGCGACACGTTTGCGGGCGGGTTTATGGGCTATCTCGCGAGCCATGACGAGATCACAGACGACATCCTGCGGCGGGCGTGCGTTTACGGCTCGGTGATGGCGTCGTTCAATGTCGAAAAATTCGGCACGGAACGTGTCGACGGCCTCGATTATCCCGAGATAAACGAGCGTTTCAAGGCGTTCAAGACAATGACGCATTTTGACGATATTCCTTTTGAAAGGGCGACGACTGCATAGTTTTTGATGGACACCAAAGGCGCAAATCCGCTGGGCCGCTTCGAGCGGCAGAAGACGAATTATCCGCTCGTCGCGGCGTCGGTCGTGCTTTTCGGCGTGATGATCGCCGGCCTTGTAATGGCGGTCCGAGCGAGTGAGCTGATGTCGTCGATCCTTTTTTTGGCGGCGACGGCCGTTTTCGTCATCCTGATACTGGTCAATTTTGCAAAAGAGCGGCGGCTTGCGGCGGTCGACGATCGCAAGTTCATTCACTGGGATTCGGCGGTACCGGAACTGCAGCGGCAGAACGTAAATGTCGAGGTCCGCGAACTCGCAAAGGTCCTGCAGGTCGATGACGACCAGCTCGGCGATTTGCTCTCCGCATATATCGTTGCCGAGGACCTTGCTTTGAGGCAGATACAGCAGGAGGAGAACCTGCCGCTTATGCGGCACGTCAGCATCGGCCGCACGCCATTCGACGGCATTTTGGTCGAGCAGGACATGATCACGTGTATCGAGGTCTCGTTCCTGGTCGGGCCCGACATTCGGCAGGAGAAGATCGAATCGATGCTAAAAAAGGTCGCCCAGGCCAAGAAGAACCTCGCCGAGTTGAAAAGCCGCCTTCGCCTCAGGCTGATGCTCGTGCTGGTGACGCAATTGACGCCGGAGGAAGAAGACGAGCTTCGTGGCATGCTGGTGACTCGAAGATTCTCGGACACACCCGTCGACATCGACATCCGCATGCTCGATTTCGAGATGCTGCAAAAGGTTTACCTGACCGAGTAGCCGGTAGTCGGTAGCCAGTAGTCTGTAGATCAGAACCGGTATGGCATCGAAAACCTTTCGAGACGTTGAGGTATGGCAGCGAGCGCACCGCTGGGTTCTCGCTATCTATCGACTGACAGATCGATTTCCTAAACAGGAAATGTTCGGACTTACGTCGCAGCTACGACGCGCAGCGATTTCGATTCCGGCGAACTTTGCCGAGGGATTCAAGAAAGCCGGCAACGCCGATAAGCTTCGTTTTTACAATATTGCACAAGGTTCCTTGGAAGAATGTAGGTATTATCTGATACTGGCAAGTGATCTGGGATACGGGGACACACAAGAACTTACAACGGACTTGGAGACGGTTAGCAAAATGCTCGAAGCGTACATGAGGGCAATCCGGAATACACGCTGACTACCGGCTACCGGCTACCGGCTTCTGACTAGTGACTACTTTTATGTTGCTTGAGAACAAGATCGGAATGATATTCGGCGTCGCCAATAAGCGGTCGATCGCGTGGGCGTGTGCGTCGGCGTGTGCTGAACACGGCGCGAAGATGGCGTTCACCTACCAGGGCGAACGGCTGCAGGAAAATGTTGAGAAACTCGCCGGCGAGCTCGAAGACTCGCTTGTCGTACCGTGCGATGTCTCGGACCAGCAGCAGGTCGACGCCGCGTTTGACGCTGTCAAAACTAGATATGGCCGGCTGGATTTTGTCGTCCATTCGATCGCTTTCGCTCCGCGCGAGGCGCTTGAGGGTGAGTTCGTTGCAACGACGCGCGAGGCATTTCGAACGGCGCTCGAGATCAGCGCATTCTCGCTCACGCAGGTCGCCCTGGCCGCAGCACCGTTGATGACCGAGGGCGGCTCGATCGTGACGATGAGCTATTACGGTGCGGAAAAGGTCGTGATGAACTACAACGTCATGGGCGTCGCTAAGGCCGCGTTGGAAGCTTCGACCCGCTATCTCGCCGCCGATCTCGGCAAGAACAACATCCGCGTCAACGCCATCAGTGCAGGGCCGATCAACACGCTCTCGGCACGCGGCGTAAAAAACATGGGCTCGCTATTGAACTATGTAGGCGAAAAGTCACCGTTAAAACGCAACGTACAGGCGAGCGAGGTCGGCAATACCGCGCTTTTCCTCGTCAGCGATCTCGCCAGCGGCATTACGGGCGAGACGATATACGTCGATTGCGGCTACAACATCATGGGCATCTGATCTGCCATCCAATAAGCAATGAGTTCAGGATTCTACCTCGGCATTTTTGAGGGTCATGCCGACCCTGCTGTCGCCATCGTCAAGAATGGCGAGATCGTCGCCTATGCCGAAGAGGAGCGGTTCATTCGCCAAAAGCATGCCTGGGGAGTTTATCCAATTCGTTCGCTGCAATTCTGTCTCGATACTGCCGACATCGAGTTGTCTGACGTCGAGGCTGTCGGTCTGAACTGGGACCTTCCGGCGTATGACGGCGGCCGGATGAAGGCGTTTTACGAATTGATGAACAAGGAATTCCCCGTCGACGCGGCCACGCTCGGCTGGCAGCGTTCAATGATCGGGAGGTTTTCTCGCGAGGCGACCGAGCGGCGGCATCACTTCGAATGGCGTCGGACTTTTGGCGACGTGCCATTCCCAAAGATCGTCTCGGCGCCTCATCATTATGTCCATGCTTTTCAAGCCGCGATGCAGTCCGGATTTGACGAATCCGTATGCCTCACCATCGACGGCTCGGGCGACGAACACTGCACCGTGCTGTGGGAGCATCGCGGCGACACGCTCAAGCCGATCTACGAGCGAAAGATCCCTCATTCGCTGGGCTGGTTTTACGCCGCGTTAACGGAGTACCTAGGATTTCGTGCCTATGACGGTGAGTACAAGCTTATGGGCCTCGCCGCCTATGGCCGGCACAACCCGGAATTGATGGAAAAGATCGCGCAGGTGGTCAGCATCGATCCTGATCCTGAAAAGATATACATCGTCGACCCAACATATATCCACTACGGAGCTCACACTTATTCGCATCGATTCACCGACCGTCTCGTAGAATTACTCGGCCGCGAACCTCGGATATCTACCGAGGATTATTCCGAGTGGCACGAAGACCTGGCGTTTGCGGTGCAACACACGCTTGAGGAAACCGCCTGCGCTCTCGTCCGCTGGGGCGTCGAAAGAACGGGCATGAGCAAGGTCACCATCGGCGGCGGCGTAGGGCTCAACGTCAAGATGAACAGCCGCCTATTTGAGCAGCCGTATATCAGCGATCTGTGGGCGCAACCGCTCTGCAGCGACGGCGGGGCGGCGGTTGGTGCGGCGCTGGCAGCCGAGCACGCGACGGCCGGAACCAAGCCAAATAAACTCGTAAGGCTCAATTACGGGTATGTCGAAGGCGATGTCGAGGGCATTCTCCGGTCGTCGAAGGTCTCCTATACGAGACCGGCGAACATCGCTGCCGAGACCGCAAAGCTTATCGCCGACGGTAAGATCGTGGGCTGGTTCCAGGGCGCTATGGAGGCAGGACCGCGAGCTCTTGGCCAGCGAAGCATTCTCGCCGACCCGCGCGACGTTGCTGCACGTGATAAAGTGAATGCGATAATCAAGTTTCGCGAATACTGGCGGCCGTTTTGCCCGTCGATGCTGGCCGAGCGTGCCTCGGATTATCTCGTACGCCATACTGAAGCACCTTTTATGATCATGGCATTCCCGGCAACAGATAAGTTAAAGCAAGATGCTCCGGCAGTGGTCCACGTCGACGGAACGGCACGCGTGCAATTGGTCGAAAAGGAAGTGCTGCCTGATTATCACAGACTGATCAGTGAATTTGAAAAACTGACGGGCGTTGGCGTTTTGCTTAACACGTCTTTCAACGTCAAAGGCGAACCGGTGGTGTGCACAGTGCGCGACGCGCTGAGAACATTTTGGTCCACCGGACTCGATGCGCTCGCCGTCGGCGATCTCCTGGTCGTAAAACCAGAGCGAGCATCATGAAGAAAGCTCTCATCATAGCCCCACATCCCGACGACGAGACGCTCGGAGTGGGCGGAACAATCAAACGGCTGTCGGACAGCGGCATTGCGGTCTCGGTTCTTACGGTCGCGGCCCATATGCCGCCGCTTTATTCCGCTAAGGTACACGAGACGACTGTCAGAGAGGCGCGAGCGGCACAAAACATTCTGGGCGTCAGCGAGGGCATTTTTCTCGATAATCCGGCCGTTCTTCTCGGCGACATTCCGGTGCCGGAATTCAATAAGATGATCGGCGAGCATGTCGACCGGATCAGGCCGGACATTCTGCTGATGCCGTATTACGATCGTCACATCGACCATCGAATGGTCTTCGATGCGTGTATGGTCGCAGCGAGGCCAGTCGGCTCGGGCACGAATATCAAGCTCGTCGTCGCCTACGAAACGATCTCGGAAACACATTGGAACGCTCCGCACATCGAGCCAAATTTTACGCCGAACTTTTTTGTCGATATCACCGGCCAGATCGACGCCAAGATCGAAGCGATGTCGGAATTTCAGAGCCAGCTTCATCCATTCCCAGGCCCGCGGTCGGTCGAAGCGCTCAGAGCGCTGGCCCTGTTTCGCGGCAGCCAGGCCGGTTATGGATACGCCGAGGCGCTGCATATCATACGCATGGGAGCCGAGTTATTTCTATAGATGGCTGAGACAAAGGCAAACAAACCAAAACGCAACGGCCGAAAGAAGAAAACGGCCGAGCCCAAGACCGTCGCCGAGGCAAAGCAACTCGAGACAGCACCGGGCTATTGGCATCTGACAGACGATGAGGTGCTGCTGCGTTCGCCCGAGCCGGAGGACGAATACAAGACTTCGGATTCGTGGCGCGTCCTCAGAATACAGAGTGAATTCGTCGGCGGCTTTGAAGCGCTCGGCACGATAACGCGGGGCGTTTCGATCTTTGGCTCTGCACGTTCGCACGAGGCCGACCCGATGTATAAGGCCGCCCGCGAGACTGCTCGTCTGCTGAGCACCGCGGGATTTGAGATCATCACGGGCGGCGGGCCCGGTATTATGGAGGCCGCCAATCGCGGTGCCCACGACGCCGGCGGTGTTTCGGTCGGCTGCAATATCGAGCTGCCGTTCGAGCAGCTGCCGAACAAATACCTTACTAAGTCGCTGTCGTTCAAGTACTTCTTCGTCCGCAAGACGATGTTCATCAAATACAGCAATGCGTACATCATTTTTCCGGGCGGTTTCGGAACGATGGACGAATTCTTTGAGGCGCTGACCTTGATCCAAACGCGCAAGATACGCAACTTCCCTGTCGTTCTCTTTGGCTCGCAATACTGGCGCGGCTTGCTCGCATGGCTGACCTCGACGATGCTTCATGAGAAAATGATCAACCCTGAGGACCTCGGCCTCATCCACCTCACCGACTCGCCAAAAGACGGCGTCGACTTCATCATCAAGACGTGTTATGCGGGTATCGACAACGACGGCTGCGGGCCCGTTGTAAAGAAGATCAAGAGCGCGAAAGGTTCCAAGCAGACCTAGCTCACGGCTTCATTCAGCCACTTAAGATACGGCTCGGCCACGTCTTCCGCCCGTACCGCGACGATCTCAGGCACGCTGTAGCTGTGATTAGCGGCAATGAAGTCGCGCAACTCGTCCCATTTCTCAGGCAGCGTCTTGATGAGCAGAAGGTGCTCGGGTTCTTTCATGACCGAGCCTTCCCAGTAGTAGATCGAGGTCATTTGTGGCAAGACCTGGACACAGGCCGCGAGCTTTGCTTCGACGATCATCTCCGCGAGGACGTCAGCGGCAGTTTTTTCCGGGAGCGTCGTGAAGACGATCAGCATAGCGCCTTATTATAGCTCGCGAACACCGGCGTGTAGTAAAGTCAGAGAATGCGGATCGACGATAAATACCACATACCCAAAAAGAAAAAGCCCGAGACCAGGGCCGAAATATTACAGGCGAAGATCGAGGAACTCGTCAAAAAGCGCGACGCCGAGGCCGACCCTGCAGCGAAAAAGGCCCTGCATTCACAGATAATGAAGCTCTTCGCACAGTTCGAGGGACTAAGGTAAACAAGCGCGAGACGATGGAGCATTTTACTGTCCGTTTTTCAGCTCGCGGGTGTTTTTTACTTGTCATTGGCCGCGCCGATGGAGTATGAATAGTATTACTCGACTTATCCGGGAGGTTCTAATGAAGTACGGAACCAGTTATTTCTCGCGAATCTTAATTCTGTTCGCCGCCGTTATCTTATTTGGCGGCTCGGCCGTGGTTAATGCGCAGCTCGCCGGCCTCGGTGTCGGCGTGCTTAGCGAGGTGTTCAAGAACAAGACACCGAACCTGCTCGGCGGTAAACCGCCGATAACGACGTCGGTTCGCGACGCCAAGTGGGGTGACGCCGCCAAGGACGGGTTCACCCCGCGCGAGACCAAGCGATCGCTGCTGACGCTGGAGCGCACGTCGAATGGAGGTTTTGTGCTTCAGCCCGGCTATTACGAGTTTGTCGGCCAAAGCTATTGCTTAAAGGCCGGCACATATGGGCCGGGCGGCGGCGACGGATATCTCTACGCACGGCCAAGGGGACCAGCCGAAGGCGCGGTGATGGCCATCGTCCGCAAGTCTGTCGATCATCCGGAGATAAGCCAGCAGGATATCCAGGTGCTGCTCTGGGCGATAATCGCGCGTGCAAAGTTCGAGGACCTTCAGCCCGGAATGATGGTGACCGCTTTAAAGCTCTTGAGTGCGAAACAGCTCGCTATGCTCAACCGCAGCGCTCTCAGCGTGGTCTCGAGCAACGCCTTGACACAGCTCCTCCCCGGCGTGCCCGCGCCCTTACGGCCGATAGCCCAGGCCGAGGCGCAGCTTCGCCAGCTTATGGCAACGGGTGCGACCTTTGCGGAAATGGAGCGCATCGCTGTTTTAACGGGATTCGCACCGCTCGGGCACGGCAGCCAGGACGTTCCCTCCGGCCGCTGGTCGTTCCATCCGGACGGCTACTATATCCGCTACATGCCAACGGGATATAACATCACGCAGATCGAGATCTGGGTCCCCGAGGGCAGCCGGGCCATCGGGAAAGAGTATGATCCCGCGACGCACATCGCCGTTCCCGGCAACTCGGAGCGCCAGCGCCTTATCCAGTCCGGCCGGGTTTACAGGAACCCTTAGCCCGAACTCTCTACTTCTTTTCCATCAATTCCTGATACTGCCCGCTTTCGACCCATTCGAGGACCTCGGCGACGCGCCAGATGGGGAAGGGGTGCGAGAGGCCTGCGTTCATGACGTCGGCCCAGAAGCGATCGAGGCGACTGGCGTCGTAATTCTTTTTGAACTCGCGGCCCTGTTCGAGGAAAAGGTCGTAGTCGATCTTTGAAGCGAATGTGCCGCCGGCGAGCTTCATCATCGTGCGGCCGATGACGTGCGGGTCCTGCGTGACGAGCAGCGCCGAGCGGTCGCAAGACAATTCGGCGCGGCGTGCCCATGCCAGCAGCGCGCTAGCGATGCCCATACTTACGATCAATTTGATTATTTCGGCACCGGGCAAAAGGGCGGCAACCGAGCGGTTGAGCGCGAATTCGATCAGCCGTGCGGCCGTTATATAGAGTACGTGCTCGGCGTGGATGTGGCCGACCTCGTGCGAGATGACGGCGAGCGTCTCCTCATCGTTGAGCCGTTCGACGAGCGCGGAGTGGAGCACGATGATCGGCTTTTCGACACCGCCGGTGAAGGCGTTGACGATCGGGTTTTGCTGCACGAACATGTCCGGCTGCTCGACTCCAAGTGTCTTGCATGCGATCTCGAGCTTAGCGTAAAGATCGGGGCATTGCTTTGGCGTGACCTTGACCGCCGAGGCCACGAACATCACGCGGATCGCAGATTCGCCCGTCCACTCGAGTAATTTTTTGAGTGCGCTGTCGACACCGGGGATCGCCTTTAACGCTGCAAGCGCCTTAGCGTCGGCCGGATGTATATAGTCGTTCTTGTGCAGGTCGCTAAACTTCTTGTGCGGCTCGTCCGACAGCGGCAGCTTGCACCGGCCGCAGTTTGCCGAGTTGTTGACGTAGTCGGGCTTGACGGCGTTCTTTTGCCCGCAATAACGACAAGTGATGAAGTGAGATTTTGACGGCTCGATCGATTCGCTCTTTTTTCGCGGCATATGGCTATTCTAAGGAACGAAATCCGCTAAAGAAAGTTGCGCTACCGTTTCGACATGGTGCGTTTGCGGAAACATGTCGAGGGCGGTGATCTTGTCGATGTTGTAGCCGGCGTCAACGAGAACGCGCAGGTCGCGGGCAAGGATCGACGGCTCGCATGAGACGTAGGAAATGCGGGCCGGTTTCAGCGTGGCGATAGCGTCGATGACTTGCCTGTCGTCGCCGGTACGCGGGGGGTCGAGCAGAACAAGATCGATCTCGGTAGTGCGAGAGTTCGCGAGAAAGCCGGTGACCGTCGAATTGAGGACCTTAACGTTGTCCAGGCGGGCGTTGCTGACGTTGTGCCTCGCGAATTCGACGGCTTTTGGTAGCGACTCGACCGCTATGACCTTTTCGAAATGCCGGGCGAGCGGCAGCGTGAATAGTCCGACGCCGCAGTAGAGGTCGAAGGCCGTGCCGCCGCCCGTGGTCCCGACGGCGGCGTCAACAAGCTCGCCCAAGAGGAACCGGTTTGACTGAAAGAAAACTTCGGCCGACCCAAGATAATTTTCGGCGCCGACCGTAACGCTTATCTCCTTGGGTTTGCCGGGGGGCGAAAACATCGACACGCTACCTGCGTCGCCCGCGGCCGCAAGCAATTCGTCGCCAAGACCCGTCTCATTGTCCAAGTCGAAATTTTCAACAATCGATCGCAGCTCGGCCACGAGCTTTGGACAGGTGCGCACGGGAACCAGGCGGTGCGAATCGCGTGCAAAGTAGGCGAGCGAAGCGCTCTCACGGTCGATCTGCCAGCGCGCACGGGTACGATAGCCGAGTGTTTCGGATGCGATCATCCCGATCTGGCCTTCGTAGTCGATCTTACCGATCCGCCGCAGGCAATCGCGGATCATCGCGGCCTTTGCGTCGAGTTGCGCGGCGTACGTCAACTGCTGAAAGTCGCAGCCGCCGCATGTTCCGAAATAGGGACATCGCGGCTCGGCTCGCTCTGGGCCGGGCTCGATGATCTCGTCGATCTCGGCGAACGCCGTGCGTTTCTTGATGTTGACAAGGCGCACATGCAGCCGGTCGCCGGGTGCCGAGAGCGGCACAAATATCGTCAAGCCTTCCGCAAAACCAATGCCGTAACCGCGCGGCACGATCCGCTCGATCGCGACCTCAACAATGTCGCCGGCTTTGTGGTCTTCAGTTCTCAGTTTGTCTATAAGTAGAATAGTCCGAGCCGCGGGATCCCCGCCTCTTCGCGGAGGCGCTTCATCAGCATTAGGTCGAACGTATTCTTGTAACTGTCGGCGTCCATCTCGGTCCTGTATGCGCGCAGTTGGCCGGCGATCTCTTTCTTAATTGCCTTGAGATGCTCCGCGTCCCAGTTTGCGAGCATCGCACGCTCGAGCAGCCGCTCGATGTCGCCGAGAGTCTGATCGATCGTTTCAAAATCGGTCGTCTCGACGGCGGCTAATTCTTCGAGGCGGGCAACTGCGCGATCGAGGTCTTCTTGCAGCCCCGGCGTTTGGTTTTGCTTTAACGCCGCGATCGCCCCACCAATATGAGCGCTTACCCGTTCAGCCGAGAATCCCGCGTCCGACTCGTCACTCGTCACTCGTCCCTCGTCACTCGCTCCGGCGCGCGATCTCAGCCACTCTGTGTGCTGTGCCTCGATCTCTTCGCGGCAGTAGAAAAGGCTCTTAATCGTTCGCGTCCCCAGCGGTTGCTGGTCATAGACGTCAAACACCGACTCGATCGAGCGGATAACTATATGCAGCGGTATTTGACGCTCCTGCCACGCCTCTATCAACGCCCAATCAAGCGGGCTCAGAAACAAATGCTTCCCCCGCCTGCGGACGAACGCCTCCTCGATCTCGGTAAAGTAGTTGTAATAGTTCAAACCACGATGCTAGATGAGCGTGGGGTGACTGTCAAAAAATCAGCCTGCGTAGTGCCTATCGCCTACTGCCTACTGAAACCCCTGTCCCACTGTCCCAGCCTGTCCCACGAGCACCGTGGGACAAACAAGTGCCTGTCCTTCAACTACTTACGGCCATATTGAGGGCCAAAAACCGAACCTTTAAAAGAAACATTTTGCGTCCTGACAATTTCATGTTTTCAAAGAGCTAAGCGGACGCATACCATACAACTTTCCGGATCGAATTGAAATGCCAAATTGCGGGAAATGCGGATAATGCGGATTTTTCTTCAGCAGGGCCAAAACCACAATATCGCAGGCCCTGATCCCTTACTCATAGAGCCTTCGGCGGCTTCGGGTTTATCATTCAACTTTTTGTTAGGTTTCTTGGCTTGAGGCGTATACTGTAAACAGTTCCAGCAATAATCGGAGGTGCGTTGTATGCGATCCACGGCGGTAGCGTTATTGATCGGAGCCCTGCTCTCCCTGGCATTCCTGTTTACGCCACTAGAGATACGAGCGCAGGAAAGCGGGAACGTGTACATAGGCAAGGACCGCCCTGCGGCCACGTTTGCCGTTAATACTGTTGCTGACACACTCGACGCAAATCCAGGTGACGGATTATGTGCCGATGCGGCCGGCGCGTGCTCGTTGCGAGCGGCGATCAGCGAGGCGAATGCACTCGCAGGCGCCGATATCATTACGGTACCGCCAGGAACCTATACACAGACTCTGGTAGCCCCGAACGACGATGCGAATGCCGGTGGCGACTGGGACGTAACGTCAGCTATAACCATTAACGGTTCGGGAGAGTTCAGTTGTGCTCTTCAGGCCGCACCCTCGCCGGGAGTGGCGACGGAGCGGGTGCTGAACGTACGGCCCGGTGGTGATCTTAGACTCTCTCGCGTCATGGTGCGCAACGGCAACTTCAGCGGCACGATGACCGCCGCTACTCGCGGGGCGGGTATAGAGAACCTTGGCGTACTTACACTTGACAACGTTATCGTTCGCGACAACCAACTAACCTCTAATAACGGTAATCCGTACGGCGCGGGGATTCATAATGCAGGCACGGCGATGACGTTGATCTCATCTGCCGTGACGGGGAACACTGTCTCACGCCAAACCGGCGGAAGCTCTTTTGGCGGCGGGATCGCTTCGACCTCGGAAACGACTATAACCATTACGAACGGCTATATTGGCGACAACAATGCTTTCGCTAATGGCGGATTTGCCTTCGGCGGTGGACTCTACCTCGAGAATCGGTTTACCGTCAGTATTTTCGGCCGCCGTCGCCAATAACTACGCCAGTGGCACCAGCGGTACAAACGGTAGCGGCGTCAGCGCGATATCGAACGTCGGAGCGGCAGTTTTTAATGCGACGAGCGGCAATTTTAGGAACAATTCGGGTGCCGGTTCGGCAGGCGGCCAGGGCGTAGGCCTATATTTTTTGACTACGGGGACCGCTGCCGCCACGCTGACCGCGACCCTGGACGGGATATCCGTAAATGATAACATCGGAACCTCAAGTGGGGTCGGAATAGGGGCGACGGTCAATGGAGGAAATCTGACCCTTAATATTTTGCGTTCCAATATCAACAATAATATCGGCGGCGT
>Ga0163161_10002161_pt1 | contig 14179 bp, 5 predicted proteins | sample S45metaG_FD_129847 | JGI IMG/M metagenome (GOLD analysis project Ga0163161, IMG submission 129847) | Switchgrass rhizosphere microbial communities from Kellogg Biological Station, Michigan, USA - S4-5 metaG | ecosystem: Host-associated > Plants > Roots > Rhizosphere > Soil | place: USA: Michigan... | reverse complement strand
TTGACGGCAGCTGCAAGTTTCAAGCTTCAAGCTGCAAGTTAAAGCCAGTGGCGAACACCGCACTTGCTCTTACTTGAAGCTTGCAGCTTGCAGCTTGCAGCTGCTTTTCAGCCATAACGCTTGGCCGCTTCAATCGCCAACCCGCTACCAATGCTGCCAAAGATGTTCCCTTCCACATGCCGCGCATTCGGCAGCATCGCCGAAACACTGTTGCGCAACGCTGGAATCCCGCTCGAACCGCCGGTGAAGAACACCGTGTCCACCTGATCGACCCGCACATCGGCATCGTTGAGCATCTGGGTCACGCTGTTGCGCACGCGCTCCAGCAGCGCTTCGATGGCCGATTCAAACAGTGCGCGGGTCAGTTCAACACTCAGCCCCGGCTCAATGCGGTCCAGCGGCACATGGCGACTGTCGGCGTGGGTCAACTGGATCTTGGTTTCTTCCACTTCCATGGCCAGCCAATGGCCCGCGCGCTGGTCGATCAGCTTGAACAGGCGATCGATGCCGCCCGTGTCTTCGATGTCGTAACGCATGCTGCCCAAGGCCAGGGTCGACTTTTGCGAGTACACCGAGTTGATGGTGTGCCAGGTCGCCAGGTTCATGTGGTGGCTGGTCGGCATGTAGGCGCCGCTCTTCATGCGGCTGCCGTAGCCAAACAGCGGCATCAGGCCTTGCAGGCTCAGTTGCTTGTCGAAATCGGTCCCGCCGATGTGCACGCCGCCGGTGGCGAGGATGTCGTCGTGACGGTTGTCGTGGTTGCGGCGTTCAGGGGACAGTCGCACCAGCGAGAAGTCGGACGTACCACCGCCGATGTCGACGATCAGCACCAGCTCTTCCTTTTCGATGGTCGACTCATAGTCGAATGCCGCCGCAATCGGTTCGTACTGGAACGAGACATCCTTGAAGCCAATGGCGCGGGCCACGTCTACCAAGGTGTTTTCGGCTTCCTGGTCGGCCATTTCATCGTCATCGACGAAAAACACCGGACGGCCCAGCACCACTTCTTCGAACTCCCGACCGGCGGCTGTTTCGGCGCGCTTCTTCAGCTGGCCGATAAACAGCCCGAGCAGGTCCTTGAACGGCATCGCCGTGCCGAGAACGCTGGTGTCGTGCTTGATCAGCTTGGAACCCAGCAGGCTCTTGAGCGAGCGCATCAACCGGCCTTCGTAGCCTTCCAGATACTCATGCAGCGCCAGCCGGCCGTACACCGGGCGGCGTTCTTCCATATTGAAGAAGACCACCGAGGGCAGGGTGATCTTATCGTCCTCCAGCGCGATCAGCGTTTCCATGCCGGGGCGCAGCCAGCCGACGGTGGAGTTGGACGTGCCAAAGTCGATACCACAGGCACGGGCTGGAGATGCGTTTTTCATGTCTTTCGAGTTCCGGTTAAAAAACGGCCGCGCAGTGTATGTCAGTGCGACGAATATTCGAAGGCCGACTATCCGCTATTTCGCAGTCATTAGCGCTTGAAACACTCAGCTTTGCCCCAAACTTGCTGGCATGGGCCTGGTAGCCAACCGGCGGTCGCAAGAACCGTCGTCCGCTGCCGATAAACTTCTGATGCGCTGCCCGGTCACAAAATTGAGATCGGTCAATCCAAATGCTGCAAACAAGAGCATGCTGTGCCTGGCGGCGCGATTTGATAACGGATGGTGATCCTTAGATGGACTTCAAAGACTATTACAAGATTCTCGGTGTGGAGCCGACTGCTGACGATAAGGCGATCAAAGCCGCCTATCGCAAGCTGGCGCGCAAATACCACCCCGATGTCAGCAAGGAAAAGGACGCCGAGGCCAAGTTCAAGGATGCCTCGGAAGCCTATGAGGCGCTGAAAAGCGCCGACAAGCGCGCCGAATATGACGACTTGCGCAAATACGGCCAGCACGGCCAACCGTTCCAGGGCCCGCCAGGGTGGCAAGGACGTGGCGCAGGCGGTTTTGGTGGTGGTCAGGATACGGGCGATTTCTCGGACTTTTTCAGTTCGATCTTCGGCAACCGTGGCCCTGGTTTCAATGGTGGACAGTCGCGTAGCAGCACCGGACGGCGAGGGCAAGACGTGGAAATGGAGCTCGGGATTTTTCTGGAAGAAACCCTCTCGAACGAATCGAAGAAGGTCACCTTCCAGGTGCCGCAGTACAACGCTGCCGGCCAGCACGTCAGCAACACCAGCAAGAGCCTGAACGTGAAAATCCCGGCCGGCGTGACTGACGGCGAGCGCATCCGCCTCAAAGGCCAAGGGGCTCCCGGTGTCGGTGGCGGTGCCAATGGCGACCTGTTCCTGACGATCCGTTTTGCGCCGCACCCCAAATTCGATGTCGAAGGCGAGAACCTGATCATTACTTTGCCGCTGGCTCCGTGGGAGTTGGCGTTGGGGGCTGAAGTGGCGGTGCCTACACTGACCGGCAAGATCAACCTCAAGGTGCCGGCCGGTAGCCAGAATGGCCAGCGCATGCGCGCCAAGGGCCACGGCCTGCTGAACAAAGCGGGCGAGCGTGGTTACCTGTTTGTGCAGCTCAAGGCGGTCATGCCTAAAACCTCGAACGATGAGCTCAAGGCGTTGTGGCAGCAGCTGGCGGAAAAAGCCGCGTTTAACCCGAGAGAAAACTTCTGATCCAAGAGACGGAGTAGCCCATCATGAGCAACCCCCTGATCGTTCACCTGGACCTGGCAGAATTCTGTGAGGCGACCGACTTGTCCGACGTCTACGTGATCGAAATCGTCGAACACGGCATCCTCGAACCTCAGGGCAATCAGCCCAAGGATTGGCGTTTCAACGATTATGAGCTGGCGCTGGCCAAGCGCGCCGCCAAGCTGCGGCGCGACCTGGAACTGGAATGGGAAGGCGTCGCCCTGGCGCTGGACCTGCTTGAAGAGGTCCAGCAACTGCGGGCCGAGAACCGGATGCTCAAACAGAGGTTGGGGCGGTTGGTGGTTGAGTAGGTGTTCTGGTGATTCTCTAGTGCCTGTCAGTCCGCTTTCGCGAGCAGGCTCGCTCCCACATTTAGACCACATTCATCCAGCAGGAATACGGTCGAAGGTGGGAGCGAGCCTGCTCGCGAAGAACGATAACTCGGTATCCCTGCTTACCCGTTCCTGGGCAACACCACCGTAAACAGCGTCCCGTCGGTCTCGCTGGAGCTGACCTCTATCGTCCCGCCATGCGCATTCACCACTTCCTTGACGATAAACAACCCCAAACCAAGGCTGGTCGTTGGCTGGCCGAGCTCCTCGTCGGCACTGCGCACCAACGGGTCGAAGATTGTGCCGATAGTTTCTTCGGGAATCGGAACGCCAAAATTGTGCACCGTCAGGCGAACCGTATCCGGCTCCCCAGTGACGGTGACGGTGACATCCCGTTTGTTCAAACCGTGCTGCAACGCATTGCCAATCAGGTTCTGTAGCAGCTGATCAAGTCGCCCGGCATCCCAGACACCTCGGGTATCGCCCACGACGCTTACCATTGGATCGCACTCCGGGTTACCGGCGCAGGCGACGGCAATCGCGGCATGGGCTGCATCTGCCAGGTCCATGGGCGCCGGTTCGATGGGCAGGCTCTTGCCCAAGCGACTGCGCACCAGCTCCAGCAAATCGCTGACCATCACCGCCATGTGTCGAGCGCCACGCTTTATGTTGTTCGCGCAGGCCAGCGCATCGCCTTCAAGCGCAGCTTTGCGCAGCAACAACTCGGTGGACATGCTCACCGCCTGCAGCGGGGCCCGCAGGTCATGGCCGAGGATTGCCAGAAAGATGTCCCGTGAGTGATTGACCTGTTCGGCATAGGCCGCGGTGGATTCGGCAAGGGCTTCGTCGATCGCTTCATTGAAACGGATCATGTCCTGGAAATAGGTCAGGTCCGGTGATTCCAGGCTGTTGACCCACAATCGGATCACACAAGCGCGAAGATGACGGAATTCCGAGGTCATCTGTACCAGATCAAATCCCACGGTATGCCGCAGTTCACCATGGCTGGCGCCGGCTTCGTTCAGGCTCGGGGTTTTCTCCGGTCCTTCACCCTTGGCCTTGGCGCTCTGTTCACTGGCGGTTTGCGCCGTGGTCATGTCCCGCGCGGCCGCCAGCAGAATCGCCTTGGCGTGATCACGCAAGGCCACACGATCCATATTTTCAGCCGCCGGCGTGATGGTTTTTGCGAACTGCTCCCATTCATCGACGATACGGTCCACATGTTGCCTGATGAATTCGGATAAGCGCATGGCGGGTTTCCTGGCAGAAGGTCTGGGCAGCTTAGTCTTTTTACCGGCGGCCCAATACTACCGTTCACGCGCAGGCTCAGAAGGCGAATCCGTCAGGGTGGTAATTAATTATTTTTCAGGTTTTAAAGTTGAATGTGAGTGGCTGTTTTCAAGCGGTTTGTCAGCAGTTTTTTAATCTTTTGTTTTTTTCGTCGTTGCATAAGCTGGGTGCTCTAGTCGTTGCATAGGGATTTTTGCGAAATGGAAGCGTCATCAGAAGGAACTGTATTGGAAACATCGCTGGCGGTGCCCGATGAGGGTGAAAACATTTATCTGGACTACCTCACACAAAAAGTCTCGGCGTTTATAAAGACCGTGCCGGCTGACAGGCTTGAATCATTCGTCAAGCAAAGACCGGCCATTCCCGAGTGGTATTGCCGTGCGCGCGCCATGGATCGCCAGTACTTGAAAAGGCTTATCGAGGAACGCTGGCAATTGCAGGGCCCTTTGGAAAAGACATTCAATGATCTGCAACAGGACATCAAAGCGTTTGCGCAACCGTTACTTGTTCAAGCCCTGAAAGATCAGCTGGATCTTGAACTGGACGTTAATACAACGTTAGTGCGGCTTTATGTTCCCGCCACACTGACATTTGGCATTGATACCCACGCCAGTCGAATCAGGCAATACACGCTGCTGGAAGCGGCTCTGCACAACTTCGAAGAAGCGGAAACACAGAGCGGCGCCTTTCGCGATGGCTCCGGTATTTTCATCAAGGACGCCGAAGGGGAAATGCAGCGCCAGGCCTTAACGGTCGAGCGATTTGCTTCCCTGTGCCGGACGCTGGACATCGGCGCCCAGTATCAAAAACACATCACTGCATTGCTCAAGCCAGAAAGCGTAGATGCCAGAACTACGCTTGAACGGCATGCCACCGCCTGCGAAATAGCGGCTTTCAACGAATCAGCACTCATTGCGTATTTGAAAAACGACATTTCTTTTTACTCCTACAGCAAGTTGCAGGACGTGCGGGATCGTAAAAGCGACATCATGTCGGGCGGTCGGCCCCTGCTGTGTCATCGCTTGTCACTCATGGGCTTCAAACTGACTGGCATTGTATTGTTCAGCACAGTGGCAGACACATCGCTGGTGAAAAGGACCTATGACCGTCTGATTCCGGCGCACCAGCAATTGCTGATGGAATGGTCTCAGCGTCTGTCGATATTTCCGGGCCAGGAGTTTGAACAGTTCAAGCTGCTCAAGGCGTTTTTCGCCAACGGCCCCAGCGGCATGATTGATGAGATGCTCCGTCAGAATGATATCCATCAACAAAGTCGTCTGGACGGCCCATTGATCGCCTATGTGCCGGACGACCCTGAACACCCGATCAAGGAATATGCATCGTTCGCTGATTTTATGAAGGTGCTGATCAGCCAATTGCGTACACCGGCCTATCAACAGTTTTTCAGTCGGTTCGTGGCGCAAAAAGACAAGGGCCGTTTTTTCTCGCGGGTCAACGAGCGCCTTACCACCTTTACCTGGCATCAACGCGAGCCTCTGGACATGGGCCCGTGGTGGAGGGAAACCGCCACGGAAAACCCCGATGCGGAGCCAATCACTAACCCCGTCACGGGCGATATCTGGCGTCATCTATCAAGCTGGCGCAGAGAAAAAGCCATCGCCGACGCGCGTCATATTGCGGTGCCCACCAATGATGAAGATGCCGCCACTCGCTGGGCGCGGTTGACCAGTTACTTGAGTCTCGGCTGGAACCTGTTCAATTTTGGAGCCCTGCTGGTGCCCGGGCTGGGCGAAGCCATGTTGGGCATCATGGTCGGGCAAATGCTGCTCGAAACCATGGAGGGTATTTAAGACTGGAGTAAAGGGGACCGGGAGGAAGCATCGGGCCTGCTGGTCGGGGTCATGATCAATGCGGCCCAGCTCGCAATCATGATGGCCGGGCACGTTTTGCCTACACGCATCCCGACTTCGGTCAAGGCCTCGCCTTTTGTCGGCCGCTTGAAAATGGTCGAACTCGCTGATGGTTCGACCCGCCTCTGGCAGCCGAATCTGAAACCCTATGCGCACACCCTCTCCCTGCCCAAGGATTCGTTGCCGAACGCACGAGGTCTTTATCAGCATGACGGGCGGGACTTTTTACCGCTGGAGGACAAGCATTTCGAGGTCGCTGTCGATCCGCAGACCGACCAGCCGCGGCTCCGGCACCCGAACCGGCCGACGGCCTATCAACCCAAGCTTGAGCATAACGGTGTCGGTGCCTGGCACACCGAACTCGACCGCCCCATCGAATGGGACAAGACCACCCTCATGCGGCGTCTGGGGCCGATGGTCGATGGGTTTGATGCGGCGACGCTGGAACACATCCGTATTGCCAGTGGTGTCGAAGAAAACCAGCTGCGCAGGTTGCAGGTGATCAACGCAGCGCCACCGGCATTGCTGGTCGACACGATCAGGCGTTTCCAGGCATGGGCTGAAACCGAGAAACAGAAAGGCCCGTTAACCTATCTGCAACGCAAGACTCGTTTCGATGCGCTCTACAACGTGCATCAGGTTTCAGACAATGCCGGCGTGCGGGTGATACAGGACACCTTTTCGCACTGTCCAGCCAACCTTGCCGAAGCATTGCTGGCCGCCGCGGGGCCTGAAGACCTACGCGTGGTTGCCGAGCAAAAACGCCTTCCCTTGAGGCTTAAGGAACAGGTGCGTGCAGCCTTGCTGGAGGTGCGCACAACGCGTGCCTATGAAGGGCTTTTCGTTGAGTTTCTTCACACCGCGGATACTGAAAGACTGGCGTTGCACACGCTGGAAACATTGCCGAACTGGCCCCGCGATGTGCGCATCGAAATCCGTGAGCATTCATTCTCCGGCCCGCTGCGAGACAGCATTGGCCCGCAGGGCGCACCCGTGCACAAGGTGCTGGTCAGCGATGATGGTGCCTATGAAGCTCGGGACGCCGCCGATCGGCATTTGCATGGCGCTGACAATCTGTTTACTTCGGTGCTGCATGCGCTACCCGACGCGCAACGTAATGCGCTGGGTTATGAGATCAATCAAGGGGACGCACTCAGGCAGGCGGTGCAAAAGACACCGTTGGCGCGGGACAGATTGCAGCCGATGCTGGCCGACAACCCGTTCCGCAAGCCGGTCTACGATCCCCATACGATGAAGCTGCGCGGCGGCATGCCTGGCGGTGCCCAGGGCATTCCACAACTGTCAGGACGACTGACCCCGCAAGAGCGGGTCAGGAGTGTGCGTCCCGGCTGGACGGAGACCGAAGCCCGGGCCTATCTGGACGGCGACGGTCGTGAAGGCAGCCCGGAACAGCGAGCCAGCGAGCTTGAGATGCAGTTCAATCGACTCAATGCCAACTTTCAGCGCTGGCTGAACACGCCCACCGAGGCGTTCAGGTACAGCGCGGCCGGAAGGGCCGAATGGCAGTCAAGAAACGCGTTGTATAAGGCGATCAGGCAATGCTGGCAGCAAACCGGGCCAAGGGATGTGGACCCCTTCGGCAATGTGCACGGAATAACCCTGGATCTGAGGGATATGCCACTGGCAAGGCATTTGAGGACGATGCCTCCACTGGAGGGTTACTTCGGGCATGTCACCCACCTGAATCTGCTGAACACCGGGTTGGCCGATGCTCAGGTGTCGTTGCTCGATCACTTCCCCAGGCTCCGCAGCCTGAACCTCAATGGCAACCCGCTTACACGTTTTCCTCGCGCGGTGGGCCGGATGCGCGGGCTGACGGAGCTGAACATGCGTGGCAATCGAGTGGTGCTGGATGCGCAGTCGGTGGCCGCTCTGGGCGGGCTGGTCCGGCTGGAAAGCCTGGACCTGATGGGCAACCCTTTGGGGCGCGTCCCCGATATTGGCCGGATGCCCATGCTGCACACGCTGCTGCTGACTGACACGGGCATTTCCACCTGGCCCGACGGATTGTTTTCACTGCCCAGGTTCCGGCATTTCTATCTGGATCTTCAACTGAACCGCATCCTCGACATTCCTGCGGTCAGGCGTGGCACCGCCGAGGCGGAAATGTTGGCGCGCACGGTGTTGAGTCGTAACCCGCAATGGTTGCCGGAGGCGAATCTGCAAACGCTGCGCGATTACATTCAATCCGTCGGCATGGATCCGGACCGACCTTATCCGCCCCGTGGCATACGCGACAGCCTCGATTGGGAGCAAGGGCTGACCCGACCCGAGTGGGTAGCCCGTCAGGAGCTCTGGAATGAGGTTGAGGACGAGTTCGGTTCGGTGCCGTTTTTCAACGAGATCCGCAAGCTGACCGAGTCCTATCACTTCAAACACGACATCGCCTTTCGCACGGACATGACCGCTAAAGTCTGGCGCATGCTCGACGCAATGGCCAAGCACAGCGAGCTGCGAGAAAAGCTGTTCACGATGGCCACGGCGCCTACGGCGTGCGTCGATGGCGGTGCTCAACTGTTCAATGCCATGGGTATGGAGGTGCTGATTCAGGAAGCCTATGACCTGGCGAGTCCGAATCTGGTTGAAGCGGATCTGGTGCAGCTGGCCCAAGGCAAATCCCGTCTGGATGAGCTGAGCAGAATCGCGCACAAGGTCATTGGTGAGCGTGTAAACCGGGGCGAGCAGTTCCGGCGCGTCAATGCTACTGGGGAGGTCACAGGCACCATTGATGAAGTCGAGGTGCATCTGGCCTACATGACGGACCTGGCCGACCGCCTGGAACTGCCTTGGCAGTCTCGACACATGCAGTTCAGAAAAATCGCCGCGGTCACGCCAGCGATGATCGAGGATGCGTACCAGCGTGTGCTCGATCTGGAGGCCGGGGATCTGCTGTGCGACGCGATCAGCGAACAACCCTTCTGGTCATCCTACATTCAGGGCTCCAATCGTCGAGCTTTCAAAGCCATCAGGCGCCGTATCGATGCGACCACCGATTTTTACATGGTCCTTGAAAAGCGGGCGACCGAGTCGCTTTCCTTGCAGGAAAAAGCGCAACTAAAAGAAGAGATCAGGGTACTCGCCGCCGAGCTTGGCAAGCCGGAGAGCGAATTCGCCCCGGGACAAGTCATGACCGCCCAAGTGTATGAACGCGAAATGAGCCGGCTCAATGCCGAGAAGCTGACACTACAAAAGACACTGACCCGACAAGCGATGGATCGGGCAAAACTGCTACGGGTCGAAACGCCCTTCACCGTCATAACCTGAACTGGCACAGACGTCGGTTGCGGCACGAAAATCGACGATTTCGTGCCAGCCTATTAACTCGTACATAAGGATATGTACCTTGCAAAAAACACACGAAAACAACGACGAACATGCAGCGCTATCACACGCTGCCGAGCCACAAAGTATCCACGCCGAATTCATCGCCGACGCCATCCCGGACTGGCTGGTGAATGCCTCGCCCGAGAGGCGGGAGGCGCTGAAAACCACTGAGCTCATTCTGCCCGACTGGTACCTGGCGGCATCGCAGGCGCAGCGCCAGGCCTTGAATGCGAGTTTTGTGGCGAGTATGACCTCGCAGAACCTGCTGGATAAAACCCTGTCGCGGATGCAGGACATTGATGCGTTTGCCGAACCGCTATTGGTCAAGGCGCTCAAGGACCGATTCGCAGTGGAACTGGATGTCACTAAAACCTTCCTGCACCTGAAAAAGCCTCTGGAGGTGGGCATTTTCGAAATAGAAGTCAGCACGTTCGAGGTGCTGAAATTGCCTCTACTGCAAGCTGCATTGCACAACTTCGAAGATACGGAGTGTGTAGCGGATCACTTTCATTCCTCCTCAGGCTTTGTAGTCGAATCGACCCCGGGCCAATTCAGCAAGGTGACCACTGCCTTGACGGTGATGCAGTACCTCAAGCTGTGTCGGGACCTGGACATCGGTGCGAAGTATCAGGCTTACCTGAAGGACTTTGTGCAACCTTCCAATCCCGTGGCCGACTCCGTGCTGCGCAAGCGATTTGTGAGCAGTCAAAAAGATGCGATGCGCGCGGCTGCCGAACTCGCCCTGTTGAAGAAGGTCATCGAGCCGAAGGATTACGCGATGATCCTTTCGGTGATTGAAGGAGAACTCAACCCGAAGATCGACAACACGCCGGTGTGGATTTGCGATCTGGTGTTGATGAAGAAGCGAATGACCGGCTGCGTACTGTTCCATATCTGTGAAAAGTATCGCTACTGCGATGATGTCCTGCTCTACATTCCCCACGACCCGGAGCACCCGCTGAAACGCTACAAAAGCCGGGACATGGAGGCGACCTTGAAGCGTCTGTTCTTGGCCACTGACGCCTCGCAACCGGCCAACGCGGGTCCGACGGCGTATCAACGCTTTTTCAGCCAGTTCGTGGCCTATGCAGATCGTCCGTATTACTTCAGCCAGTTCACCCGCAAGGCAGCGGTTTCCCCGCCAGACCCGATGGCGCCGTTTCGATCTCCCCTGTGGAAAGGGATTCAAGCGTTCCCGGCGTTTTTTTCTGTCTTCACCCAGCCTAACGAACTGCCGCCCGAGCCACCGTCCCGACAGGAACCGGTCGACGAACTCTATCTGCCTGTCACCGGCTACAGGCAGCGTGGTTTGTGGGGGCCGAACGTCGATCCCTGGGCGGATCTGTATGAGCAAAGTCGCAACAAAATTCTTGCCGATGCCCGCAGTCATGCGGTTCCCACAGCCGATGTCGATGCCAGGGTCCGAGCAGAAAAAATCGCCCATTTGCTGGATATCGGCCTGCTGGTGTTGAACGGCGTCTCGATGTTTGTACCGGTGCTGGGTGAAGTGATGATCGGGGTAATGGCCGGCCAGATCTTGTACGAGACATTCGAAGGGGCCGTGGAGTGGAGCGAGGGTGATCGCAAGGTGGCCTTGGCTCACCTGATCGACGTGGCGGAAAATCTCGCGCTGATTGCCGTGCTGCACGGGGCTGGCAAGGGCCTGGGCACGCTGGCAGCGGTGAAGCCCGAACCCTTGGTCGAGGGGTTGAAACCGGTCACGCTGCCGACGGGGCAACAACGGTTGTGGAAGCCGGACCTTGAGCCTTACAAGGCTCCCATAACGTTACCGGCGGATTCTCAGCCTGACGGACTGGGCCTGTACTCGGTTAACGGCCAGGCTATTTTGCCGCTCGATGATGCTCGCTTTGTAGTCAGGCAAAATCCTTCCAGCGGCGAGTACCGCATCCAGCACCCGCGCCGGCCTGACGCTTATGCACCGCACTTGGAACACAACGGGGTGGGCGCGTGGAGCCATGAGGGAGAAGAACCCCTGAGCTGGGATGGGCCGATCCTCATGCGACGTCTCGGCTATCGTGCGCAGGCCTTAACTGATGCGCAGCTGGAACAGGTGCGCACCGCCAGTGGGATTGAACATGATCAGCTGCGTCGCCTGCATGTCGAGCAACAGCTGCCAGGGGCGCAGCTGTCCGACACCCTCACGCGCTTTCGAATCGACCGGGACATTGAAACATTCGGGTCGCAAATCGGCAGCGATGATCCTGAGGTCTACGCCAAGGCGGATCTGCATCTGCAGTTCAAAGTCATGCGCAGTCAGGAGCTGTTGCCCGCGACACCCGCGATCAAAGTCATGGACAGCAGGGCAAAAACTATCTGGGAAGATCCGGTAACAGGCGCAGGACAAGCACGCCGGTTGACGTTCGTGGTGAGTGATCGGGATGCGGCGAACGGCACGGTGCTCTCGGCGCTGCTGGACATGTTCAAGGCGCAAAAGGTCGCTATCGAGAGCGTTCCCGGGACGTCGGATTTGACCCTGGAACAACGCGCTGCGCAACTGCGCAAGGAAATCGCGCGCGCCGCGCAGCACAGGAAAAAATTATTGTTCGAGTCCCTGTATCGGGAACAGCAGGCCAACTCCCACGGTTCAGTGGAGCGAATCAAAGTCTTTTTCCCGCAACTGCCCAGCATCGTTGTGGAAGAAATCCTGGGTGGCGCGACTCAGGAAGAACGGTTGGCGTTGGACAAACCCGGGCCCTTGCCTCAGCGCCTTTACGAGCAAGCGGAACAGGCCCGGCAGGAGCTGCGTGTGGCTCAGGCCTATGAAGGGCTCTATATCGAATCTTCCTCCAGCGTCGACAGCGAAAGGCTGGCCCTGCGCAGTCTTGAAGCGCTGCCGGGCTGGCCGAAGGACGTGCGTTTCGAACTGCGCGAGTATGGGGCGCAGGGAAAATTGCTGGACGCTATCGGTTCGCCGCAGACACCGGTCCGCGCGGTGCTGGTGGTTGATGGGAACACCCGGTTCGCCCAATCGACGTCCGCCAGCCTCTATTCGTCGGTATTGCAGGCTTTGTCTGCAGAGGAACGCCAGGCATTGGGCTTCACGCTGGAAGACGCCGAACAATTGAAGTCGACAGTGCAACGCAGGCCATTGCCACGAGATCAGTTACGGGCGGTTCTTCAAAAGTACCGTGTGCTCAAACCAAGCGTCGAGCCAGGCATGAAACTGCTCGGCGGGATCGGCCCATTGCCCTCGGGGCTACAGGTGGCCAGTTTTTTCCGAACGCCGCGCGCGCGGGTGCTCAAGCTGTTTCCCCTCTACAGCGAGGCGGAGGTCGACGCATTCCTGCTGTCGTTGGGCGAGGATGTGCGCGGTGGGCTGACTCGATATGAAGCCGAATTCACCACCCTCAAGAATGAGTTGAATACTTGGGTTCAATCCCGTGTCACAGCGCAAAGCAGCTCCGCTGTAGCCGGGGATGCCCCCGAGCGTCAGGTAGCCGACAAGCTCAAGCGTTGCTGGCGGCGGCAGAGCGGGTCGACACTGAGCATCGAATCGACTGTTGAACTGCCGTCGTTGAGCGTTCGATTCCGTCATGTCGATACGCTCGCGCTGACCGGTAGCGGCGTGCGCAACCTCAATGCCTTTCTCAAGGGCTTCACCGATCTCAAGACACTGAAACTGGAGGGCATGTCCCGGCTCAGCGAATTGCCTGAGGCGGTGGGTGAAATGAACGGTTTGACTCATTTGAGCCTTAGAGGAAGCCGGGTTCGATGGAATCCACACAATGCGGCGTTGCTCGGGAAATTGAGCGCTCTGGAGGCGCTCGACTTGTTGAAAAACCCACTGGGTATCGCACCGGACTTCAGCACGATGACTCGACTGAAGACCATCAACCTCAGCGGCACGGGCATAGAGCAATGGCCCGTGGGCATGGGGAATCTGCCCGACTTGCAAATGCTGGACTTGCGCGATAACGAGTTGACCGAAGTGCCCCGGGCGATGCTTTCTGCGGCGGATGATCATCTCGAAGCCAACGCCAGGGTGAACCGGGTCACGCTTCTGGAACGCAACCCGTTTACCCGCCAGGGTTGGCAGCGGCTCCAGGACTTTCGGGAGCATCTGCAAACGCAGAGTCCTGAACTGTTGGAGGGTAGCCTTCCAGACGCCTTTAAAGTTCAAGACATAATGTCGGCCAGAGTTGGTCAACTGTATTCCGGCTTCGACGAGTTTGAGATAGAGGCATTCCTGCAAACCCACGGGGCCGCTGCGGAGATCGAACTGGCTCGCCTTGAAAGTGAGTATGAAACACTGAATCAACAGCTGTCGGCCTGGGCATTTTCCGGAGGCGGCGCACGCTCACGCTACATTCGGGCTGGTCAGATGTCCGCCGGTTTGTCTGAACGGGCCGAGCGATACACCGCCGCTGACCGCATTCGAGCGTGCTGGAGGCGGCAATCCCCGCGAAGGAACGCGGTCGACGGTAGCCCCATCGGTTTTGAGCTCGACTTGAGTGGCCAGACGCTCGACAGCGTGCCGGTGGTCGGGGTCTTCGTCCTCATCGTGGTCGTGACCCTTCTCTTCTACGAAGCTGGGTTCCGCCTCGGTCGCTGGTGGCAGGTGCGGACACCCGGCGAGCAGGAGGGGCCGACGGGCATGCTCGTGGGCTCGATCCTGGCGCTCCTGGCCTTCCTGCTCGCGGTGACGATGGGCATGGCGTCGGACCGGTTCGACGCCCGGCGCTCGCTCG
>Ga0163161_10002160_pt1 | contig 14182 bp, 12 predicted proteins | sample S45metaG_FD_129847 | JGI IMG/M metagenome (GOLD analysis project Ga0163161, IMG submission 129847) | Switchgrass rhizosphere microbial communities from Kellogg Biological Station, Michigan, USA - S4-5 metaG | ecosystem: Host-associated > Plants > Roots > Rhizosphere > Soil | place: USA... | reverse complement strand
GTTTGCCGTATGTGGCCTATAACATAGGCTCCATCGTGCACTTGCAGACCTCCGGCGTGCTGTTGCTCGACACCAGTAACCCGCTCAAATTGTTGCGAGCTCGTAACGAGGCAAAAACCCGCAAGCACATGATGGAGGAGATGGGGGCCGCCTATACCGCTCATGGTCTGATTACTCTGGCGGGTAGCCGGATCTATACGAGCCTGGCCGATACCGACGATGTCATCGACGAAGCACTCGATCGATTCGACGCCGTTTTCAAACTGGTGTGAGGTCAGCGCAATGAGAGATTTACTTCGGCAACAATGGCTGGATTTGCAACGACGACTGATCGGCCAAGTAGCTGCTCTTTCCAGTCTTTCGCTGCGAATACCAGGCGAGGAGGGGATCTGGCTGGGAAAACTGGATGCCGCGGAGCCCGTGAAGATTGACCCGGCTGCTGCCCCGGATGGGTACATGCAGACGCATGCGGCTACGTATCAGGCGCGTCCTGATGTGGGAGCAATTCTCCTGGGGGGCGGTAAGTTCAGCAGTTGTCTGGCCGATTTTGGCGGTTTCATGCCTGTTCTGTTTGATGAACAGGCGCGGCATTTGGGGCATATGGGTGAGCCAGTCGGAACTGAACGTGAGTTGGCCAAATCCTTGCGCAAAGGCGGCAATACGATACTGATTAGAGGCGTGCCGGCTTGTCTGGGGGCCACGGGTACACGCATGGCGCTCAATGCTGAATTGTTTGAAAAGTGCGCTAAAGCCTACACCCTGGCCAAGGCCTCAGGAGCTCAAATCACCTATTTGCCCTGGTGGGTGACTTTCATCGCTACGGGGCGCTTGATGAAAGACGAGAAGCGGGCGGCGCAGTGTTTTGCCAACGGCCAAATTCCACCTGAAAGCCGTGGTTACTGAATAATTAATTAGAGGCATAAAGCTTATGCACTCCTCGTTCGCTGTTTCTCGCAAACATCTTGTTGCTGCGCTGACTCTGGGTTCCGTGGCGGTACTCATGGTAGGCCTGCAACCGCTTCTCCTCGGAGAGTTGCTAGCCGCCAATCGGCTGTCGCTCGAAGGCGTCGGGCTGGTTGCAATGGGAGAGATCGTTGCTTTGGGGTTAGGGGTCATCGTCGGCGACTTGATGCGACTGATGATGAACCTGCGTTTTATCACGATCATGGCGGCGGTGTTTACTGCTGCCCTGGATATCATGACTACGACGACGACAGGGGACGCCGGACTTCTGATTGTGCGTGCCTTGGCGGGATTGACGGAGGGACTTCTGTTATGGGGGGCCGTCAGCCTGATTGTTCGCGGGCCTCACCCGGACCGTGTATCAGGCCTGTTCATGGTCGTGCAGACCCTGGCCCAGGGAATCATTGCGGCAGTCCTGGCATTTTGGGTCCTGCCTCGGCAAAGCGTCTCCGGAGGGTTCGTGTTACTGGCTGCGCTATCACTGGCGTCGGTGTTGCTGGTTTGCTGGCAGCCTGCCCGACTGGCGCCTTTGGCCAGCCATGCGGGTCAGGCGCAAGGCTTCTCGTGGCAGCGTTCACATCTACTGTTGATGGCCGTTGTTTTCATCCAGCTTTCGGCGATTGGCGCACTCTGGGCATATCTGGAGCCCTTGGGAAAATACGCCGGACTGGATGCGCAGAGTGCTCAGGCGATGATTTCGGGCACTTTGTTCATGCAAGTCGTGGGCGGTTGCTGTGGCATTCTTTTGGTGCGCAGGGTCTCTGAATTCAAACTCCTTGCGACGGCTGCCGTTCTATTGGGAGGAATTGCCGCGGGTATGTACTTCTCGGCTGACCAGGGTGCGAAAACGTTTCTGATCTTCAGTGGTCTTTTCGGCCTCGTTTATCTGGTACTCACGCCGTTTCAGGTCCGTATCGCATTGAGTCTGGATCCATCCGGGCGAGTTGCCGTGCTGGTTCCTGGTATGCAGTTGCTGGGTTGCGCCTTCGGGCCGTTAGTCGCTTCGCAATGGGTGGCGGGAGATTATGCTCAGCCCGTAGCGCTCGTCAGTTCTGGATTTTCCCTCTTGGCGCTGGTCCTTTTGGGGGGGCTACGAAGAACGACGCCGAGGCAGGAGGGTGGATTTGCCGGCAAGGTCGTTCTGATCGTCGGTGCATCCTCCGGCATGGGGCGCGGCCTCGCGGTACGTTTGGCGCAGGAAGGCGCATTGGTGGCAGCTACCGCACGACGCCAGGAGCAGCTCCTTGAACTGCAACGCGAGATCACCGAGCAGAGCGGCAAGTGCAATGTGTGGGCGGCAGATGCCATGAACGAACAGGCTGCTGCCAAGGTGATTGCTGAGGTCGTAGCGCTCTACGGCCGCCTGGACGTAGTCGTGCTCAACGCGGGTGGCGCACCGGCGCTGGACATGCGCAAGATGCATGCCGGGCAAGTCACGGGCTATATGAGATCCAACTATGACGTAGTGGTTAATTACCTGTTCCCGGCACTGAGACAGATGAGTGAACAACGATCCGGTTTCGTCGTACAGACCAATTCGTTGGCGGGTTTTCTAGGTGTTACTCTCCAGGGGCCATACTGTGCCGCCAAGGGCGCGTTACGCCTGCTTATCGACACTTGTCGAATAGAGTTTGGCGAGAAAGGCATTCGCTTTCTCTCCCTTTACCCGGGCTTCGTTGCAACGGCTCAGACTGCAAGCGATGGCATGCCTGCGCCGTTGGAGATATCTGAGGCAGCTGCCGTTTCATACATGCTCAAAGCCATGCGCAGTAACCGTTGGGATTATCTTTTCCCCTGGTCCATGCGCTGGCTTATACGGCTCTCGAGGGTACTCCCCAAACCTGTCCTGCTCTGGGTATTGCGCCACGAATTGCCGCCGTTGTCGGAGGATATTCAGGTGGCGTCATCCGACTTGCAGGGCCAGCGGATAGCGAATCACCGCTAACCATCACAAGCCGCCCCCAGAGGGGGGGCGGCGACGGCTTCAGTCGAAAGCAGCGCAGCCCCCGACAACGCCATATTTCCGAGATGCATCAAGTGCCAATCGTTCATGCAGCCATCTATCGCGGAATATTACGTTATGGGCGCGACGATGATCGATTGCTTTATGAGGCAACCCATTAACGGTGAACCCTGTTGTTCAGACCCTGCTCAGGGTTCCTTGAAGACGATACAGGTCCAGGTTCGGCGTGGTGTAAAACGAACGGGAGGTGTGGGCGCCAAAGTCGTCGACGTGTACCACGGTGGCACCGTCAGCTTCTTGCCAGGAGATGAGGAAAATGTCGTTTGCAACTTCTTGCCAATCGTATTCGACTCTTCCTGTGGCCCCGGCTGAATCGCCGGCTGTAATGGTGTAAGTCATATGCAGGCCATCTTCGTCGTAGTCATTGAGCGCAGCCAGTCCGTCATAATTGACTTCAACGGTCTGGCCCGCGAAGGGTGGCAGTAGCGGATTTATGGTCATGTAATGGCCTCGATAAATAGGGGAGGATCACATCTGGTGATCGGCAGCAAAGCGAGAATAAGAGCGCTTCGTCAAGCAGCCTGATGAAGGAGTGCGATCGACTGTGCACACGGATTCAGGGAATCGGCCTACGCCTTAGAAGGTCCCCGGATAGGCGCCACCGTCCAGCAAGAGGTTCTGCCCGGTGAGATAGCCTGCGTGGCGGCTGCACATAAACGCACACAGCGCACCGAACTCGTCAGCAGTACCGAACCTGCCGGCAGGGATGGCCCCGCGTTTTTTCTCCAGCGCCTGGCCAAGCGCCTGGCCGGCCGCATTGGCAGAGGCCTGAGTCGATTCGCGCAGGCGATCGGTGTCAAACAGCCCCGGCAGCAAGTTGTTGATCGTGACGTTATTGGAAACCAGCTGCGGCTGGCGCGCCAATCCGGCAATGAAACCGGTCAAGCCGCTGCGAGCGCCGTTGGACAGCCCCAATATGCCGATCGGCGCTTTTACCGCACCCGAGGTAATGTTCACAATGCGACCGAATCCGCGTTCAGCCATATTATCGACGGTGGCCTTGATCAGCTCGATAGGTGTGAGCATGTTGCCGTCAAGGGCGGCCATCCAGTCCTCGCGAGTCCAGTCGCGGAAGTCTCCCGGCGGCGGACCTCCGGCGTTGGTCACCAGAATATCGAGCACCGGACAGGCTTCCAGTGCCGCTTCGCGCCCGGCGACGGTGGTGATGTCGCCGACCACGGTTTTAACCGTGACCTTGCTGTTCAGCAGACGCAGTTCAGCGGCTGTGTCTTCCAGCGCCTGGGGATTGCGCGCAGTAATCACGACGTTCACTCCTTCCGCTACCAAGGCTTTGGCGCAACCTTTGCCAAGGCCTTTGCTCGCGCCACAGACCAGTGCCCAACGCCCTTCGATTCCAAGTTCCATGCTGACCTCTCTGAATGATTAAGTGATACGGCTACCAGGCTCAATCGAGTTGCGGCCCGTCATACCCCTCGACAATGATCAGATCAATGACGGAAATGGGCTGACGAATCTTCGCCGCGTCCTGATATTCCGGGGAGTTCCAGCAATCGATGGCAGCCTGATAACTGGGGAATTCAATCACCACGTTGCGCGCCCGACTCTGACCCTCCACCGTTTCGAATCGCCCGGCGCGAATGACAAACCGCGCGCCATACTTTTTGTAAGCCACGGCGTTGGCCGTGGCGTAGCGCTGATACTCCTGCAGATCACTGACGTCGACCCGGCCAATCCAATAACCCTTGGGCATAAATCCTCCAGTTCAATAGTGTTCGATCAATAGATAACGGTCAGTCGCCGACCGGCCCTTTGAGCAGCACCCAGTAGGCCAGTGCCGCGACCACTGCGACCACCGCACTGACCATGAAGGCCGTGGCGAAGGAGCCCGAGTGCTGAATGCTGAATCCGGTGACGATCGGCGCGATGGACCCGGCGATGTAACCGCCAAAATTCTGGATCGAGCCAAAGGAGGCGACCCGTCGTGTGGAGACAATGGTATTGGCGATCATCCAGGCCGTTGAACTGGCCAGGTTGATGCTGAACAACGCCAGACACAGCAGCACCACACTCAGGGTCAGACTGCTGCCAAACGACAGCGGCAGGGTGAACATGGCCGCGAGCAACAGGCCGGAAATGGCCGTCACCTTGCGGCTGCCCAACACGCTCATGCCGCGCTTGACCATGCGGTCGCAAATGCGCCCGGCGGCAATGGTGCCAAAGGCCCCGAACAGGTAAGCCAGCGAGACCACCCAGGCGGTTTTGTACAGGCCCAGGCCATGTTCGCGCTCGAAGTAACCCGGCAACCAGGTGAGGTGCAGCCAGAGCATATAGATGACGCCCATGAAACCCAGTACCGCGCCCCAGGTGCTGCGGTGCTGGAACAGGCTCAACCAGTCGGCAAACAGCGCCTTGCGCGGTGCCGGCTCAGCGTTTTTTTCGGCGACCTGGGCAACCTCCGGCGACGGTTGACCGCTGGCGGCCAGCTCGGCCAGGTACTGTTTTTTGCTCTTGTAGAACATCAGCCAGCACGTGGCCAGGACGATGCCGATAAGCCCGGTGATGACGAACATCCCGCGCCAGCCGAAATTGATCATGAACAGCGTCAACAACGGCGGAGCCAGGCACGGCCCGATACATGTCGAGGACAGCACGATGCCGGTCGGCGTCCCGCGTTTCTCGGCCTCGAACCACTCCGACAAGGCCTTGGCCGCCGATGGGAACATCGGCGCCTCACCCACCCCCAGCAGGATCCGCAGGCCAATGAAGCCGGCAAAACTGTTCACCAGCCCGGATACCGATTGCGCAACGGACCAGGTCAGCAAGGCGGCGCCGAGAGAGATTTTACTGCCCAGTCGATCGATGATGATGCCCAGCGGCAACTGGGCGAACGCGTAGGCCAAGGAAAACGCTGACAGCAAGATGCCCATCTGCGACGGGCTGATCAGCATGTCTTTCTGGATCGAGGTATTGGCTATCGAGAGCGCGCTGCGATCCAGATAGTTGACGATGCCAATCAGCAACAACAACACCACGGTGATGCTCTGGTACTTCTTCAGGGACGAGGTCCGGGCACCACTATGCTCGAGACCTGCAACTTCGGTTGCGGATTCAGGGATCATATCAACACTCTTTTTATTGTTGTTCAGATGGGGGCGCGCCGACCGGCGCGATGTCCTTCAGGTGTGCCTTACATCGATTGTTCCAGCAGCAGTTGGTAGTCGTCAGCCGAAGCCTCGCTCCCGTTGGTATGACAAGAAGCTTTACCCATTATCAACGGCTACCCGAGAACCCTTGTCCATAGACTCGGAAGCAGTGTGCGGAAGTATATGCATGCTAAAGAAGGGGGCGGTATTGACAACAATCCATACCGGTATAACTAGTACTCAAGTCCAATAAACAAGATGTCCGTGGGATCGAGCGGGCTCCACAGCTACAACGATTACCGGTCGCCGGTAGCTATGGAGAATCTGGCGGCGTGAAAACCGTTACTGATGCCCAGTGGCTAAAACAACGGAATGCTATAGCTCACGATCAATCGATTCTGATCCTGGTTGCGGGACGCTTCGCTGTTCGACTTGCCATTGCGCCAACCGAATCCAACCCCTTTGAGCGCACCGGACTGGAGTACGTAGTCCAGGCTGATATCTCGCTCCCATTCTTTCTGGTTATCACCGGATGTCGTCTTGATGTTATCCCCGCTGAGATACATGACCGACGCTTTCAAACCCGGCAGCCCCAAGGCTGCGAAGTCATACGCATACTGACCGAAGGCTGTGCGCTCGCCCGCGCGGGTGAAGGTCTGGATCAGGCGATCGGTATACAGGTAAAGACTGGCCCCACCGGCGCCTTTGTCCGGCAAATTGCCCTGATTGAGCTGAGTAAAATTACTACCGCTCGAAACGCTTTGGTAACCCGCCGTAATCGCATGGGCACCCAAGGCGTAAATCAGCGCGGCACTCCAGGTTCGGTTGTCGATCTCGCCATCGCTGTCTTGGGTGTAGCCACTGATTCTGTAGCCCGAGGTGCCTGAGCTGTTTCTACCGGACGAGTCGGTCTTGAAGTAACGCAGGTCGGCTTTCAGGGATTGATTGTCCGAGATCGCCAGTGTGTGGATCAGGCCGAAAAACTGCTGGGTGTAATAGTCTTCCAGGTTGGCGTAGTAATACTGGACGGTCAGGTCCTTGGTGATTTTCCAGTCACCGCCAGCGAAGTCGAACGCGTTGCTTTCACGGGTACCGCCCGTGGCGGCCAGGCCGGTTTGATCGCTTGAACCCCGCCCCGTGGCGTGTTCAATCCGGCCACCCGTCAGGGTCAGGTCCTTGAACTCGCTCGAAGTGATTTGCCCGCCCTCGAATGTCTGCGGCAGCAGGCGTCCGTCGTTGGCCACCAGGATCGGCAGCTTCGGCATCAGCGTGCCCAGGCGCAGCTCGGATTTCGAGACCTTGACCTTGCCGGTCAACCCCAACCGGCTCCACTCATCGACGGCGCTGTTGTCGCTGTCCGAAGGAATCATCGAGCTGCCGACATGCCGTCCTTTGCCGCTGTCCAGGGTAACGCCCATCAAACCCAGCGCGTCGACGCCAAAACCCACCACGCCATCGGTGTAGCCCGACTTGTAGTCGAGCATGAAGCCCTGTGCCCATTCTTCGGTTTTCGAGGGGGCGGCCGAGCCGTCGCGGTTGTCATTGTTGAAGTAGAAATTGCGCATCCCCAGCGTGGCTTTGCTGTCACTCAGGAAGTCGGCCTGTGCCTGGGTGCTGAGTGCAATGGCACCCAGAGCCAGGGTTACGACCGTGTTCTTGTTGCTCATATGAAGCGCCCCTTGTTTTTGTAGTTGGAATTGAGAAGGGTGACTCCCGCCGTCACAGATGCGCTGTTGGCGGGAGCCTGCTGTTGGAATCAGATACCCAGTACGTTGGCGCCGATGCACGGGTCAATCCCGCGTTCCAGACGCCGCTGGTGCAAGATCACAGTGATCTCCATCGAACCGGTGGTGACTTCGAAATCCAGAATGTGGCCGCCATAGGCCTGGAACGTGGCGTCGCCGGCGACTCCGTGCATGTGGACCGAAGGCTGATCGTTCTTCCACGCCACCGAGCCGGTGATGCTGGCCATCTCGACGTTGCTGAAGGTCTTGGCGTCGAAGTCCTTTTTGTCCTTGTTCCAGAAACCGAACTTCACGTTGCCGAAACCGATCCCGCTGATCGAGGCGCTGGGGATCTTCTCGGCTATCGCCAGTTTGGTCAGTTCCTTGAACGCGTTGTCACCCGTGCGCAACACCATGAGGTAACCGGTGGGGGTCTTGGTGTAGCGGGGTGTGGCTTCAGTGGCACATTGCATGGGCGCTGGCGTCGCGGTGGGTGTGGTGTCGGCAACGGCCAGTTGAGTGCCTGCGGTATTGATCATCACGGCGGCAGTAACGGCCAGCATCAGTCTGCAAAAGCGTTGTTTCGGGTGACGTTGAACGTGCATGAGAGTTCCTCTGTTTTTATTGTGGGTGCAGCGGTTTTGGGACGAGCGAATCCGATGCCTGTTGTTCACAGGCATGGAAGTTGTTGCTATCAGTGGGCGTTAGTTGAAGCCGCTGACTTACAGCGCTTCGCGGTGGCTGACGCCGTCAACCAGGCGGGCGATGCCCAGCGGGTTGGCGTTTTTCAGGGCATCTGGCAGCAGGTTGTCGGGGCAGTTCTGGTAGCACACGGGGCGCAGGAAGCGATCGATCGCCAGGGTGCCGACCGACGTGCCGCGCGCATCCGACGTCGCCGGGTACGGTCCGCCGTGGACCATCGCGTCGCAGACCTCCACGCCCGTGGGGTAACCGTTGAACAATACGCGCCCGACTTTCTGTTCAAGCAGGGCCAGCACGTCGCTGACACTGCCGGCTTCGGTGTCTTCGATCATCAGGGTGGCGGTCAACTGCCCGCGCAGGCCGTGCAAGGCCTGCATCAACTCGGCGTGGTCGGCGACTTCGACGACGATAGTGGTCGGGCCGAATACTTCTTCCTGGAGCAATTGATCTCCGTTGATCAACAGGCTGACGTCGGCCTTGAACACTTGTGGCTGTGCCTGATTACCCTGTTGATCGGCGCCGGCCAGGTGCGTTATGCCGGGGTGGGCGCGCAGGTTGTCCAGGCCGTGGCAGTAGCTTTTCAGGGCACCGCTGTTGAGCATGGTGTGTGCGGGTTGTTCGTTCATCAATCCGGCAAAACGCTCAAGGAAAGCGCTGAATTGCGGCGAACGAATGCCCAGCACCAAACCGGGATTGGTGCAGAACTGACCCGCACCCAGTACCACCGAAGCGCTCAGCTCGGTGGCGATTTTGTCGCCGCGTGCTTTCAACGCTTCGGGCAACAGCAACACCGGGTTGATGCTGCTCATCTCGGCGAACACCGGGATCGGTTGCGGGCGTGCTGCTGCCATGTCACACAAGGCCCGACCGCCGCGCAACGAACCGGTGAAACCGACCGCCTGAATCACCGGGTGCTTGACCAGGGCTTCACCGACACTGCCGTAAAGCAGGCTGAAGACACCTTCAGGCATGCCGGTTTTTCGCGCGGCGCGAGTGATCGCATCGGCGACGTAATCGGCGGTCGCCATGTGCCCGCTGTGGGCCTTGAACACTACTGGGCAACCGGCGGCGAGGGCGGAGGCTGTATCGCCGCCCGCGGTTGAAAAGGCCAGCGGGAAGTTGCTGGCACCGAACACCGCGACCGGTCCGAGACCGGTGCGATATTGGCGCAGGTCCGGGCGGGGCAGCGGTTGCCGGTCCGGCAGCGCACAGTCGATGCGCGCGCCGTAGAAATCGCCGCGCCGCAGCATCGTGGCGAACAGGCGCATCTGGCCGCTGGTGCGGGCCCGCTCACCCTGGATGCGCGCGGCGGGCAGGGCGGTTTCCTGGCACACGAGGCTGATGAACACTTCATCGAGCGCCTCCAGTTCTGTGGCAATGGCGTCGAGAAAACCGGCGCGACGTGCAGCAGAAAGATTGCGGAAGGTCGGGTAAGCCGTGGCGGCGGCTTGCGCGGCCGCGTTCACTTCGTCCGTTGTCGCTTGATGAAAGCGGTACGGCAGTGCTTCCCCGGTGCTGGCGTCGTAGCTATGCAGGGTGGTCGTACCGTTTGCCGAACGTGTGCCGGCGATATAGTTGTGGCCTGAAACTTCAAACATGTTGGACTCCTGATGAGCGGTGCAATCGGGTTCAAGTGAGCCGGTAGATGCGTCGGGCGTTGTCATGAAACAGGGCCAGCCGTTCAGTGAGGGGACGGTCGCGAACAATGGCTTTGAACCCGTCGAGGACTTCGCTGAGGCTGTTCACTACGCCATCGACCGGGTAATTGCTGGCGAACGCGCAACGGCTGACATCGACAATCGAAATCGCGTCGTTCACCACCCTCCGGTTCGCTTCGACCGGCCATGCCTTGCCGGGAATGCAGATGCCGGAAATCTTCAAGGCAACGTTCGGCTCCCGTGCCAGCAGCGCAAGGTTGGTACGCCACCCGGCCAAGCCTGCTTCGGACCGATCCGCCGGCAGCGCGGTGTGATTGACCACGATGGTCACGTCGGGAAAGTCCCGGGCCAGCTCGGCGGCTTCTGGCAGATGCCACCAGGGCGCCTGCAACTCGAAGTGCAGGCCGTTTTTCGCCAGTTGTGCGTAGCCCTCACGCCAGCGCGGGTCACGCATGGAGCCTGGTTCTGCAAAATCCGCATGCCAGGCCTCACGGCTGGTCACCGTCGGTTTGTGGCGGATGCCGCGCACCAGCGGGTGATTTGCGTACAGGCGCAACAGGTCGAAAGCGTCTTCACGGTCCAGCCGGGCCTGTGCAACCATCGCCGCCACACCGGGTTCGCTATGCGCCAGTGATTCGACAAACGTCACTTCATCGGCAGGGGTTGCCGGGTCCCATTCACCTTCTATGACAACGGTCTGCACCACGCGATGCTTGCTGGCCAGTCGGCGATAGTCAGCCGGCAGAAAGTTGCGGCAAATGGACGAATAATCGCCATAGCGGAACGGCCGCAACGGGCGATCGTTCAGCCACGGGTAGTAATGGGCTTCGACGTCGAAATAGTGTTGATGCGCGTCGACGATGGGCAGGTCCGCATCGTCGCCACTGGCCAGAAAGCGTGTGCGCCAGTCGATACTTGATACCTCATCCATGCAGTTGCTCCAGGCGATAAAAGCGTTGAGCGTTGCCGGCGAACACCGCTTCCTGCACCGCACGGCCCAACGGTGCGAGCATGTCGGCCACGCCATTGGCAATCGTGTCGTAGGAAGCGCGCAGCCCGGCCACTGGAAAGTTGCTGGCGAACATGCAACGTTCAGGGCCGAAAATCTCCAGCGCGGTCAGTACCACCACCCGGTTGTCGGCGTAGTTCCAGGACGAATCCTTCAGGCCGAACTCCGACAACTTGATGTGCACGTTGGGCTGCAAGGCAAGTGCTTCCAGGCCTTTGCGCCAGCGTGCCATGCCTTGCGGGCTGCGATCCCAGGCGAAGCCGGTGTGATTGAGCGCAATGCGGATTTGCGGAAACATCGCCGCCACCTCGGCCGCCTCGACCAGATGCCACGGCGGCACGCGCAAGTCCCACGACAGATCGTGATCAGCCAGTCGCGCAAATCCTTCCAGCCATTTCGGGTCCTGCATGGTGCCCTTGGCCCCGGTAATCGACACGTCCGGTGACGCCGAGGTCAGCGGTTTCGAACGTATGCCTTTGACCAGTGGCCGCGCAGCCTGGGCGGCGAGAATCTCGGCGCTGTCTTCGCGATCGAACCAGGTGTGGGCGACGATGGCGCTCGGGAAGCCATAACGGGCGTTCACCTGTTCCAGCCACCGGGTTTCGGCGACTTGCTCATCGCGTGCGCGCTCGGCTTCGACATGCACGGTGCCGACCAACCGTTGCTTTTCGGTCAGAGCGAGAAAGGTGTCCGGCAGGAAATCACGGCACAGGCTGTGATAGTCGCCAAGAAAGAAGTCCTCGTGATAGTCGTCCTGCAGCCACGGGTAACGACCGTTGCCCAAGTCCCACAAGTGATGGTGAGCATCGACAATCGGCAGCGCGTCTTCGCCGGCAAGGTTCGGCAAACCGTTGCGTTCGTGCAGCGTGATCATGACGTCGTCCCTTGTTCAGCGCGCCGCAGTCAATCGGGAAGGGTTGAGCACGCCATCTTCGACGTCGCCCGCAGCCTCTGCTTCGGCTTTGGCCTGGACGCGGCTGCGCAGTTTGGCAACGTTCACCACTACGCGGGTGTGCGCCGCCGTAGCCACCAGTTCAACGTCATCGCGCACTTCGACGTTGAAGGTGACACTGCGCCCTTCGATGCGCGTGACCGTGGCAACGATGCTCACCGACATTCCCAGCAGCGTGGCGCCGACGTGACGAATATCGACCGCAGCCCCCACAGTATTCTCGCCTTCATCGAGAAAGGTCAGCAGGTAATCGAGGCAGGTCTGCTCGATGTCATCGACCAGGCGCGGCGTGGCGTAGATGCGCAAGTCTTCGCCGAGAAACGAGATGGTGCGTTCCTTGTCGACGGTCAGTCGGCGTTCGGTGGCGGAGCCTGCATGCATTGTGGAGAAATTCATGGAAAACCTCTTGGTCAAGTCAAAGGGCAATTCAGGCATTGGGCAGGAAGCCGATGGAAACCCACGGCACGGCGATCAGCACCGCCAGTGCCACCACCAGCGCGCCGAGGTACGGCCAGACCCGACGCATGGCACCGCTGGGGTCGACCTTGGCAATGGCGCACGCGGCGTAGAACCCCACGCCAAACGGCGGGGCGAACAAGCCCAGGCCCATGGCGAAGATCGCGACCATGGCGTAGTGCACGTCGTTGATGCCCATGGCTTTGGCGATCGGGAACAAGAGCGGTCCAAACAGGACGATGGCCGGGATGCCTTCCAAAAAGCTGCCGAGCAGGATGAACGCCACCGCGGAGATAATCAGAAAGCCCAGCGGGCCGCCCGGCACCGTCGACATCACTTGCGCCAGCTGGTGGGAGAAGCCTGACTGGGTCAGCGCCCATGCCATGGCGGTGGCGCTGCCGATGATGATCAGAATCGCGCCGGACAACGACGCGGTGCTGACCAGGATCGGATACAAGCGGCGCCAATCGAAGCAGCGATAGCACAGCAGACCGACGATGAAGGTGTACGCCACTCCAATGGCGGCGACTTCGGTCGCGGTAGCGACGCCTTCAACCACGGCGGTGCGGATCACGAAGGGCAGGGCCAGGGCCGGCAACGCGACCAGCAGCGAGTGGCCGATTTCCTTGCCCGTGGCGCGTTTACCGGTAGAAGCGTCTTTCTTGCGGTTTTTCCACCAGACCACCGCCGCCATGGCAATTGCGCCCACGACCGCCGGCATGAAGCCGCCAGTGAACAGTGCGGAAATCGACACACCGGTTACCGAACCGATGGTGATCAGCACCAGGCTTGGCGGAATGGTTTCCGACATCGCCCCGGAGGCGTTGAGCATTGCCACCAGTTCGTTTTCGTCTTCGCCGCGTTTCTTCATTTCAGGAAACAACGCAGGGGCGATGGCGGCCATGTCGGCGGCCTTGGACCCGGAAATGCCGGAGATCAGGTAGATGGCACCGATCAGCACATACGACAGGCCGCCGCGCACATGACCGATCAATGAGCACAGGAAGCGAATCATCGCCCGCGCCATGCCCATGGCTTCGATCAGCGCACCCAGGAACACGAACAGCGGGATGGCCAGCAGGATCAGGCTTGCCATGCCTTCGTCCATCCGCCCGACCACCAGGGTCAGCGGTGTGCTGGTCATGGTCGACAGGTACGCCACCGTTGCCAGGCCGAACGCGACCATGATCGGCACGCCGATGACGATCATCGCCATCACGCCGATCATGAAGAAGATCACCAGGTTCCAGTTACCCATCACCAGCATCGTGCCTTGCGCCACCCACAACAGCGCGGCGAGAGAGGCGAGCATCGCCACTGACACCGAGAAATCGATCAGCCGGGCGCTGGTCAACAGCCGCGCGACACAGGTCATCAGCATCAGGCTCAGGCCAACAGCAATGGCTGACACGCGAAAGGCGTTGGGGATTTCCAGGGCCGCGGTGGTGATGATCCATTCGTCGCTGACGTACTCCCAGGCCGGAGTGAACAGCAGCCCGATGAACGTGATGACGATGACTGCGCCCAAGGTGTCGACGAATGCGCGTTTTTCTACCGGCAAGCGCCCGATGAACGAGGTCAGGCGCATGTG
>Ga0163161_10002159_pt1 | contig 14189 bp, 18 predicted proteins | sample S45metaG_FD_129847 | JGI IMG/M metagenome (GOLD analysis project Ga0163161, IMG submission 129847) | Switchgrass rhizosphere microbial communities from Kellogg Biological Station, Michigan, USA - S4-5 metaG | ecosystem: Host-associated > Plants > Roots > Rhizosphere > Soil | place: USA... | reverse complement strand
TTGGGTTGCAGATACAGCGACAGGATTTCAGGTCGAAGAGAAGAGGCAAATCATCAATTTCTTCCAACGCGGTGATCGTGTCAAATTGGGTAGTGCCTGGGATGATTCCGTAATCGACAGGAAACAGAGCACCCAGGTCATGCAGGATCAGCAAGAGCTTTTCCTCCCCAGTTGCACTCAGCGCAAAATGAAATTAAGTCTCTGAGAGACAAGCTCGAACGAGCCCAACTGGCTGCATCTTTGGATGGTCTGACTAAGGTGTTGAACCGAGCTACCTTCACTCGCTTGCTGGAGCATGCATTGATCAACGCTCCTCACGGGGTGGCATTGGTCATGTTGGACATCGATCATTTCAAGCGGTTCAATGACCGCTATGGCCATCCTCTGGGCGACCGCGTACTTGAGCATGTTGGTCAGGTATTACGGAACTCAATCCCGCCTCAGGCCCTGGCGGCACGCTATGGGGGTGAAGAGTTCTGTGTAGTCCTGCAAGAGTGTTTTGATCTCACCAGTGCTCATGCTTTTGCCGAGCAGCTGCGCCTGAAAATTCAGGCGCTGCGGATCAAGGTTCGTGGCACGGATGAGGTGCTGGACACTGTAACTGCGTCTTTGGGTGTCGCCGTCGCCGAATCTGGTGACGATGTGGAAAGCCTTCTGACTCGTGCCGATGATGCGCTCTATCAAGCCAAGCGCAGCGGGCGCAACCGAGTGAACTGAAACTGGCGTTCGGACTCTAGCTGCAATCACATAGCTCCGCAGGATATGGTGATCCGATTCGCGTTCATTCCGCATGGCAGCGATAGCTAAGCTAAGCTGTGGTGTGAAGTGACGTCAATGGATAGGTCGCTCCTTCGGGCTTAAGCCCGGCTCGATCTCGCGCCTTCAGGTGATGTGTCCAGGTATGCATTTCCGGCTTGGCTGAGGACTCTGAAGTTCAGCCTGATGTACTGGTTCAGCGAAGCATTTTTTGGCTTCCTCATTTGTCTTCGAGGCTGCCGCGCTGTTCGCTATTCCAGGCTTCAGTGAGCTCGTCTATTCGATCTGTGATTTGAGGCTTTTTTGATAGGACTAGGCATCGCGTGTTGCCGACAAATTCCTCTATCAAATACAACGAGTCGCCAACATCCAGCTCCAGCTCCTGCAATGCCTCATCGGGAATTCGAATCGCACCGTCACCATCCCATTCTTCGATCATGATTTTCATAGGTGGCTTTCTCACGTGTGGACTCCATTGCTTTGAATCGGCAATGGTAACGTGCTTTTGCGTAAAGATTCAGAGCGCCGCGAGCAACGTTCGAGTTGTACACTCTCCGAGGTACTTAACAGGTCGATAGGATCAGTTACGTAGCCACGGAAGCTGGCACCCATGTAGCGATCTTGCTACAAGCTGAAAAGTTCTGATCACTTAGGTCGTCACTCGTTCAGAGAAGACATAAAACCTGACACGTCAGTGTCCTGCGTAGCAACGAGCCGGTAGAGCGGTAGCTATTGCGCAGCACATAGGCGTTGATCCGGTGCCTCATAGAAAGCGCCCGCGTTTAGGTGGCCTTTATCGATGCCTCGGATATCCCATGCGCTCGGCACACCTGTTCTGGTGTCTGACCTTCTGGCTGTTGTGGGAGTGGTAGTTTGAGATTGCTCAGCACAACGACCCACGCGTGACCGTCAGAGAGCCAAACGTTGTTCAAGCACTCAAAGCTCTTGCGCTCTCCATTCTGGATGTATTTGACCTCGTAGCGGATGTGGTACGGCTGCGCGGTTACCGAGAGGCGCAAGTCAAAAGCTTTCAAAGCCGCTTCTAATTGTTCAATTTTCGATGTGTGCAAAAAGTCCACTAGGCGATCACCCTGGGCCTGGTGCACACCGAGCAACCGGCACAAGTCAGCCTTGCGCATATCTCGCTCCATCATGGCGTTCCATAGCGCGATCTTCGCCACGGCTACCGCTGGCAAGCGGACTACGTGCTCACCAGCCTCCGGCGCAGATGCTACTGGTATGACTCGTCGCTGATCCACGTAAATGGATAGGGTTGTCTCGATCGCGTCCAGGGCTTCGCTGATTACGCTCTCCCGATCATCGCCATAGCTGTTCAGCTCTGGAAGGTCGCGGCAGAACATGGCGAGTCCTGGAGCAATGTCTTCCTCGAAGCGGATTGCATAGTCGTACATGGTCACTCCTCGGAGGTCATCGCGGTAATTTCACTCGCGCGCTGCGTCGGTAGGCGTCCTTCAGGTAGGCATACGGATCATGGGGTAGATCACTCCGGTGCCATTAGCACCGCTAGCGTCATGGTGATGAACTCCTCGTTCTTGCTTATCGTTTCCAGCGCACCTCGCACGTTGCCTCCAATCTCACCCGATCCATGCTGCTCGACCCAGAGTGTCAGTTCCATGATGGCCGCCTCAAGGGCTAGCTGGTTTTGATTGATCTTGAATAGCAGGGAAGGGAGCAGGTCTGAATTTGGCATCGCGATTCCTCCTTGAGTGAATTCACAGGATGCATGCTGCCGATGACGTCCCGCCTAAGCAGCATGCAGAGTTATTTGGACACGTCAGGCTACCTGAAACGGTTTTTTTCGAGCGGTATTGCGATCTGATCGTGCCCTTTCGTACACCTTCCTTCTCTTCGCGGCATCGCCAATGAGCTCGACAGCGACCTGGACATCACGTAGTAGCTGCTCAGGGGGCGGGATGGGTAGTTGACGTTCTGCGGGCGTATCGTGAGCTTCAATTGCCTCGCATGACCGGTCGTAAATGTCGATTAGTGTTTCCCACTCTGCTTGGGTGTGTCCGATGACTGCTCCAAAAGACTCAACGGACACGACATCGCTGAAAGGCTGCACTGTGTTGTTCATGAACTCTTCGCGGACAGCCCTTTCAATGGTGCCGCGTAATTTGCCGTAGGCCCTCGTCACAACCTGTGCGCTGTCGTCGTTCATATACGTACCAATAGTCGCTTGTATTTCTTGCGCAACCTTAGCGATATCTTCCAAACGCATTTTGCAGTTCATAGTTTCCCAGGTAAGCCCATCGACTATCTGGCCTGGCGCGTTATCCCATCGAACGGATTTGTAGCTAGCCTCTACTCCCGCTTTCCGTTGAGCGGTATTTAGCTCTGTGAGAAATACTGCGTCATGGGTAAGCACAATGACTTGCCGCTCCATTGCCAACGATGCGAGTCGTTCTGCCATTTTTCGACGGTAGCGATGATCCAACGATGTGGACGGATCGTCAAAAATGACAGCGGAGTGATGAGGCAATGAGCGGATTTCGGCTAAGAACAGTGCCAATGCAATTGCTCGCTGTTCACCCTCTGAGAGCACATCGTGAGCGTCAAGGTTTGAGCCTTTGATTTTCAATGTGACCTTGGTTGTCCCCGCGCTCGTTCGCCCAGCGAGTTCAGGTTGAACGTCACGTCGGTAGCCTAGAAGCTGCAACTCGGTCGTCATGGCTTTGGCCAAAGCAGAAGTGACGTACTGCCTGGCGAGGTTAGTCATTTTTGTAGAGACACCAGTCGGGCTTAGTGCGGAAAGGCACTTATCGAGGTTTTGCCGCACGATGCTGTCTCGAACATATTGCTCCGCTTGTGGCAGCAACAATGCGAACGCCTGACGAGCCTTGAGCTGCTTAAGCTCCTCCTGAAGTCGCGCTCGATTCTCTGGATCATCCGTTTGGCGCAGTGTTTTGGCAGCTGCTTTGTTTGCTTCTATTAACCGGCGTAGCCGGATTTCCAGCCGGTCGCCGTCAGGGAAGGCCGAAATCGCTAGAGTCCAATCATTGGTTTCGACGGCTGTTGTCAGCCATGTTCTGCGTAACTGCCAAGCATCGCAAACTGCTACCAAATGAGCATGCTCATCCGGTGCAACTGCCATCAATTCGGCCAATGAGGGCGCGTCGAGCGGCGTAAAGTTTTCGTTGTTCAACTCAGCTAACGCTGCACGAAGTGTGTTCGCAGCTGCGGTTGCATTTGCGGCAGCATGTTCGTTGACAAAGGTTGAAAAATCTCGCATGCGCTGCTGTGCATCAGGGGCCAAAACGGTCTGGCATAAAACGCATTTCGCTCCGTCCTCTGTATGTGGAAACGAGTGACCTGGATATGCATCCGTAGTAGAAAAACGTTCGGCAGCTTCAAAAAGTAACTTCCAAAGACCATTACCTGTTCCAGGAAGTGTTGCTTCATCCACCTCACGTAGGTTCTTCTGTGCAGCCTGGTAGGCCTCTTCGGCAGCTATGTTTTCAACATGAAGGCGCTTGAGTGTTTGAAAGGCTTCATCAGTCACTAGCGCATAAGCCAATACGGCGTGCTGAGCGCCAACCTCCAACCGCTCAGACTGTCTGTCCAAGGCTTGAGCCTTGGGTTCCGGATTCATGTCCTGTAGGACTTGTGCGAGTTGCTGCAAACGAACTTCGTCTTCATCGCTCAATGTGCCCAGCGTTCTCATGACATCCACGTCAGTCCCTACGCCCAGTCCTTTGATGAGATCACCTACCACTGTTTCACCCCGTATGGGGTCAAACAGCCCAGCATTAAGGGCTACGGCGTCACGCTCAGCGGTGATGATACGGTGCAGCTCTCGTTGTGCGACAACTAGGCGATTCATTTGCCCCAAGCCGTACGGTAAAAAGACGGGTGTTCCTTCTTCTTCTACGTAGTCCATAGCGCAAGCAGCGTCATACACGGAGATCATGCTCAAATCTGAGTTTGACTCTTCACCCTGAGTCCATGTGGCTTGTTGAGGATTACCGTCGACAAGAAATGAAACATCCGCCGCAGGTACTCCTGCTACACCGAACGCGTTTGGGCGGACATTGTCGCGTCGCCGAGCTCGACAGGTGTTCTTGAGAAGCCTTGCGTAACCCGACTTACCGACACCATTTTCGCCAAACAAGACGGTCAAACCGTTGGGCTGCAGGTCGACTCTACGCCCAGCCGGGAAGCCATTGATGTTGGACAGGTTGGAGAGCCCTAGAAGTTGAACAGTCGCACCACTACCAGCTCCAGCGACGTGAGCTTGGGCGAGTGGGGTCGGCGGTTCAGGGGAAGCGGAGCCATTTCCATGAGCTTCTTTAACCATGACTACTAGGCTGGCAAGGTCATCGGCACTCAACGCATCTTGGATAAATAGGCGCCTAAGGGCGTCTCTTTGCCAGCCTTTGAGTTCGGCAGACCACACCAATAGGTCATTAACCAGAGTCATAGGTTTTGCTCCATCCGTGGTGGAGCTTGGCGTTAGGCCGACCCCACAATCGGGATGAAGCATAGTCAACAGTTGGCTGCTTCACTCACTTGAGGCTGACGTATCGGTTGAGGGCTCATCATGATCCGCAAATGGCGCTACAACCGGATGAGCGTCGAAGGCGTTTGAGGACTCCAGACACAAGGAGCTACGGGATGAAATCACAACCCAATATCGAGTTGCATACGCCATTCAAGCACGTCCTCTGGCAGTACCTCCGGCGGCAAAGCTTGGACGATGCCTTGTAAAAGGTGACTGGAATGACAGTGAAGTATCGCGACTTTACTTGGGGCATCCCCAAAAAACGCTAGCTCTGCCCCTGCCCGGCGCTGGCCCTTGCGCAGGGCTTCTAATGCCTCCTGACCGAGCCATTCGAGGCGTAGAAATTCATACATGTTCACAGCGCGGGCCCTCACATGACTCTTTAGCAGTTCAGCCACCAACTGCTCCAAGCCTTGCGCGCCGAGCGTGGCCACAGCCAATTGCCAAAGCTGCCCTTCGAGAGAGGTCGTGATCTTCATACGCGCGCCAGGATGATGATTTGCTTGAACTCCCGTTTCGACCTAAATCCGTCGCTCTGGTATAGGGGCAGCTGGAGTGCTGGCGTCTTCCAGATGCGACACCAAAGCTTTTTTCAATTCGAGCAACGCTTCTCGCAGCCGAGCGTCTTCGCGCGCGTCGCCCGATGCCGGTCTGAACTCTTCGACATGCCTGAGCAGGGCTTCGCTGTTGTTTCTGTTGAGATCAAAAACAATCATGTTGAGTCCGGAGTTTTGGAAGGTGGAGTTGTGATTAGCAGGCGTAGCCGTGGCTGATTCTCTCAAGCTCAGCCTGTACGAGTTCGTATCCCGTTTCAGTGTGAGCGAGCTCCAATGGTGTGCTTCCACCGAAGGTGATTTTCGGTTGGGTCAGCCATGTGTCGGCTTTCTCTTTGTTGCCAAAGACCAACTCGGCTTGGTGCTGAATCAGCTCAACGTAATTCATTTTCTGGCTCTCGGGAGATTCGCCGGCGTCTGCTAGGTTTTAGTTAGCAGTCGAGGTCGATGCTGGGGCTTAGAGGCGGTTCAATGGCGAGCAGATGGCCCGATGGCTCAAGAGGTCTGGGTACCTCAGGTGCCGTCGAGCACTGCTACCACGCTAACCACTTAAGGCGTGGGTACTTTGGCGTTTGTTGCGCAGGCTTCCATGGTCGCGTCGAGAATGAATTGCCGGGGCGACTGGTTCTGAATATTTGCTGCTTTGCAGACCTTCTCGGTCTGTTTGACCCCAAAGGTAACTTGGTAGGTTTTGCCGGCGATGGCGGGCGGTGGCGATTTACGGCTCATATCACTTCTTTCCTTTGTCCAAAACCTGCTCTGCCTTCTGCAGAGTGGCTTGCCTAATGAGTTTGTTCACGGAAACGCGCTGACCGGTGCAACGCTCTATCAGGTCAATCTGAGCGTTGACCGCATCGGCTTGCTTCTGAGTGAGCGAAAGGTGTTGCTCGCGCTTCATCGTGAACTGATCCGGCAAGACCGGCGCAGCGAAAGCGACGTCGGTTACCGCTGTTTTTTGTGCTGCTTGATCAGCAGCGATGTGGGGGTTGAATGTTGTCATTCTTGAAACCCTTTCCTAGGGGCCTAAGCCCTCTGTTGTCATGAATGGACAAGGCTGGGCCGTGCTGGCTTTGCTTCATTCGTCGTACTCTGGTATGCGTATACGAGATCGCATCGACATTACTGAGTGGAAAAACTATAATCGTCTCATGGGTTTTTGTCACCTGTTTTGAAAAGTAAACGCGATAGAGGGTGTAAACGTGGCGGAGAGCAAAGTCAAAAAAGCGATAAGTGTCCGGTTCGATCCCGCCGAATACGCAAATTATTCAGCCATGGTTGAGGGTGCGGGGCTTGCCGTAAGCGATGGCTTACGGCAATTGGTGACCGAGAAACTGCGGCAGGCTGATGAAGCCGACATGGGGAAATTTCGCGTCACCTGCGACTTTCTGTGGAAAACGCCCGATGTAGCCTTTCCTGAACATATCGGAAACATGCTGGTTTCAGTGAAGCCACCTCAAGGTTTATCAGTCGAGCTCCTGCAACGACTCGTCTTCGTCATTCCAGAATTTTGGGAAGAGTCCAATCAGGGGTTGGTGGAGTCCTTCCGTATTGACTCGGCCTATTTCCACAGAGTGACGGAAGAGGGCTACCAAAGAACCAGTGCCAAGACGTCGCGAAATGTCACAAGCTTCCACCTCCTCAAGAGCCGGTGGCGAGCAGCCGTGTTCGACTACGGCAGTGGGTGCTCTGTGGAAGAGTTGGAAGGCCGGATCCGATCTGCCGTTACTTCTCACTTTACCCAGACCATCCGGTGCTATCTCATTGGCCATCTGCCTGAATCTCGGATACTGCCAGAGGAGCTGTACAGCGAGATGATGAGTTTCCGTGACGAGAATACTCTCGATCAAATGATGGCCTTGTAGTGGGAATGGTGGGGGGCTTTGCAGAAAAGCTGCTTCGGCTAACTTTCTAATTTGACGGTGTGGATGTGACGATTATTTACCAGCCAGCACTACTGAATCGTGACTCCATTGTCCTTCGCCTGGATGGAGTTCCAACCCCCCTCGAAGTGGGAATGACTGGAGAGGGTTTCTTTCTGGATTCGATGGGGAGTTGGCGATCGTTGACCGGCGATGGTCTTCATGAGGTCGAAAGCGAGTGTGTAAATCTACACGATGAGCTTGCTGCCAAAATTTTCGGGAGCTTAAGCTACTACTATAGCGTTCTGCACATTGCCCCACCCTTTGTAGTTGAGGCTGGACTCAACTCGGAGTCGCCAATAGGACGCAATGAGTTCGAACAGCTATTGCTGGCGTTTGCGAACTTCCCTGAGCTCAATCGATTTTTGTATCTGTATGACTGTCGCATGCTGGTGTCGGCTATTCAGGAGTGCACAAAAGAGGTGAGTCAGCTCACTGGTGAGTTTTATCGCATACTCAACATGGAGCCTTTTTTCACACCTGGAATTCGACTTGAGGACGGGCTCCGGTGGAGCACATCACCCAGCGTCACGAATCTCAACGCGATACTCGGGTTCCTATTTATACGAATGCACAGTCTGCTCGATTACCTTGCCAAACTTGCGATGGAGACGGAAAACCTTCGAGCGGATTTTACGACTTACCCCAAGCTCGTCTCGTCCAAATTCCTGTTTGGGCAACGGAATCGATTGGCTCTTAATGACCGCAGGAGATCTCTTTTCGAGTCCTGTGAAGAGGTGCAGGAGGTCGAGTCTGTTCGCAATCTGCTCATTCATGATGGGCTGCTTGACGATATGCCAAAGGCCTACGAGGTTATTCAGAATGGGGTGGCAGTCGAGCGTTTTGTATTGATGCCAGATCGAGCGAATGGCCAATTTGAGCGCTATAAAAATCGACGGCTTTTTTATGGTCGAGAGGACAAGATCAACCTTCGTCTAGCTAGCCTTGTTCGTTCTTTTCAGTTCCGAGAAGTCGAAACGCTCAAGGGGATTCGGGAGAATCTTGCATCAGTAGATTAACGTGAGATGCCACGGCTTTGAGTCGTGGCTAGGCTCCTAGAGGGCGAAGCTAGAGCGGTAGATTCGGACTCTCACGCCTACTCGTAAGGCAACTCCCCGAACAACCCAATCATCAGGTCACCATCCAGCACCTCAAAAGGTAGCTCAACGTGATCGTCTGGATGACGGGGAGTGGCCCGGCCATCATGGGGGCCATTTTTTGTGTGACCTTGAACGCGCTCGCCGTTCTCTTTGATGTAGGGAAGAACCACAATGCGGCCGTGGTTTTTGGAAACGATGGTGCCTTTGCACCAAATGGTGTTTCCGCTCTCCGATGAGGACTCACCGCCGCTCACTTTGACGATCCATTTAGCGGTCTTCCCCTCATACCACAGCACGAACTCACCGATTACCACTACCTTTACTCCTCTGGCCTCGGCATCACGCAGTATTTTCTGGATGCTCGCCAATTGGAGTAGCTGGTTTGCTCGGGGGAGCAGCATTGATCGAATCGTAGCCTTCGTTCGATTCCAATGATCGGTGGCAGAGAGACCAAAGCCCTTGGCAATTTTCTCGCGGAAACACAGGAGAATGGTCTTCTGGTTCGAGCGAATTTGCCCCCATTTACTGTCGATCGTTTTGGCCAGAACGAGATTGAATCTGGGGAGGTTCACGAGCTCAACGTATGGCGTTTCTTTCAGGGTTGCATAAAGGCTCGCTTGAACCTCTTTCTGTGGGGAGCCTGCAATTTTCAGGTCGTCCAGGTGAGGCCTAGTATCCCTCGCATGTCGGCGCGTTGCCTCTTGCAACATCAGTTGCTCTTCCCCGGATCTACGAAGCAACGCGGTGACTTCTTTTTCTGCCTTGAGCAGCAGTGACTCCCTGTCAACATCCGGCAGATCAATCTCGTCAATCCGTTCGCGAATGCTTGCATTGAAGTCCTCGGCCGCATGAACGGCCTCTTCGTACGAGAAGTAAAAGTTAGCTTTCGCGTATCCGTTCTCCTCGACCGGATGGAATGTCCACCTCAATGCACCGCTTGGGAAGAGTCTGAATGCCTTCATCACCCAACGATCGTCTGTGCCGTATGTGCGGAACGGGCAAATGGCAAGTAAGGGATATTTGGTTTCTTTGATATCGGCCAAAAGCATCCTTGTCTCCTAGGCATTCGTACATGGTGTGTTGTGGAATAGGTTGAGCATACGCCACACCATGTCGCTGGAAGAGTGAGCATGGCAGGACGTTTTTAGTGAGTCTCTGTAGCAGCCTCGGCAGTGCAGTGCGACGCGACGGTACACCTAACCGTCGCGTTGGGGGTAGGCTTAGCGACCTTTGTTGAAGGGCAGTACCACTGCACTTTCCTGGTTGGTCTTGGGCGCTGGATTTAAGGAAGCTTTCAGCTTGGCCAAATGAACCACTGGCGCCTTGTTCGTGAGATAGAACTCAGGAAGGCCGATGAGCTTCTCGATGTCATTGGCGGCTAATCCTAAATAACCGGTGACTGCGTCCAGCGGCAAAATACCTGACGAGGCCAGCAGCTCGACAGTGCGCTTGAGCAATCGAACTTGCTCGGGTGCGCGTCCATCGTCCCCCGGTTCAGCCTTGACTCCCCATCTCGCTGAGCGCCGTTTAAAGAGCAGCGACTTGACATCGTCATCAATGATTTGAAGCGCCCATAGCCGCATGACCATTGCGGCGGCGGATACTCCCCATCGTTGCTTCAGCAGCAGCAAACTATCCAAAGTCACTGGCGTTTTCACATCGGCCGCAAACGACTCAGCAGGAAGCAGGAACGCACCGGCAAATCGATGAGCTTGATCCTCCATCAGTTTGTAACGCTGCGGATCTGTGGAGCGATCAATGCCTTTGTGAAGAATCAAGTGACCCAATTCGTGAGCAAGGTCGAACCGACTGCGAAAGCCATTACCCTTATCAGAGGAGAGCAGGACGAATGGGCGCTGTAGCTCGCTACTCCAGGCGGACAGGCCCTCGATAGTAGCAACACCGGTTTCCTCACGTACAACGATGATGCCGGCACCCTCAACAGCTAACGCCAAATCAGGAATTGCACGACGGCCTAGTCCCCAAAGGTCTCGGCATTCGCACGCTGCTTCCTCAATGTCTGCATTGGTGATCTGTTGAGGATCATCAAACGAACGAGTTGGCAGGTTGACGTCTGGGAAGTCCACAAATTCATTGAGCGCTAGAACAATATCTTGCGCCCACTCCAGGCGTGCCTCCAGCATTGAGCGTGCAGCCGCGTGCGCTGAAGCATTGCTTCGGAATAGCGGTAGCGAGCATTTTTCTGGCAGTGGCCTGGTAAACCATTCCGGGCTGATGTTGATCACTCGCGAGAGGCTGTCGAGCGCCTCTGATTCAGGGGCCTGCTGTCCCGTTTTCCATTTGCTGATGGTGGCAGGGGATACCCCGACCATGGAGGCTAATTGGACTTGGGAAAGTCCACGAGCAGCAAGGGCCTGACTCAGGCGCCCAGGCTGAAAGCCCGAAATTCCACGACTCATAATTCTGGTTGCCGTTCTGTGTCGAGCTGATGTGCTTTGAGTTTCGGTTTCGCCAAGTCGATCTGCTGAGGAGCCGCATCGTAACGGGCGAGGAACTGATTGAGGGGCTCGCGGAAAAGCCAGCCTTGCATTTTCTCTTCGGGCACAGCGATATAAATCTGCAGCGGCTTTTCTGGCTGAACGCTCAGAGAGCCACTGAAGCAGGCAATGAAGAAAAAGGTGCCCGATGTGATCTCTTGGGGTGCGAAAAGCGATGGCTGCACCAGTTGCGTCATTGCCTGGTTGGCCTCCGCAAGCTCGCGGCGCTTGGCGCTTCGCTTGCAGTTGTTCCAAACGGTTGAGGACATATTCACGCGGCTGAATTTAAACATGCCGGCTTTGCCTATGACGACGCCGTTGCCTTTGAGCGGGACAATCTCCACATCAGCGACCTGCAGGGCTTCACTGAAAAGCTCATTCATGTGGAAATGACGCATTACACCAAGGGCGTTCTTGCGGTGTTTTTTGTCGAAGTCTTTGGTCGCGTTGTTCGCCCGGTATGCTCCTGCATCAAATGCATCTTCAATACCCATGACGAGGTCGCGAGGAATATTTGCGACGAGCAGGTCGGCAATTGTGTCATTTCGGCTATAGGTCATTAAATAGCTCTCTCGTTTCGTGTAGCGAGATTCTACATCAAAAAAATTTCGTGTGGATAGTCGTCTGCGCCTGACTATTTCCGTGGTGACTGGCTTTGCATTGCTGCGGGTGTCCTTCCACGAGCTTCTGCCATTTACAACACCCAGGTAAGCGCCATCAGGCATCGTCGCCCCTTAAAAGAGGCGATATGGCCATGCTGCTCAGTCCAGTTTCGTCCGGTAGTCGTTCTGATGAACGAAGGTCTGCTCGACCAAGATTCTGATACTGAAGCAATGGCTGTTTCTTGAATTCAATGAAATCATCGGTGCGAATTGGGCTGCGGGCGTTTCTCTTAATGCTTGCAGGCTGAAACATTCGCCCCTGAGGGTTTATATATGCTCATGATGCGTCGTTATCACGCGGCAATACCTTGTGATGCCGAGAAAACTGCCGAGGAGTACAGCGGGAGGGTTGCCAAATTGGGGGGCTTGCTCGGTCTTGGATGTGGAGCGCTGTTTTCCGTACCGCTAAATCAAGGCATGGCGTTAGCCCTGGTACCCTGTTTTTTGTTGCCGCTTTTTATCTAGGTCGTAAGTATCGTCGATGTGTCGACGAGCTGATCAAGCAAATCTCGCTGTTCAAGCTCATCAGGATTTTTGCTCCAACCTGGCGATTTCTCATGATGACAACAATCCTTATAGGGGGTGGGATTGGTCTGACGGAGTGGAGCTTTTTTGCTGCGCACAAGCAGCTGCTCTTGAGTGTTATCCTCCCGACAGCAGCCCTCGATGCGTACAAGATTATCAAAAGCTTTTTTGTGGCCAATTGAACGAGCTTTTAAGGGGGGCTGTAACCAATTTGGCCCCGTCCTTGGCAATTCTTCTATGACTGGCAATCACTCACGTAATGCGGTGCTCATTTCCTTCGCGCCGGTTTCAGCTTGGTGCAATGAGTTGAGAGCGGCTCTGTAGATGGGTTGTGAAGTGATGATTGCTTTTTGCTAGCATGGCATCCGGCGTAAAGCACACATAACTCTACAGAGACAAGGAAGATTCATTGGCATGGCCGATCCAGAAAAAAAGAAAGTAAAAGTCAAAGTCACCCGAGAGATTTTTGAGCATGGCTACCTGGGGTCAATTGCGCTGAATCAACTTGCGCAGGCAAAGACAGAGCAAGACGGTCATCGATTCAGATGGATCGTTCCCTCAATGGCCTTTTCGGTCTTCAGAATTGAGGCTCTCTGTAATATTTATGGCCGGCAGCTTTTCCCGCACTGGGATCATTTCGAATCGACTACCTTCATTGGTAAAATCACAATGATCTCTGAGTTTCTGGGCCTCACGGTGGACTTTTCCAAGGAGCCTTGGCAGACCCTGAATAGGATGAAAACCTTTCGTAACGCGTTGGCCCATGCAAAGCCTCAGAAGGTTTCGAAGGAGCATGAGGTAGATGAGGACTATTTTGAAAGGCTGTTACCAGTTCCGGAAAGTAACAAAACGATCCTCTCGCACTCTTCGATTGAGAATGCGGAGGCATTTGTCGAAGTAGTGACAGAGCTAGAGATGCTCTGGATGTGTAATGCGCGTGTATTGAAAAAAGAAGTAGATACCATCGGCGGTATTAAATATGAAGTTGTTGGTTGATCGGCATTAGTACGGTGTTTTTCAACGAGCGATCGCATGCGTATGATTTAGGAAGGCATAGCTGTCGTGTTGACAGTGAGAAGTCGTACCGCGCTTGAAGAAAGAGAAGATGCAAGTTTCCTGCGTTCTCTATTCGGCCGACAAAAGAGAGCGTTTGTCAGGGGAACTCGTGCTCGATGCCTGGGAAAACGAGTGAATTCGATTCTGTATTTCGAGGGCACAAGGACGTAAGGCCGTCGGAACGGAAATCTAAATCAGTGGAATGCTCAGCGCAGACCCCCTCATGAACTATCAGATCGTTCATGAGGGCTGGTTTTTTTCCGGTGAGGTGAGCGGTAAATGCAGGGGAGAGTGGGCGCTAAACGGCGGGTTTTTTGGGGGCTGCTCGAAGGGGACTTGGGTGTTAGGGGGAGGCTGGGACTCGGGAGGGGGTTAATAAATAGTATGATCTGATTGAGTATGTATACTGTACCTTGAGTCAATGATTACAGGGTTTCTATTGGAGATAGTATGATATCTGTGGGTCTTGACTCGAGTTCTTGAACGACTCGGACATCAGGCGCCAGGTTGGAATCGAAACGATGGTCTTGTCGAAATTCTGCACCTTGACCGTGTGCAGCGTGATGTCGACCACATCACCGTCGGCGCCGACTTGCG
>Ga0163161_10002158_pt1 | contig 14193 bp, 13 predicted proteins | sample S45metaG_FD_129847 | JGI IMG/M metagenome (GOLD analysis project Ga0163161, IMG submission 129847) | Switchgrass rhizosphere microbial communities from Kellogg Biological Station, Michigan, USA - S4-5 metaG | ecosystem: Host-associated > Plants > Roots > Rhizosphere > Soil | place: USA... | reverse complement strand
TGCCGCCACCGACGAAACACCCTCCGGCGCCGTCCGGCAAACCGGCCAGCTGACACAACCAGCGCAATGCCTGATTCTCCGCCCAGATCAAGCCCGCCCCGCCCAGCCATCCCGAGCCGATCATGCCACTGGCGGACAGCAAGCCGTCCATCAACGCGGCTGCGGGGGTAGCACGGGCACCGATGTAGGCCAGATAACCCGGGTGGTCGGTCGGCACGCCCTGCCGGCCAAGCAAGCTGGTGTAGAGTTCCAACGCGGGCTCCAGGCCTATACCTGATTCACAAATCGTGGTGCCGACCGCCTCTTCTGCCGCCTGCGTAATGTGCTCGGCATCACACGGCGCCGACAGCTTGGCGCGGGGCTGGGTCAGGGCCTGGCGGAACGCGGACAGCATAATCTCAATGTCGCCGGGTGCGATGTCGTCATGGCCTATGCCGGGTAACTCGCGCAAGGTTCCAGAATGTTCAAGTTGCATGATGATGACGTCCTTTGTCATGGCCAGGAAAAGTGGAATATTCGTGCCACTTCATGATGTAGTCGGCATGTCGGTACTGACCCTGGTCGAAATCCGCATGTGCATCGAGGTACTCGCGTACGGCGCAGCCCTCCTCAAAGGCAGCGGCCACAAACCTCAGCGCCATGCGCGCGCAGTCGCCAAAATCCGGCGCGGCATGGGGGCACAGGGTGATTACGCCGGTCCCCGCCAGCAGCTCGCCAAACTCTTCGACCACACAATCATCCGGCACCAGATAAACCGTCCCCGGACGCGCTCTTCTACGAATTTCCGCAGCCACCGCGACGTGCGAGCCCATCAACGCGCATACCGACTGGCTTGCCCCTTGCCGCGTCATCGGCAGCAGACGCTGTTGCAAGGCCAAGGCCAATCGTTCGCCGTACGGCGAACCATCCGACCAGATTTCTTCAACCGGCGTATAAACCTGAGCCAGGTAGTCGACAATGGTCGTCACTTGCTGCAATTCACTGGCGCACAAGCGAAAGGCACCGACCGTACGGCAAAGGTCTGGTGCCGTTGCGGCGGGCAATAGCAAGGGAACACCGGCTGCCTGGTAGAGTGCCCCGGCCGACCGGGCGCATTCACTGTTGAAATGACCAATGACCACCCCTGCCCCGCCGGCCAACAGTCGGCGCGCCGCAGCTACCGCGACGACGGGGTCGGCCGCGTCATCCGCCCATATCAGGGGTAGCGAGGAACCCTGCACGGCCTTGCGAAGCCACTCCCCATACGCCGCCCGAGGGCCCGTCAGAGGCCCGACGATACCCACCCGTTGTCCGCGCATGACTGCGCTCATCTAAACGTGCCCCGGCATAAGCCGCGCCAGTGCCTGAGCCGACACGCTGTGCAGTTTCACAGGTGGCCGGCTGGCCAGGGTATGACCGCCGGCAAAGAACGAGCCGGCCAGTACATCGTCACGTTCGAGCCCAGGCAGATTGAGCCATTCGCTCAGTTGCTGGCTGATACCCGGCATCAACGGGTAAGTGGCATAAGCAAGCCAGCGCAGGGTCATAGCCTGCAGCGCCAGTGCAGTGCGCGCGTGGTTGGATAACGGTTGCGCCGAAGACTTCAATAAATGCTCTTGTGCGGCACTGAAACGCGACGCGCGATGAATCACATGAGCGACCTGCTCGGCCATGCGTCTGGGCGAGAAGCTCTGGATCGAGGCAGCCTGCCGATACCCGTCCATCCATTGGCACAGTTCTTCATGATAGGTTTTCTGGTCGCTCAGCCAGGCGCCAGGCTCAGGCACGCTGCCGCCATGCCTGGCGATGCACTGATCCAGGCGCTGGATCAACCCATTCAGTTTCTGCGCAAACAGGTCATTGAGCTGCTCGCTGATCTCATCGACGGTGAAATTGGTTCTCACCCCCTCAGGGCGCGTGAGCATGAGCGCCATGCGCGCATAATCGCTGCCGGCTTCGGCCAAAAACTCACGGCCCCAGATCAAGTGGCGGCGACTGGTGGAGAACTTACTGCCATCAAGATCAAGCAGTTCGTTGACAATGTGGTGTCGCGGGGGGGTCAAGCCCAATGCCAGGTAAATCGCCGGGAATAACAAGGTGTGATAATAGGCATTGTCGAAGCCGTAACAATGAACTACATCCATTGCGCCCGAATAGCACTGCTCGGCACGTGCGAAGCGATCGCTGCCGTCAACCGGCAGGTCGCTGGCGCCCCACAGATAACCGAAGGCCATTTCGAACCAGACGTAGATGACCTGATCCTGTACGGATGGCAGGCGGTGGCGAATACCCCAGTCGCTGCGATGGCTGATGCAGATATCCGGCAGCCCCTGGCGCAGCATGGTGTGGCAAAGCTGATAGACATGGGCAGGCATGTTGGCCGTCTGGATGTACTTGAGCAGTTCGTCGGCAAATGCACTCAAACGGAAGAACAAGCGTGTTTCGATTTTTAATCGGGGTTGATGCCCATCGCGCTTGACGCGCGGTTGGGTCAGGTCGGTGCACTGGTTGGGCTGGCCACAGGCCTCACAGGCATTGCCGTCACTGCTTTCGCCACAATGCGGGCAGCCCCCGTGAATGAACGCCTCATGCAGCGCGTTTCCCGCATCATCCACGAACACTGGCGTGTCCTTGGCATAGATAACATCCTGCTCATGCAGTCGTTGCAGGTAGTGATGAACGAAGTCCGCGTACTCACCTTGGGTATCCGGTGTGATGAACACGTCCATATCGATGCCATAACCTTGCCACGTTTCGCGGATGGCCTGGGCGTAGTGGTCGGCGCATGCGCCCGGACCGATGCCTTCCTTGGTTGCGCACGTTACGACGTACGTCTGGTTATCGTCACGCCCGCTGCCGTAGAAAACCCTGGCACCGGTGTTGCCCAGCACGCGCTTGAGCACATCACCTGCGATATAGGGCCCCGAGAGATGTCCCAGGTGCAAATCACCGTTCGGCGTCGGCGGGGTAGCGTAGATCAGGGTGTCCACAACTGGCGCTGCTGCGGGCGCGTTAGAGCGCCCCGCATCCCAATACAATGAATGGAAGGTCAAGGGGTGTTGATCGCTCAGATTACGCAGGGTATGAGGTTCGAAGCGCTGGCAGTGCACGGCGTCTCCCGCACGCACTTCAAGCGTCTCCTGCACGGTTTTAACCACGCCATGCCCAGCGGTGAAAATAAACAACTCATCCTCAAAGTGATTGTGCGGCTGGCTTTCCTCGCCAGGCCCCAGGGTGCAGCCCATCAGGTTAAGGTCAGTGCCAGGCAGGTCAACGGTGCGCGAGTCGACGTTGTAGAAGCGTTTGGCCGGGGAAAACATATTGATCTTTTTCATGGTCGTTGCTCTCTATCCTTGAGAAATTACGCGGGCGAGCTGCATGGCAACATGGGGCGCCATTTTGAATCCGCCACCACTGAAACCAGAGGCAACCAGCACGCCGCCCGGCAACCCCGGTTGCTTGCCAATCAACCCGATGGGTTGCTCGCTGTAGCAGTCGCTATGGCACAGCGCACCCTCCACCGATGCGTCTTGCAGCCAGGGGAAACGCCGTTGACCCTGCTCTCGGGTCAGTTGTGCGTGGGACAGTTGAGCAGGCATGTAACTGTGGCTGGCCGGCACTCGCATACCCGTCGGGTAGCCGACGTAGAGCCCGCCGGTCAGGGGGCACGGTCGTCCGTTAAGCTGATTGATGTCGTCAATAAAACACGGCGCCTCAGGTAACGGTGTCGCGCCCTTGAACCGTGTGACCTGAATATGCTGACTCCACAGGCCAAAGGCATCACCGAACTGGCGAATCAGGAACTCGCTGGTACCATTGCCCATCGCGACAATCACCTGCGCACCGTCGTAATCGCCGTTGGAGCTCAGCACGCCAACGGCCTGCCGGCTTGCAACATCGACACGTACCGCGTGAACCTTTACCGCGTCATGGTAGACCCCCCCCTGGGCGATGGCCGATTGCACCAGGTACTGCAACGTCGGTCTGGCCTCCATGTAGCCTGAGCCCGGTTCGTGCAGCGCCATTTGCGCGGTGATCGGCAACGCGGGGTAGCGGGCAGCCAAGGCCCGGGAGTCGAGCAATTGAGCCGGTACCCCTTCGCGCTCCAGCCAGCCCTGCATGTCGGCCAATGCGTGTGGCTCGGCGAAATGCAGATAGCCCGTCTCGGTAAAGGGCACTTGCCCCCCGGAGTCCTGCGCCAACTGCCGGTAGAAGTGATAGCCCTGCGCCGCAGCGCGGGTCGCCTCCCAGGACGCATGAGTGACCCGCACGATGCAGCCGGAAGCACCTGTCACACCGCAGCTGAGCTGCTTGTCATCCAGCAGCAGGCAGCGTTTGCCCGCCAGGGTCATTACATAAAAGCACGTCGCGCCGATGATGCCGGCCCCAATGATGATGACGTCAAACGGCTTGCTCATAGTGCCTCCGTTTCAGGGTGGTGCGCAGATCGTCAACGATTTCACCGGCGCGAATGGCCATATTGGAAATGAGCGTGGCGCTCAATCCATGAGTGTCTTCGGCAACACCCGTGGAATACAGCAGTGGCGCCGAGTCCCCCTGAAAGGTCAGGCGGTAGTTACGCAAAATACGCGCCGAGCCCTCGTCGTGGACCAGTCGGACAGCCAGGGATGCGCACAACAGGTCGGCGATGCGGCGGGGACGGAAGCCGGTCGCGCAGACCAGATAGTCGCAGCGCAGCTTTTGTACATCGCTGCTCATTTGGCGGTTGAACGCCACCTGTAGACCGGCATCCTGAACAAGGACCGATTGGAAACGACTCATGCGTTCCAGCTTGAGACGCTGCTGCCCACTGACTTCGTCGTCGTACCAGTTGCGGTAGAGTTTTTCGATCAGGGCCATGTCCACTGCGGAGTAATTGGTGGAGGCATGTGTGCGCAGTATGTGTTGCCGTACATGGGCGGGCGACGCGTGGAAATCGTCGACCGCGTCGGCGTTGAATATTTCGTTCACGAATGGGCTGTCGTCGGCTGGCGTGTAGCCATAGCGCGCCATGATGGCTGTCACGTTCATGGCCGGATACGTCTCGAGCAGGTACTCAACGGCCTCGGCGGCACTCTGCCCACCGCCCACCACGACGCAGTGGCCGTCGGCATTCAACGCAGTCTTTTCAAGATGGGCCAGCAAGTGATGAACGTGCGTTACCCGCTCGCCGGGCTCCACCCCCAATGGCAATTGAGGCTCAAGGCCCAATGAATGAACCACCGAACGGGCAAGCACAGCCGTCGTCATATCACCCACCTGCATCTGGACTCTGAACAGAGGTGAACCGTCATCGTCCACGCCGCCCTCGTTGATGCTCAGCACCTGATGACCGTAGAACACCTGGTCGCTGAACTCCGCCGCGCACCAACTCAGGTAATCGTGAAACTCCAGGCGGCCGGGGAAGAAGTCCTTCTTGTTGCAGAAGGCGGCGATCCGGCCTTTGCTGTGCAAGTAATTGACGAACGTAAAGTAGCTGCGCGGGTTGCGAAAGCTGACCAGGTCTTTGAGAAACGTCACCTGCATGGTTGCATTCTTGAACAGCATGCCCTTGTGCCAACCGAAACCAGGTGCGCTGTCAAAAAAAGCAACATCCAGCTCGGGGGCCATCTCCTGAAGGGCGATGGCGAGCGAAATGTTCGAAGGGCCAAAGCCGATACCCACCACATCGTGGATTTTTTGCTCGCAAGGGCTGATGACCAAATCTGTTGCAAAACTCATGTGAACTCCCTGTCTACAGAATTTCAGGCTGAGCGCAGCCGCAGGAGGTTGATCGTGTGATGACCTCCCTGGGCATTTCTATTGGGGTGCTGCGCAGCGGCGACGGGTTAATCGATCTCGAAGGCGTCGGTAAGGTTGAGCGACTGGAGCATGGCGATCTCCTCGGTCAACTTTTCAAGGCAATGATTGCGTAAGAAAACCGTACATCCGTAGGTGGTGCCGTCAGTGGTCATTGCTACCGCCTTGCCAACCGGCGGCGCAACGAAATAGTGGCTGAAGCTCTCCAGGCTGCGCACTTCACGGTCAAAGAGAAAGGCCTTGACCCGCCCGGCCCGCGTAATCACAAAAGAGTAATCCGCCACCGCTGCACCTTGCGTCGGGCCTTGCCCGAGTGCCTGCGGCCACTGTTTCCAGCAATCCTCCTGGGCTGGCCAACCGCCCAACCGGCAAAGCTGCGGCAACGGCGTGCTGGCCAGTCGCGGCGACAGCTTCACCAGCCGCGCGCCGGTTGACGTGATCACCACCTCAGCGTGCAACGGGCCGTGCAGCATGCCGAGCCCGTTAGCCAGCGCGGCAAGCTGCGGCACCAGCCGTGCCGGCAGCACGGCGGAAGGCAGGCTGTTGACGGCAGTGAGGAGCCTGCGCCCTTCCAGATCCAGGGTATGACAGCGCCAGGCGTCAGTGACGTGGAACTCACCCGCGTCGAGTACCCCATTGATGAACACGGGATAACCCGGTTCATGGACATGGATCTGAAACGGCCCCGGTGCATCATCCAGCAAGGCGGCGACCTGGGACGCAGTGGCCCACTGCCCCCCCAGCAGCACGGCTGAACCGCGCGAACTCGGCGACAACGCCGGGCGCACTACCCACGCACGACCATCATCAGGCGGCAACCGGTCCAACGATGCCACTTGCCGACCGTCAAACGCCAAGTCAGGGGCGAGCCTGCGAACCGCCTGGTGTTGCGCGCACTTGTCAAAGAACACTGCCGGATCGCAGCCTGCGGTGAAAAACCCATCGGCGATGTTCAGCGGCATGACCTGACGCAGCTCCAGGTCATCGCTGGAGAGCCGATAACTGACCGGTGCCCGGCACCGTGCAGTGGTGTTGTTCATCATTGCAGCGTCTCGCGAGTCGGGCCCCGGAAGTGCACCGCATCGATGTGGCAGTTGCGCGGTTGCGTCAGCACGAAGCGCATGGTCTCCCAGATGGAACGACCGTTGAGCAATGGGCTGGCAGGATCAACCGCCTCATCCAGGCCGGTCACTTCAAAATCGGGCGGGTAAAAACCGGTGACCCGAATGTGCTCCTTGGCCAGGTGATGAGCCATGTTCTGGCAAAAGCCACTCATACCGTGTTTGGCGGCGAAAAAGGCTGGATGGGCGATAGAGTCGGTAAACTGCGGCACGCCGCACACCGAGACCATCGCCATAATGTCGGCCGCCGCCGAGCGACGCAGCCCGGGCAACAGTGCACGGGTCAGGGTGATCGAGCCTGTCAGACCGGAGTTGATGGTGCCGGCGATGTCGTCGTCACTGTCGTCTTCTCCCAATAGCCCCTCAAGCCACTGCGCCGCGCTCAGCACCAGAACGTCCACCGCCCGCTCATCCTGCAGGATTTGCGCAGCGAAGGCGCGCACCGATGCAGGGTCGGCGATGTCGCACGCGTAGGCACGCGCAGATCCCCCTTCGGCTCGAATAAGCTCACACGTGGCCTGCGCACTGGACATCTGGCGCGCGCACAAGTCGACATGAGCCCCTTCCCGGGCCAGCCACACCGACACCGCCTGGCCGAAATCACGACCACCACCGGTGACGACAACACGTTTATTTTTCAGCATGGTATGCGTTCCTGTCGCAAGGTTCGTTATAAGCCCGGATGGGGAACCGTCTGGCTACCCGAGACCTTCTCCTGATAGAGATGATCAACGATGTAGTCGGCGGCGTGTTCGGCCCAGATATCGGCAGCGATGTACTGGTGATGCTCGTCCGGAAGGCAGATGGAGAGCATTTGGGTGTTCACGCCGTTGCCCGGATCAAGCGCGACAGCATTCACCTCCGTCGGCAAGTCAGCGTTAAGCGAGCCAATCAGCCCCTCGACGGCGAATTTGCTGGCACAGTAAGGCCCCAGTCCCCACGAAGCCGAGCGCCCCCAACCGGAACTGATCGCGATGAACAGGCCCTGGCGACGGTCGAGCATCGATGGCAAAAAAGCATGCAGGGTATTGACGACCCCCAGCACGTTCACCTCCATCACTCGCGCCCAGTCCTGCAGGTCAATCTCCCACGCCGGCTTGCGTTCGCTGATCACCCCGGCGTTGCACACCACGATGTCAACCGGACCGTCGCGCAATACGGCCTCTGCGAATTGCTGCATGTCCTGAGACTCGGTGACCGAGGCGCAGTACAGCGCAGGATTGCCTTGCACCGCGCCGACAGGCGCGTCAACTGCAAGCTGGCAGCCATGAACCTGGTGGCCGCGTGCGGCCAGCGCATGGCCCAGGGCTTTGCCCAAGCCACGGCTTACTCCGGTGATGGCAATGGTGAGTGGCGCTCTTGCTTTCATTGTAAAAAGTCCTCCTTGACCCTCGAACAGCGTGCGCTGAACTGTGAAACAGGATTATCCGGTTGCAAATCAGGTACCTCTCCCGCCCGGTAATCGGCGGGCCAGTTGGCGCTCAAGGCTGAACGCCCGACCAGTGCATGGCCGCTGACAAAGATAAACGGCACCTTGCAGGTAATCGCAGCCTCGGCATCGGCAATGGCATCCCCCAGAAAGAGCGCCTGCGAAGCATCACACCCATATTGATCGAGCAGAGCACGAATCGCAGCAGTCTTGGAGGTGGGTGAGCCGATCACTCGTACCATGTAGCGATCGATACCGCTCACCCTCAACGCCTGGATAATTTCCTCTTCCTTGCCACCGCTCACCACCGCACATACCACGTTGCCCTCTGCCAGTTGCGCCAGCAACTGCTGCGCCCCGGCCACCAAGGGTGCAGCGCTGTAATGGGTACGCAGATAATCTTCATAACGTGAGATGCACGTCGCCAGGAAATGCTCGGCATCGGGGCCGACGGGCGCAATCAGTTGCTGGAAGACCTCAAAATGCCAGAGTCTGGGTCGTCCGAAGTTAAGTCTGAAACTTTCCTTGCAACGATCGCGCAGCTTCTGCGAGTAATGCGCCAGTGCGTAATCGACCGCCGCCAGCTTCACGCCATTGGAGTCGAGCAACACGCCGTCGCAATCGAAAAATACCAACTGCTTACCCACTAACCTATCGCCAAGCGTGACCCTGGTCATACGCGTACTCCGCACTTACCTGTACTGGTTGAGAATGTTCACATCAAACTTGTGCGATCCGGCGTGCCCGGCGATTCTGCCGACGATGTCGATGCGCTGCGCACCGCTTAACGGAGCACCTTCGAACAGTCTCTGTGCATAGGTGGGGTGGATGTTATGCCTGGCCTGACAACGGTAGGTCGGCGAGTACCCCCAGTTCGCTACTTGCCGCAGAGGTTCGATATGCTCGGCCAGAAAGTCTTCGCAGTGCGCCATCGGCTGTTGAGGCTTGAGCAACGCCAGGCTCTCTGTCGCCGCATTACCCGCGCCACGGCCGATGCCGGCAAAGGTACCGTCGACATACCGGGCCCCTGCCTGGATAGCAGCGTGGGTGTTGGCGACGGCCAGACCGTAGTTGTCATGCGCATGAAAGCCAAGCGGCAAGTCTGTCAGCTCGGCAGCGTTGCGAAATAACTGGTGCACCTGCTCCGGCAACATGCGGCCAAAACTGTCGGCAAAATACAGGGCAGCGATCGGTTCCTGGTCCAGGCCGTTGAGCCTATCGGCCAGTTGATCGCTCGATAGCTCGGCGACCTGCATCAGGTTGAGGATCACTGTCAGCTCATTGCCCTCCAAAGCCCGCGCCAATCTCACGCAAGCATCGAACTGGCTGCTCTTGGCCGCAATACGCAGAATATCGATACGAAATGGCGCGCGGCGAACCGAGGCGAGTATCACGTCGGCCATTGCCTGGGGGGATTGCTCCAGCGCTGGCCCCGCGTCAATCATGACGGCTACTTTGATCTGATGCGGATCAATCAGCAGGCACTGCTGCTCCGTCAGTGACTCGGGCAATGCCTTATAAGACCCGTAATCAGTGCTTTGCGAAAACGTATCGAGATTCAGGTAACCCAATTCGACGATGTCCACGCCAGTGGCCAGGCAAGTACCGAAGTACTGCCGAGCCATGGCATCGGAAAACCGCCAATCGGTCTGGAACCCACCATCGCGCAAGGTGCAATCCAGTAACGCGAATGACTGTTTTCGATCGGTCATTTTTGCTGACCTGCCGCATCGACGCTCCAGTCGTACACCTGCTCCAGGCGCCACCAGTTCAATTCTGTCTGATTGCCGGCAATACGTTTGAGCAACGGATTATCACCATGCATCTGGTCGTCCCACGCCTGCACTGCCGGATGGAAAGACAAGGCACGGCTGAAGTCACGCAGCGGATCAAACTCATCGTTGGCCTCTACCTGCATGAACAGCGTGCGGGGCGGCAAAAGATAAATTGACATGCGCTGCAAGCCAATTTCCTTGAGCACGCCGTGCTCACCGGCAATTTGTTGCGGCACGTCGCGGTGTAACGTCTTATACAGGGTTACTGCTTCGGTACTGGTCAACTCAATTGAAAAACCAAAACGCTTCATGTGTAACTTCCTTATTACTGGGTCACGAATTCAAGAAGTTGGTCATACACCTTTTCAACTTCGCAAAGTGTTTCCGGGTCCATGGTAAAATCAACCGGAGGGCGAATCAATGTATTGCTCATTAAACGACGCCGCTTGAGCAAGTGCTTTGACAACTGCAAGTAACAATCGATACTCGCCATCATATGGCACATTAAATAAGACAACGGATAACCAATAGCCCTGGCGAGTTTTTCATCGCCTGTTTGCAGCGCGCGCCATAAGGCCACGGTAATTTCGGCGATTTCGGTCGCCGGAATAACGCCTGCCAACCCACGCTTATAGGTATCGACCAACATCATGCCGCCATCGCCTTCGAAGATCCTGGCCTCGCCGCCGGTGGCATCGCGCAACAGCGATACTTTGGGCGCGGTAGGCGCCGACTCCGGTTTGAACTGCACTTTCTGCGCCCCGAACGTCTTGAGCAGACGCGCCTGCACATCAATCGACATTGGACGCTTTGCAAGGGATTTGGCGTGGTGCACCAGCACCGGAACGCTGACGCTCTCGATCACATTGGCGAAGTAGACATACATCTGTTCATCGTCAAGTGCCCACATCGACGGGTGCATCACCAGCAATGCGTCACAACCTGCCTGCTCGGCCTGCCGCGAATACTCAATGGCCTGAGCGATGCTTTCGCCGCCCGTGCTCATGATCGCCAGGCCTTTATCGCCCGTTTGCTCGGCGATCAATTCAGCGACGCGAAAACGCTCGGTAGTGGTCAACCGTGATACTTCCGAGATTTGCCCGATGACCACACCGTCACACCCCGTGTGCAGAATGTGTTCGATCTGCAGCCGCAGGGCTGAAGTATCCAGAGAAAGGTCGCTGTTGTACGGAAGGATGGCGACCGGAAGGACACCATGAATTGAAGCGTTCGTCATATCTGATATTCCTTATCAAAGTTCGACGTTAACAAACAAGAAGCCAGTCAAGAGTCCCACCAGGCCAAAACGTTTGCTCACACTATCCAGTAGCGCAAGACCCGCTGCCGCATTACTTGGATGGGCAGTTCTATTTTCACTTCGATCAAATAATTTTTGCTTCAGAGATCATACAAATTTTTCAGAAATCTCTTACAGGACTTTCCGTCATTTCGAAGTCGCAGCGAAGTTAATGGCGGGCGACTTTATTGTCCAACCAGTATATATTTCAAATTATTACAAATTACGCAAAGCACAGAATATTTTTTCTGCTGCAAAACTATCATTACTGTTTGTTTCATACATGTAACAAAAGTTGTACTCATGCAAGCGCGATAAAACAGACAAGTACGTACTTCTTCCCTCTTATGTTTTTATTGTTGAGTTTTAACTAACGCTAAAAATCATTTCAGGCAGGCGAGCCTGGTTAATCCCTGGCCTGCGGATACAGCAGGCGCTCGGCCAATTCGTCAGCCACTCGAGCGGGGGAGCGCTTTTCAGCCTGGGCATGGGCGTAGATTTCAGTGAGGCGCCTGCCGATGTTGGACAGGTGCGCGGTGATGCTCGGCAGCTCGGCGCCACTGTGTTTGAGTGCGACGTAGATCAGCCCGCCGGAATTGATCACGTAATCGGGCGCGTAGAGGATGCCGCGGCCTTCCAACTGATCGGCGATGTCCAGGTGGGTCAGCTGTGCGCTGGCAGAACCGGCCACGGCGGCGCAGCGCAGTTGGCCGACGCTCTGGCGATTGAGCACCGCGCCCAGGCCGCACGGGGCAAGGATGTCGCACGGGGTGCTGAGCAAGGCGTCGTTGGCGATGGGGTGGGCGCCCAGTTGCTCCATGGCCAGTTGCACCTTGCCGTGGTCAATGTCGCTGACCAGCAGTTCGGCGCCCGCCGCATGCAGTTGTTCGGCCAGGGCGTAACCGACATTGCCCAGGCCCTGCACCGCCACGCGCAGGCCTTCGAGGTTATCACTGCCCAGGCGGGCCATGGCGGTGGTGCGAATGCCGGCAAACACCCCCATGGCCGCATGGGGGGCCGGGTCGCCGGCGGCGCTGGTGCTGGTGACGAAGCGGGTGTGTTGGGCGATGCAATCCATGTCGGCGACCGAAGTGCCGCTGTCGATGGCGGTAATGTAGCGCCCGCCCAGTTGCTCGACACAGCGGCCGAAGGCTTCAAACAGCGCGGCACGACTTTCCACATGGCCCGGGCGTAGGATGACCGCCGCGCCGCCACCCACCGGCAGGCCGGCCAGGGCAGCTTTGTAGCTCATGCCCTGGGCCAGGCGTGCGGCGTCGGCCATGGCGGTTTCACCGTCGGGATAGGCCAGGTAGCGGCAGCCGCCCAAGGCAGGACCCAGGCGGCTGTTGTGGATGGCGATGATCGCCTTCAGCCCTGTCACCGGGTCGACGCTCAGGTGCAGCGATTCCAGGCGGGTGCTGTGCATGAGCGCAAACATCGTCGTGCTCCCGAATCACTTCTGGTAGTGGCCCAAGTATAGGCTTGCGCCAGAAAAGTGCTGGACCGCACTGGAATAAGCCGCCCTAATTCGTGGGTTCTGTGACATAAGCGAGTGGGATATTTCTCAAGACGCTGGACGAAAATTCACAGCAAGGCTAAAACGAGAGCATCCGCCGGAGAATGCAATGAATCCCCGCCAAGCTTTTTTCGCCTGCCTGGAGCGTTCACCCCCTGCGCTGTTCGAAGCCGCGCTGTGGATTGCCGCCGAACACGACGCCGCCGTGCAGCCGTTGCTGATCCTGCAGGAACTGGGCCTGTTGCAACAGCAAGTCAGCCTGGGCATGCCGGTGCTGCCGGCCGATGAGCTCGCTCAACCGTTGCTGCGGCGCATGAACGACCTGGGGTTTGCCCAGGATGACTTCACCCCGTTGCGCCCCGCCGCCGCCTTGCTCGATAAGGTGCTGCAGCGCAAGCGCGGGCAGCCCCTGGCCATGGGCCTGATTGCGCTGGAACTGGCGCGGCGCCTGGACATCCCCATGGTCGGGGTGAATTTCCCCGGTCACTTCCTGCTGCGGGTGCCCGGTGCCGATCACCTGCTCGACCCCTGCGGGGGCCGACGCATGTATCCCAACGACTGTCGCGACATGCTGCATCGCCAATATGGCCCGAATCTCAAACTGCAGGCCGAGCACCTGCACACCGCCGAGCCCCGCTCGATCCTGCAGCGGCTGTCACGTAACCTGCGCCAACTTTACCTGGCCAACGACGAACCGCTGGCCGCCCTGGTGGATGCCGAGCGCGTAGTGGAACTGGGCAATGCCAGCGCCGCCGATTACCTGGCACGCGCCAGCCTGTATCAGCGCCTGGACTGCCCAAGCGCCGAGCGCTTCGACCTGGAACACGCGTTGATGCTCAGCGAAGACCCGATCCAGCGCCTGCGCCTGACCGAGCGACTCGGCCATCTGCCGCCCAATGCCATCATGCATTAAGACGCCTTCAAGCAAGCCACCGCCGAGCGCACCTGGATAATCAACAACGCTGCAATCCACAGAAAAAGAAAATCTGCTGCACCGGGATTGTAGGAGCGAGCTTGCTCGCGAAAAACGTCAACGATAACGCGTGCTTTCTGGATGAACGCGGTGCCTGTGAGTTTTTCGCGAGCAAGAGCTAGGCGCCCCCCTCGCTCCTACAGAGGGCGGTGTACGCTTAACTGACTGGCATTAAAGCTTGCCCCCCACCACTCCACGATGCGAAGCGAGCCGCTCTTGATCTTGATCTTAGGCGCCCCGTTAAACCACGCTGGCCGAACGCAGGCTTGAATCCGTGGGTAACCCGGCAGGACGCCGGGTTAGC
>Ga0163161_10002155_pt1 | contig 14200 bp, 16 predicted proteins | sample S45metaG_FD_129847 | JGI IMG/M metagenome (GOLD analysis project Ga0163161, IMG submission 129847) | Switchgrass rhizosphere microbial communities from Kellogg Biological Station, Michigan, USA - S4-5 metaG | ecosystem: Host-associated > Plants > Roots > Rhizosphere > Soil | place: USA... | reverse complement strand
GCCGATCAGATTAAACAAATGAAAGATCAGATGGGCATGATGGACAAACAACAGCAAGTTCGTTATAGATAGCATTGATTGTATTTATAGAAAGCCATTTCATCATTTGAAATGGCTTTTTTTTATTGGTTAGTTTTTTGTTCTTTTTGGAAACGAAAGGGCAGTATTTCATTGGGGCTGTAGTCCCGTTTTCCGTTATAAGCGCCGCTGAAAAGAGGAGGCTTTCCACGTCAATCGGATTTATAATGAAAGAGCTCGCCTGAAATACAAGATGTTAATTGCCTTGGGGTGTCATCCTGAGCTTGTCGAAGGACCCTTAGCAATAATTACGGTTTATCCCTCCCGATAAATCTTTCTTCGCCTAAAAGAAACAGGATAGCCCGTTTAACATTTTTATCTACAGAATCTTCCGTTTTAAGGTTAGTAATATAGCGTGTAATTTCTTTTTGTAAATAGGGGGCAAGACTGTCAAATATTTTTTTAGCCTTTATGTTTTCTGCCAGTGCCTGGGTTAGTTTTGGGTGCATGCTTATTAAACGCTCTTCTGCATCAAACTCAATTTCGAAGTTTGCCCTATCGCCAACATGTTTACCTGCTGCCTGGCGCATAGGCGTATTTAGGTATAATCGCCAATCACCTGCGTATTTTACCAGGGTTTGCTTAAATTCATGACCGTCAATTTTCATGATAACGGGTAATTGCCCCTTGTTTTTACCTGCTTGTTTAAAGATATATCCCAAGGTTTCCACGGGTACAAATACAAAAGGATTAATGCCTATAATTTTAATCACAGCGCTAAAAGGTATCGGTTTTTTGATCTCCATTGCTTAAAGATATTGCCTTTCATTAAAAATCCATAATCATAGTCCAATAAATTCATCCCCTCTGGCTTCGCTACGCATCGCCCCACGCACTCCGTCAATCACAAAAATTCAAAACCAAATTCTATTTTCTATTGTAGTTTATATAAAATCTTATACTTATGGCAACATCACAAGAAGGAAGTACTAACAATACTCAGGAAGAAAATAATATAAAAGATCTGGACGGTAAAGCGGCTATCGAAAAACTTAGAGAACTGGCAGGGAAAGCAGAAAGCTGCTTTTTTTGTACCAATATTAAAACTGGTATACCTTTATCGGTAAGACCTATGGCCATTCAACAGGTTGATGATGAAGGTAATATCTGGTTTATGAGTATGAAAGACAGTCATAAAAATGATGAAATTTCAACAGACCCTTTCACGCATTTATTGTTTCAGGCCGGTGCACACTCAGGTTTTGTAAATATTTATGGTATATCTGAAATCAGTAGAGACCAGGCGAAAATAGATGAATTATGGAGCCCGTTTATAAAAACCTGGTTTCAGGGTGGAAAGGACGATCCTAATATTACCTTGATTAAAGTAATCCCATCGGAAGGGTACTACTGGGATACCAAACACGGCACTGCCGTAGCATTTTTAAAAATGGCAGCGTCTGTGATTACTGGAAAAACTATGGATGATTCTGTAGAAGGGACTTTGGAGGTGGATTAAATTTTACGTCACGCTGAATTTATTTTACAAGTTGAAATACCATTTTCAATTGGCTAGTAGCTACTTCGTGGTCAGCATATAGACCCTGAAATAATTCAGTGTGACGACTATTTATTATTTATCACCTAAATAATCAAATCCTTCTAATTCTTCTCTCTGAGCTCTATTGCGTAAGATATCTTCTTCTTCGGCCTGAACTCTTGAGAAGAATAAAGCTTCAGCCTGGATTCTTTTTATTAATTGGCGAACCAAAGTTAAATCAAAAGCATCTTTACTTAATTTGATGCAGTATTCTCTTTCGTTGATTTCTAAACTTGACGTATACATATCGCAATGATTTTTAATTATCGATTGCTGTAAATATAGAGAAGGCTTGCTAAATAATTGTTAGCAAGCCTTTTAAGTTTGTGTTATGTTTGTGTTAACACTAAATTCATGATTTTCCCGTTTGGGTGCGTTGAATCCGCCTATTTATGCGATAGAAACAAACCTTCGTCGGTTTTGGCAACTTTTAAAATGCCTTTACCGGTTAATGCTTTTAATGTTGTATCCCATTTCTTGTTGCTCCAATCGGCCAGTTTTGCTCTTATTTCTGTTAAGAGGTATTGTTCGCCTTCCGAAACCAATGCATATAATTCTGCTTCTTCTGGTGTTAACTCTATTTTCTTTTTCTCCGGACGCATCTGAGGGAAGAATAAAACTTCCTGGATGGTACTTTGATTGGTCATTAGCATGACGATACGATCGATCCCGAAACCTAAACCTGAGGTAGGAGGCATGCCATATTCTAATGCACGGACAAAATCATCATCCATTGCCATAGCCTCGGCATCACCACGATCGGCTAATTTCAACTGATCTTCGAAACGCTCTTTTTGATCTATCGGATCGTTCAGTTCCGAATAGGCATTTCCGATTTCTTTACCATTCACAAATATTTCGAAACGCTCTACCAATCCTTCTGCACTGCGGTGTTTTTTAGCCAATGGGGTCATTTCGATTGGATAATCGGTAATGAATGTAGGCTGTATTAAATTGGCTTCTACTTTATCGCTGAAAATTTCGTCTACTAATTTACCACGGCCCATTGTAGAATCGGTTTCTATACCTAAAGAAGCACAGGTTTGTAACAATTCCTCTTCGGTCATTTTCGAAACATCAATTCCGGTATATTTTTGGATCGATTCGTACATGGTTAGTTTTTCGTATGGTCCTTCGAAATTGATTTCGTTTTCGCCAACTTTAACTACGGCTGAACCATTGGTTGCGATGGCTACTTTTTCTAAACATTCTTCAACCATAGCCATCATCCAGATATAATCTTTGTAGGCTACATATATTTCCATCGAGGTGTACTCCGGGTTATGCGTACGGTCCATCCCTTCGTTGCGGAACATTTTACCGAACTCATAAACACCGTCGAAACCTGCAACGATTAGTCTTTTCAGATACAGCTCATTTGCAATACGAAGGTAAAGCGGCATATCCAATGTATTGTGGTGCGTAGCAAAAGGACGTGCTGCGGCACCACCATGGATAGGCTGCAGGATAGGGGTTTCTACTTCCATCCAACCTTGCTCATCAAAGTAATTGCGCATGCTGTTAATAACCTTGCTGCGTTTGATAAAGATCTGTTTATAATCTGGATTTACCGTTAAATCTACGTAACGCATGCGGTAACGCAATTCAGGATTTGTAAAGCCATCGTATACATTGCCCTGATCGTCGCGCTTAACAATCGGTAATGGGCGTAAAGATTTAGAAAGCACTTTAAATTCAGTTACATGGACAGAGATTTCTCCTGTTTGTGTAGTGAATACATAACCTTTAACACCAATAAAATCACCTATATCAAGCAATTTTTTAAATACGGTATTGTATAGGGTTTTATCATCACCGGGGCAGAGTTCATCACGCTTTAAATAAATTTGAATTCTGCCGGTCGAATCCTGTAATTCGGTAAAAGAAGCAGCACCCATAATATTGCGGCTCATAATTCTACCTGCCAATACTACCGTCTTGTATGCGGTCTTATCCACATCATAGTTGGCTAATATGTCTGCAGCATATGCATTTACTTCATAAGCTTCGGCAGGATAAGGCTCTATGCCCAATTCGCGTAATTGTTTTAGCGACTCACGTCGTAGTATCTCTTGTTCTGATAATCCTATACTCATTTCAGGTATTTTTTGCAAATTAATGGTTTGCAATATGTTTAATAATTGTGATTAAAATCTGGCAAATAAAAAAAATCAATCATGACGGATTTCTCTCCTTTAAATTTAGATGTGCGCAAAGATAAGAAAGCTATTGTAATTACTAAATGCTTTATTCGATATAACCTTGCATTTTAAGGTGATGTAATCGGGCTGGCAATGTTCAACGAAGAACTATTCCAGGTCATTTAATGGGTCCCAAAATACCTTTCGAAGGTTTTGGACTTTTAGGTTTTTAATCTCTACGCCTTCGCGCTCCAACAATTGCTGTCTTTTATCTGTAGAGGGCGGATCTCCGCTAAGTAAACCGTTACTGCTGATTACCCGGTAATAGGGTACAGGTGGCTGGGCACGCCCACATGCACCAATGGCACGGGCAACCATCCTCGAAAGATTGGGCATACCGATGGCTTTGGCAATCGCTCCGTAAGAAGTTACCCTGCCTTTGGGGATTTCTCTGGTTAAATCCCATACCTGTTCAAAAAAGAGATCCTGATCCATGGTGAATTAAATGATTATAAAGCTACCCAATATTGTGCTCTTTTGAGTAATTAGATCTCACATTTAATGCACTAACCTCCAAATTTACGTACCCTGTAGATCAGTGACAACATAAAATAACGGCCCAAGCGATTCACCTGCCTATCTACAATCACGTTATCAAATACATCTCTCGAAATACCTGAATTCTGGTCAAAAAGATCGAATCCCTCAACGCGGATGGCAGCCATATCATTCTTCATAAATTTATATTCCATGGATAGGCGCAACAATGTGGGATTACGCACGGCTCCATTGTCAAAGCCCGAATTCACCTGTTTTGTGAAATCATAGCCCAGAGTAAGGTCTTTAAAGAAATAGTTGCGACCTTCTATGCCACATTCGAAGCGGTTCGATTGGCGGTCGGCAAAGGTATCGCTACTGTAATTGGTTAGATTTTGAGAGTAAGAAGTCTCAACCTCGAAATTGGCAATATCTTTAAGATCAACTCTAAATTCGAGTTCCTGTCGCCAGGCAATGTTTCTGGCTTCAATTCTGCTATTGTCGGTAAATGTAATGTTATTGTTCAGTTGCCCTGAGCCAGAATAGCCAATGGTAAATTTTCGTTCTGCAGAAAGTGGTCTGCTAATGTTATAATCGCCTTGTAGGGTATAATAACCATCTGCATTTATGTAACTGGTAAGCTGATTAACTGTGCCAGGTACACGCTCTTTGGTGGTTACAATCCTGTCGTCGGTACGCTCGTACTTAAAATTGGCCATTATGATATTACCCGCACTCCAATCGGCCTGTTTGTAATGCGCATTAATGCTTTGGATAAATTCTGGTTTTAAGTTTGGATTTCCGGTAACCACGTTCTGTAGGTTAGAATTGTCGGATATGGGCTGTAACTGCAAAAAACCAGGCTGGTTGTTTCTTCCCCAGTAATTGATATCCAATGATTCTTGATTGGAAAACTTATACGAAAACCGTCCTGATGGAATCAGGTTAAAAGTACGGTTTACGGTTTGAATACCATTGCTTAGGTTTTGTCCGCTTAGCAATGCAGGTTGCGCATTTAAACCCAGCGTATAATTTAATTTTTCACCGATATAACGATAATTTAATCCAACTTTATTGGTGATGAACTGATAATCATAAATATTGCTCAGGTTCGCGTTAAACACCTGATTGCCATCCACTACATCATAGGCATCTCTCGAATTGTTTGTTGCCGATCGGTTCCAGTTGTAATTGACTTCTAAAAAGGTTTTTTTCCAGAGTGGTTCCATGTATGACACGCCAGCGTTAAGGCCAAAATTCTTGCTATCCTGATTGTTCAGCTGGTTTTGGATCACTGAATCGGCTGCATTGCCATGGGTATTGATATACTGGTTAAATACATCTCTGTAGTTTTCACCGTTCGAATAATTAATATTGCTCCAGGCGCTGAGGTTGCGTCCTTTCTTCGGGAATTTATGATTATAGAAGGCGTTGGCCCTTGCATTGATGTTATTGGTGTTACTGAAGTTTGTACTCTCTTTGCGGGTAAAGAGGGTATCCTGTGTAATTAAAGAACCTCCAGTGCTGTTCCCGGCATTTGTACTATATGAAAAATTTGGAGAGATCTTCAGGTAATTCATCGTATCAATTTTATACTCCAGGTTACCACCAATCCAATGGTTGTAATTGTTGCTCTTACCATTGTTGTGCGCATCTTCAATACGGCTGATCGGGTTCTGGTTTGCATCCTGTAAAGCATTCTGTGTATAGGTCGAACTGATGGTATTATTTTTATCGTTGTTAAAGTTGTAAGCAGCATCTGCAGACAATTTGGTGCTGAACTCGTTTTTATAGTTAAGTCCAATGGCATTTCTCGTCGTGATACCATCACCGCCACCACCACGCATATTGGCATTGGCAGAAGTTCCATCAAAGGAAATCTGCTGTTCGCCTCTCATGCTATTGCCCCTTATATTGGTATTGTAGCGGTCTGAATTGCCTACACCTGCAGAAGCCCTGGCAAAATAACCTTTCTTTTTATCCTCCTGAATGGTAAGGTTTAATATTTTCTCTGGCTCACCCGTTTTGATCCCTGTCAGCTTTGCCTGGTCGCCATAGTCGTCTATAAACTGAAGATTCTTTATAATATCGGCCGGAAGATTCTTAATGGCTGTGGCCACGTCGGTCCCAAAGAAGTCCTTGCCGTTCACCCGTATTTTGGTTACAGGTGTACCCTGACTGGTTACATTACCATCCTTATCTACTTTGATACCAGGAAGTTTTTTGAGCATTTCATCAACCGCATCGCCATCTCTTACCGGGAAAGCCCTGGCATTAAAGCTTACGGTATCTTCGGTTACCTTAACTGGCGGAACGCCCGAAATGACCACGGCATCGAGGGTATTCGATGATGGCTTCAACTTAATATCGGTAATGTTTAAGGCATTGCCTTTTTCGATCAGATATTGTTTGATAAAGGTATCATAGCCAATAAAGGCGGCCGATAAAGTAAATTGTTTGGATTTAATTTTGCCCAATATAAAACTTCCGTCAGGATTTGCAGAAATGCCCACACTGTCGGTACCAGATTTTATCCTTACCACGGCGCCAGGGAGCGGCTGACCGGCAGTATCTAACACCATACCCTTAACAGTGTAATTTTGTGCGTTACTGTTTGTGAAAAAGCCAGCAAAGAGCAGGAGTAGCAAAATCGATTTAGTAAAAAGCTTCATGAATGATTTGTGTGTGCCATAAAAATACGGAGTGCAACGCTAAACCTGTTCAGCGTAATCAACATGTTACGGATGTGGGATGCTGTAAATGTGGCGATTGCAAAGTCAACCAGCGATGCTTACAGTCTCCTGAGTGTGTATATGGCAGAATTTTTTGTTCGGGATAAGATCTCTTTTGATCAGTAATTAAATTTTTTACTAAAAATATTAGTATTTTAAAAAGAAAAATTGTAAGTTTGATTTAGATATAAAAATACAATCGTTTATAAAATCCAATACAACATAGGAATCACCAATGCTGATCGATCTAGATTATTTCTTTAAAAATCCTGACGGAGAAACGCTGATTTATCGGCTGATCCAGTTTTCAATAAACGGGCCCTGTTCTGTATTGGAAGGGGATGAATTTTGGGAAGCATTGAAAAAAGAGAAGGGAAATGGATGCCGGTTTTAGGTGAATATCTATCTCCTGCAATGGTACAAGAGGCAGGTAAACTGATCGACCAGCAGCATTATCACACTTTACCAGCTGAAATCTGTGCGAGATGGCCTAAATTGATAGCTGAAGTGATCGCAAAAACCGATCGCGAATATGTGGTCGTTTGTAAACCACTGATCAACTTTGAAACCTTCGAACGTATTTTTACCAAATTCGTTCCTGGTTTGATCAAGGATGAATGGTCTGTTGATTTCCAGGTCTATAACCATGATTTTAGCGAAGATTTTGTATTGGAGTCCATTGGGAGGGAAGAAGCGTTTCGTAATGAACCTATTAACCGCTGGAGATATTAGCACAACTTGCGATTTTGATTGAATTAGGCCCGGCAAGAAATTGAAAGGGTTCAGTTTGATATAATTTTTAAAAGCAATTATGTTGCATTTATTTGGAATAATCAATTGTGATCATTATTTTTGATCAGGTATTAGGTTGATGAGTTGATTGTTTGGAGGGGTAGTGGTTCACCCCTCCTTATTTAAGCATTAGGCATAGGTGAACAGATTTCAATTAAAAATCCGTTAATGTCCTGAACATAAGCCACTTCCTGTCCCCAAGGTTTTATTTTCATTTTCTCTAAAGGGGTAGCACCCATTTCTACCGCTTGATTAAAAACAAGTTCTACATTTTCGGTTGTAAAGCCCAACTCTACGCCAAAAGGCTTTTCACCTTTTCTACTTTCCTGAAAACCGTTTGATAGATTTGAATTGGCAAGTTGTACATCTGCAAATGATATTACCGTATCACCACTTAGCAGTTCTCCATAATTATTTTCAGGCGTAATAAATTTTCTTTTAAAACCGAATGCCTTTTCATAAAATTCTATCGATTCGGTCACATTATTAACGTAGAGTATTGTATAGCTAAATCTCACCATGATTTTGTTTTTTATCTCATCAAATATAGGGTGAAAAGTAAGAATTGACTTTGTAAAAATGCGTCAAAATCTACAGCTGCGAAGGAGCTGATCCCGTAAATCTTTTTATCTCTTTTGTAAGGTGGGCATGATCATAGTAACCAGACGCGAACGCGATTTCGGCTAAACATTTACCGGCAGTATTGTTTTTTATTTGTCGGCTGGTAAACTGGTAACGTATAAGACTGATCAAATCTTTTGGACTTACACCGACTGAATTTTTAAAATGCCTTTCCAACTGTCTTGGTGTGGTAAAGTGTTTCTTAGCAAGGTCGCTTACTTTTAACTGGCCATTTAACGCATGTATATCCTGAATAATCGGTAAGATAGAGTATCTGGGTAAAGATAATTTTCTAAGAAAAAAACGATCAAGGTGGGTTATAGTATTTTCGTCGATACGCTGAATTATAGGAAATTCAATATTCCTAAGTTCAATACTTTGGTCCGTAAATTCATGTAAAGATGAAAGTTTAAAAAAATAACAGAATGCCGCCGGTTTAAACCGGACACCCAAAAGTTTGACTTTACCGATAGTACTATATTCTTTGAAGCGCATCATCGTACCGATCAGATGAATGGCTTCACTTTTCATTAATAAGGTCCCGTTATCAGTTCGGTAATCATCCTCAACATTGATAATAATATCTACACAGCCATCCGGAAGAATTTTGGTTTTGTGAAGGGCATCATCAGTAATTTCAGATACCCAATAGGCATCGATATAAGTTTGTAATGCCGGATGTGGCTGTATTTCTGAATAGGCCATTATTTAATATGCTACAAATACGATCTATTACTAGATTATTTTCGAAAAGGAGGCATCTTAGATTTGCTTTTACTCGGCTTCAATGCCTTCTTCATACATCTCATTAATCGCCTCGGCATATTTCTTTTCTACAATACGGCGTTTTACCTTCATAGTTGGGGTGATTTCTCCCTCATCTATATTGAAAGGATTACGCTTGATCTTAAAGTTTTTAATACGCTCGAATTTGGCCAGTTCATTGGAGATTTTTTTAATATCCTGTTCCATCCAGTCCATAATTTCCTGATTGCGGATAAAAGGGTCGGTCTCTTCGAAAAACGATGGTTTAAGCTTAAAGGTCTCTTCTAAAGTTTCTCTGTTCGGAATAATGATGGCAGTAATAAATTCACGCTTATCCCCAATTAAAAAGAGCTGATCAATCTTAGGACTTTTTAAATAAATATTTTCGACTGGCGTAGGATAAACGTTTTTGCCATAAGCATTTACGATCATATTTTTTAAACGATCGGTAATCTGTAAATTACCTTTGTAAAAACGGCCAATATCTCCGGTATGGAACCACATGTCCTTATCTATCGCTTCTGCCGTTTCTGCGGGTTTGTTAAAATAACCTTTCATCACACAATGACCACGAACGATCACTTCACCTTCGGCGCATTCGAATTCTTCGTTAAAGGTATGATGTGTTTGAATGTTTAATATTTCCTTGCTTTCCACATCTTGTATTCCTACTTCAATCCCTGGAATTATGCGACCAACGGTACCGTAAACCTGTCGGTGGTATTCGGTAACCGACATCACCGGTGAAGTTTCTGTTAAGCCAAAGCCCTCTAATATTTTAATGCCCAGGTCGCCAAAAAACTCACCTACATTTTTAGGCAATGCGGCACCACCCGAAATCATAAACTTTAAACGTCCGCCGGTTTTTTCCTTAATTTTACTGAAGACCAGTTTTTCTGCTATTCCTTTTTTAACAGACAACATTAAACCTGGGTTTTTGCCAGCCTCTTTTGCCACACGGTATTTATTTCCGGTTTCTAAAGCCCAGGTAAATATTTTTGCTTTTGTACCACCGCCAGCAGTGCCTCCCTTGATCGCTTTATCATGTATCCGCTCTAGCAATCGGGGAACACAGCTCATTACTGTAGGACGTACTTCGCCCATATTTTTGGCCAAAAGTTCCAAGCTTTGTGCAAAAGCTATTTTACAGCCCTGTGCACAGCAAACATGATAGGTTGCTGTACGCTCGAATACATGCGAGAGTGGTAAGAAAGAAAGAAAGGTTTCTGTTTGATCGATCACCGGGATCTGTTGTAAACAAACTTCAACATTTTTTACAAAATTATAATGGGTAAGCATTACGCCTTTTGGTGTTCCGGTTGTTCCGGAAGTATAAATCAATGAAGATACATCTTCAGGTAACACCAAACTTCTGCATTGGTCGATTTCTGCTTTTTCGGCAGCTGTAACCTGATGCTTGAGTGCAAGGATATCCGAAAAGGCAATTACTTCTACGTTGACATCGGTAGGGATTACCACTTTTTCGAAATCTTTAAAAGCGGGAATGATATACTTTAGTGCTTTACAGTTGGATGCTACCTTAAGTACCTTGCGGTATAAAAAATTATTCCCAACAAGAATGGCTTTTATTCCCGAATCATTAATGATATAAGCCACTTCCTGTTCAGAAAGTGTAGGGTAGATCGATACATTAATTACCCCGATCTGTTGTATCCCCTGATCGTAATAAACATATTCAGGCGAATTTTCGATCATTAAACCTAAACGGTCTCCTTTTTTTATTCCCTTTTCTAAAAAGAATGCAGAAACAGCGTCGGCTCTTTTTAACGTATCTTCATAAGAAATTTCAGTCCATTCGGTACCTTGTTTATGGATTAAAAATGTTTCCTGAGGTTTATGGATGTTTTTTACAACATTCCGCAACAAGGTAGGTACAGTTGAAAACTCGTTTATTAATGGCATGCTCGTATTGGTTCGCTAATTATAATTAACAATTATAAGGCTTTTTGGTTTAAAAATACAAATTGGTGTTAGCGTTCATTGCGCCATTCCGCAGATTATGCAGGGAAGAAAGGCAGATTCAAGGCGATTTTAACTTAGATAAATATGATTTCTATATTTGGCACAAATTGAAAATATGATATTAGATTAAATTTGTACACCTTCGGATTTTAGATCTGCGAAAATCTATAAGAGAAAATATCAAAATCTGGTTAAACGCAAAAAAGGTTTCATAAAATGAAACCTTTTTTATAAGTTATGTCGATTCAATTAAACTGAAAAGCTTTCGCCACAGCCACAACTGCGACTGGCATTTGGGTTTATAAAGTTGAATCCCTTTCCATTTAAACCATCTGTGAAATCTAATTCAGTACCGGCTAAGTAAAGGAAAGATTTCATATCCAAAGCAATTTTGATTCCTCTGTCTTCAAAAAACTGATCGCCTTTTTGTTCTTCGTTATCAAAATCTAAATTGTATGATAAACCCGAGCAACCACCACCTTTTACCGAAACGCGTAAAAAGTAATCAGAACCCATTTCCGAATCCTGCATTAAGTGGGTGATTTTTTCTTTTGCTTTATCTGTTATTGTGATCATTGTGATAGAGATTTGAGATTTGAGATGTTGGATTTGAGATTTATTCGAACGTATATCGCTCATATCTCAAATCTATTGTCTCACATCTATTCTTAGTGGTGAGATTTTTCCAATACAATTGCCTCTAAGCCATTTTTAACACGGTAATCGTTAATAGCCGATTTAATTGCATCTTCTGCTAAAACTGAGCAGTGGATTTTTACCGGTGGTAAAGCCAATTCTTCAACAATATCCATGTTATCGATAGATAAAGCCTCATCAATTGTTTTTCCCTTTAACCATTCAGTAGCTAAAGAAGAAGAAGCAATAGCCGAACCGCAACCAAATGTTTTAAATTTAGCGTCAGTGATTACGTTATCTTCGCCAACCTCAATCTGTAAACGCATTACGTCGCCACACTCCGGTGCACCAACTAATCCTGTTCCTACAAATTTACTGTCTTTATTTAATGTACCTACGTTACGTGGGTTATTGTAATGGTCAATTACTTTTTCTGAATATGCCATGATTTCTATTTCTTAAACCTCCTTTCGGAGATAGTTTTATTTATTAATTATTAGTTGCCAGTTTTCAATTATCAGTTAGCAATTCAAAACTGCGAACTCCAGACTTCAAACTGTCCTAGTGTTCTGCCCACTCAATTTTACTCAAGTCAATTCCTTCTTTAAACATTTCCCAAAGTGGAGAAAGTTCTCTTAAGTGATTAACCGCTTTTTGCGTTACTTCAATGGCTTGATCGATTTCTGCTTCTGTTGTAAACCTTCCTAAACCATAACGGATAGAAGAGTGTGCCAGATCATCAGATAAACCTAAGCTTTTTAAAACGTATGATGGTTCTAAAGATGCTGAAGTACAAGCCGATCCTGACGATACTGCCAAATCACTCATGGCCATCATTAAACCTTCGCCCTCAACATATTTGAAAGAGATATTGGCTACGTGTGGTAAACGGTGTTGTGTATTACCATTCACATAACTCTCTTCCATTTTGTTCAAAGTAGTTTCCAACTTATCGCGCAAAGCCGATAAACGGATTGATTCACTTTCCATTTCCAAACGGCAAAGTTCACAGGCTTTACCTAAACCCACGATACCAGGAACGTTTAAAGTACCAGAACGCATTCCGCGCTCGTGGCCACCACCGTCCATTTGTGCAGTAACCTTAACCCTTGGGTTTTTACGGCGAACATAAAGTACACCAACACCTTTCGGACCGTACATTTTGTGAGCCGAGAAAGCCATTAAGTCGATTCCATCAGCATTTACATCAACTGGTATTTTACCAACTGCCTGCGTAGCATCAGTCATAAATAAAGCACCAAATTTGTGCGCAATAGCTGCAATTTCTTTAACCGGTTGGATCACACCAATTTCGTTGTTGCCATACATGATCGAAACCAAAATAGTTTCCGGCGTCATGGCAGCTTCTAATTCAGCTAAATCAATTAAACCATCTTCTTTAACACCTAAATACGTAACACGTGCTCCGTTTTTCTCCAGGTGTTTGCAAGTATCTAAAACCGCTTTATGCTCAGTAACCGCAGTAATAATGTGGTTACCTTTTTCTTTGTACATTTCAAATACACCTTTAATCGCCAGGTTATCGGCTTCGGTGGCACCTGATGTAAAAATAATTTCTTTTTCAGTACAGCCGATTAATTTGGCTACCTGCTCACGGGCATAATCTACACCCTCTTCAGCCACCCAGCCAAACGCGTGATTACGACTTGCGGCATTTCCAAATTTCTCTGTAAAGTAAGGTAGCATTGCTTCCAGTACCCTTGGATCTAATGGGGTGGTAGCATTATTATCTAAATATATCGGCTGTTTCATCTCTATTCTGTTAATTATAACACAAAGATACGAAAAAACTTATTTAACAATTATAAATAATAGCTATGACCTTATAGAGAAAAGCTGCATTTTTACATTCACATAACCTTATAATCTATGAATAAGATAGAACACATTGGCATTGCGGTAAAAGACCTTAACAGTTCTATAGATATTTATCAGAAACTATTGAATACCGATTGCTATAAAACTGAGCAGGTTGCATCCGAATTTGTAAATACGGCTTTCTTTAAAACCGGCGAAAATAAAGTAGAACTGCTTCAGGCCACTACCCCCGAAAGTGCAATTGCTAAATTTATCGAAAAAAAGGGGGAGGGGATCCATCATATCGCTTTTCTGGTTGATGATATCCTGGCTGAAATGGAGCGTTTGCACAAAGAAGGTTTTGTGCTGCTGAACGAATCGCCAAAAAAAGGTGCAGATAATAAAATGGTGTGTTTCGTGCATCCAAAAGATACCAATGGGGTGCTGATTGAAATTTGTCAGGAAATTAAATGGATTTGATGGATGTAAGATGGAAAGTGGAAGGATATCGTCATCCTCGCGTATGCGGTGATTTTAAAGCGGTCAGTTTTGTTTGT
>Ga0163161_10002152_pt1 | contig 14214 bp, 5 predicted proteins | sample S45metaG_FD_129847 | JGI IMG/M metagenome (GOLD analysis project Ga0163161, IMG submission 129847) | Switchgrass rhizosphere microbial communities from Kellogg Biological Station, Michigan, USA - S4-5 metaG | ecosystem: Host-associated > Plants > Roots > Rhizosphere > Soil | place: USA: Michigan... | reverse complement strand
TTAACCGCTACCACTACCTATTATATAGAAGTAAGTAAAAATGGCTGTGCCAATCCTGTAAGGGTTCCGGTAACAGTAACTGTTACTCCGGCTGTTGCCAATCCGGCAGTGGCTACGATCGTACCTGTTTGTGCAGGTGCTACCGGTGTCCTGTCTGTAAATAATCCGCAAACAGGTATCACCTATAAATGGTATACCACAGCCACTGGCGGTACTCCTGTATTTACCGGCGAAACATTTGTCACTCCGGCATTAACAGCAAATACGACCTATTACCTGGAAGCAGCGAACGGCAACTGTACATCGGCAACCCGTACTGCTGCCACTATCCCGGTTAATCCACGTCCTGTTTTGCCTCAGATTCAGGCGGCTGCAACAACGGTAAACCAGGGACAGTCGGCCACCCTTACCGCAAGTTCTTCAGAACCGAATGTAACCTTTAACTGGTATACTACTCCGGATGGTACCACACCGGTATTTACGGGTGCAACATATGTAACCCCACCACTATTTGCTACGACTACCTACTATGCAGAAGCTGTTTCTGCTGCAGGATGTGCATCCTCGTCAAGGGTACAGCAAACGATTACCGTAAATGGCAGCGGAACACCGGTCCCTGTGCTGTGTGAACTTCCGGTAAGTCAGACCACAGGATTTGGTGGTACTTTATCAGTTTTAGCTAGGATTGATAATCCTCAGCTGGCTATTGATGGCGACCAGCAAACTGCGGCTACACTTTCTATTCCTGTAGGTCTTAATTCTTCAGTATTTGAAAAGGTAAACTTCACAGGCTTGTCTAACGTGGGCGATACCCTGCGTATCCGCTTAACGGCTACCAATCAGTTACTGTCACTTTCCCTGCTGTCAGGAATTACCATCACTACTTACCAGGGTGCATCCAGCAACAATGATGCGGTAGCGTTGAACAATGGTATCATTAACCTTCAACTCTTAAACGGTGGTGCCGAGGCGCTGATCAGCCTGGTCCCAACAACTCAGTTTGATGCTGCAGAGGTAAGGCTCAACTCAGGAATCCTGGGTGCATTGTCTGCTGTAAACTTCAATTACGCCAGAAGAATCACTACAGCGCCTACGGTTCAATCGGCAAATCTGACTGCCTGTTTAGGCGCTACACCTGTACTCAGAGTAACCAATCCACAGCCGGGTATAGTTTATAACTGGTACACTGCTGCTATCGGTGGTACACTTGCATTCACCGGTGAGGAATTTACTGTTCCGGCCCTTACTGCAGATACCCGCTATTATGTAGAAGCTACAAGAAACGGATGTGGTGGTACAAGAACTGCTGTAAATATTACAGTTACCCCTGCTCCTCTGGTTCCGGCATTGCTTTCTGCAACAGAACAGACCTGTCAGAATGCCAACCTTGTATTACAGGTACAAAATCCTCAGGCAGGCGTCACCTATCAATGGTACCGCACCGATTTTAATGTACCGGGATCACAACCTGTTGCGATATCTGGTGCCACTGCAGCTTCATACAGTATTACCAGTATCCAGACCAGTGCCGATTATAGCGTGGAAGCGATTAACACCTGCGCAACTGTATCAGCCAGGGCTACCGTAAGGGTAACTGTGGGCTCGCTGACAGCACCTGTGCTTAATCCTACAGCGATCACCATCAATTCAGGTGAACAAACGATACTGACCGCCAGTTCCTCTACCTCAGACCTCACTTATACCTGGTACAGTTCTGATCCGGGCCAACCGGGAGCAGCAGTGGTATCTACACCAACCAATGGTGCCAACGGGACTTTTATCACGCCAAACCTGAGCACAAGCACAACTTACTTTGTAACTGCACAAAGCAACGCAGTAGGTGGATGTATATCACCAGCAGCCAGTGTATTGGTTACTGTAAATTCTTCCCCAACAAACCCTGCTTCTGTTCCGTGTGAACCGGCGATCAGCCAGACCATCAGAAGCGGCGGTACACTCGCTGTCAATGCCAGCGTGTCTAACCCTGCTTTTGCTGTGGATGATGATGTCTCAACCGGTTCTTCACTATTCATTCCATTTGGTCTCAATAGTTTTGTTGCCCAAAAGGTAAACTTTAACGGTCTGTCCCAAATTGGAGATACAGTAAGGGTTCGTCTGTCTTCTCCGGCAGGAAGACTTTCAGCTACTGTAGGATCAAGCATTACCCTTACTACCTATAGTGGTGCAGTAAGCAATAATGATGAAAGAACAATTGTGAGCTCTGGTATCAACTTGCAGATCTCGGGTAACGGTACTGATGCAACGATAGACTTTGTGCCAACCCAGGTATTTGATGGGGTGGAGCTCAAACTCAATTCAGGCCTGTTAGGCGCCTTAAGTTCGGTTAACTTCAATTATGCCAGAAGGATTATCCTGGCACCGGTGCCGGTTGCTGCCAATGTAACGGTCTGCGAGGGCAGCCAGGCTTCTCTTGCCGTGGCAAATCCACCTGCAGGCTTTACCTACAATTGGTATGACAGTCCAACAAACCTGGTAGGAAATACCAACCCATACCTCACACCAACTACTTTAACCGCTGGCGTGTATACCTATTATGTATCCGCTGTGCGCAATGGCTGCGAAAGTGCGAAAGTACCTGTTATTGTAACTGTACTGGGCATTCCTGCGGTTCCGGTTCCAAGTGCTTCAAATCCGGCAACTGCCTGTCTGAACACTCCGGTTGTCCTCAGCGTCAACCAGGTTGCGGGTATCAGCTTCAACTGGTATGATGCGCCTACAGGAGGAAATCTGCTGGCATCAAACACCAGTACTTATACCAGCTCCGCCTTGCTGCCTGTGGGTACTACTACGTTCTATGTAGAATCCGTAAATGCAAATAACTGCTTAAATACAACAGCCAGAACAGCAATAGCAGTTACCATCAACCCAAATGCAACAGAAACTGACCTGTCGGTTGCAGGAGCAGACATCCTGTTCTGTGCAGGATCTCCGGTAACGCTGTCTGCCAGCAGTACTACAATTACCAACCCGGTATTTACATGGTACACCGATGCGGCATTGACCAATGCCGTATTCACAGGGCCAACATTCAATATAGCTTCTATTGCTGCCACTGCGGATTACTATGTAACAGTGAGAGGTGATGAGAAATGCGAAAATACTACAGGCAGAAGAGTAACTGTTGGTGTGAAACCTGGCGCTCTAGCTGCTGATATCACCATCACAGGTATCCCTGCCAGTCTGTGCGCAGGATCAGCAGTAACGCTGACAGCGAGCAGTACTACAGTAACAAATCCTGTATTTACCTGGTATACTGATGCGGCATTAACCAATGCAGTATTTACCGGTCCGCTCTATACTACAAATGCCTTAACAGGTAATACCAATTTCTACGTAACAGTGCAGGGATCAGACAAATGCCCTAATGCCCCGGCCAATGCCGAAGTGGTTGCGCTGACTGTTAATCCTCCGGCAGTTGCTGCAGATATAAATGTGAACGGTGTACCGGCAACTGTTTGCTCCGGTTCGGGTGCAGCATTAACTGCCAGCAGCAATACAGTGATCAACCCTGTATTTACCTGGTATACTGATGCGGCTTTAACAAACGCAGTATTTACAGGTGCCGTATTCAATACGCCTTCCATCACTTCCAATACTACCTATTATGTAAGTGTCCGTGGCGACAATAAATGCGAAAATGTTTCCGGCACAGGAAGGGCCGTTGTGATCAGCACTAACCCTGCCATTGTATTTAACGGTGCTGCCCTGCCATCAGGAAATGTGCCTGTGCCTTATCTTGCACAGGTTACTCCTGCCACAGGCGGTACTCCGGGATATACTTATGTGGTGGCTTCGGGCAATACGCTCCCAGCGGGATTATCGCTCAGCAGTTCAGGTTTGCTCACAGGCATACCAGCCACTGCGGGTAACTATACTTTTGCCATCACGGTTATCGATGCCAGAGGATGTAACGCTACGGCTACATTTACCCTGAGCATTGGAAGCATTGGCTTGTTAACCCTGCCGCCGGCTACACTGCATGATGGACTGGTGGATTATCCTTATGCTCCGGAAACACTGCCTGCCCCGGTTGGCGGAACAGGTCCTTACACCTATGTGGCCACTAACGTGCCTCCTGGATTTGTCTTTGACCCTGTTACCAGGACGCTTTCAGGAACACCAACCCTTGGCGGAACGTTCACTTTCACAGTTACCATAACTGATGCAAACGGACTTACAGCAACCACTAACTATACGGTGGTGGTGAATGTAACTCCTCCAGTTGTGGCGGATGCAGAAAGCTGTAACGGAAACACTGCGGTACTCACCGTAAGTAATCCAACAGCACACGTGACCTATAACTGGTATGCCTCGGCAGCCGGCGGTGCAATTCTGGCTACTGGAACTTCCTTCCAGACACCAGCTATCACTGCAACCACTACCTATTATGCTGAAGGGATATCCGGTACCGCAAGAAGCAGCAGGACACCTGCCACTGTAACGGTTAAACCAACTGCTACTGACGCAGACGTGATCGTCTCTGGCATCCCTGCAACTATCTGCTCCGGATCTGGTGTAACCTTAACAGCCAGCAGTACTACTGTAACCAATCCGGTATTCACCTGGTACACCGATGTTGCACTGACAAATGCAGTGTTTACAGGCAGCGTCTTCCAGATCCAGTCCCTCAATGCAAATACAAACTATTTTGTAACAGTAAGGGGAGACAACAAATGTGAGAATGCATCGGGAACAGGTAAAGCTGTTGCACTGAGCGTAAATCCAGCCATTATTTTCAATGGCAGCACACTCAGTACCGCCATCGCAAATACAGCTTATTCTGTACAGGTAAACCCTGCAACAGGGGGAACAGCTCCTTATACTTACAGTGCTGCAGGAACATTGCCTGCCGGACTGTCCATATCCTCAAGCGGGGTCATTTCAGGAACACCAACAGTACCCGGATCATACACTTTTGCGCTCAGCGCAACAGACAGCCAGGGCTGTTCGGCTACTGCGAATTTCTCTATGCTGGTCAATTCTTCAGGTACCAACATGGCACTTCCGCCTGCAACGCTGCCTCCCGGAATTGTAGGAACACCATACAATCCGCAAACCTTACCGGCAGTAACAGGCGGCACAGGCCCGTTTACCTATGTGGCAACCAACCTGCCTCCAGGATTTAACTTTGACCCTCTGACAAGAGTGCTCAGCGGAATCCCAACACTTGGCGGTACCTTCACCTTTACAGTTACCGTAACTGATGGAACAGGTGCTACTGCTACCGCAAACTATACCGTGCTGGTTACCGTACCGGCTCCGGTTGTTCCAAACGTAACCACATGTGGCGGAAGCAGTGTTACCCTCACGGTAGCAAATCCGCTAGCAGGTGTAACTTACAACTGGTTTAACACAGCTACCGGTGGCACAGCTGCAGGATCAGGAACAAGCTTCCAGACCCCTGTGATTACCGCAAGCACTACCTTTTACGCAGAAGGTGCCTCAGGTACCGAACTGAGCAGCAGGACACCTGTCAATGTAAACCTTGGAACACAAGCAACCAGTGCAGATATTATCATCACCGGTGAGCCTGTAAGCGTACTTTGCTCAGGTTCGGCGGTAAGCTTAACGGCCAGCAGCGCTACTGTGATCAACCCTGTCTTCACCTGGTACACAGATGCAGCCTTAAGCAGTGCTGTTTACACTGGCGCCACTTATACTATCCCTTCACTTGCAGCCAGCGCCACTTATTATGTGACTGTCCGCGGGGATAACTTCTGTGAAAACGCCGCAGGAAATGCACGTGTCATCAACCTGGCAGTGAATCCGGCGCTGATATTCAATACCACAGTACTGCCTGCTGCTACCACAACCGGTGCTTACGCTGCACAGATTGACCCCGCAACAGGTGGCACACCAGCTTATACCTATACGATTGCGTCAGGAAGCAGCCTGCCTGCAGGATTGTCGCTTTCTCCAAATGGTGCAATCACAGGCACGGCTACAACTGCAGGAAACTATAGCTTCTCGATCACTGCGACAGACAGCAGAGGATGCAACGCTACAGCAGCCTTTAGCCTGCAGGTAACTGCTACACTTGCTCCGCCTGTAGTTGAGAGCGAAACAAGCTGTAGCGGCAGCAGTGTCACCTTAACTGTACAAAATCCGGTAGCAGGAGTAACCTACAACTGGTACAGTACAGCAACCGGCGGAACTCCACTGGGCACAGGAACCAGCTTCCAGACCCCAGTAATCACCGGCAACACTACCTTCTACGCCGAAGCATCTTCTGGTGCTATCGTGAGCAGCAGGACGCCGGTAGCCGTTAGCCTCGGAACAAATGCAACCAGTGCAGACATTGTCATCACCGGCGAACCTGCCTCGGCTGTATGTGCCGGATCTGCTGTAAGCTTAACCGCCAGCAGCACCACAGTGACCAACCCGGTATTTACCTGGTACACGGATGCAGCATTAACCAATGCCGTATTTACGGGGGCTACCTATACTATTCCATCCATAGCAGCCAGCAGTACATACTATGTTACCGTACGTGGAGATAATAAATGTGAGAATGCTGCAGGAACCGCACGTGTGGTTAACCTGACAGTAAATCCTGCCCTGATTTTTAACACTACGGTATTGCCGGCAGCAACTAATGGTGCTGCATATGTGGCAAGGATCAATGAGGCCACAGGAGGCACCCCGGGTTATACCTATACACTGGCATCAGGAAGCACTCTTCCTGCAGGCCTGGCACTTTCGGCCTCAGGTATCATCTCGGGAACACCAACCCTTTCCGGAAGTTATAATTTCTCAATTACGGCATCAGACAGCAGAGGATGTAATGCAACAGTGGCCTTCAGCCTGAATGTAGCTGCAGTTACTACAACACCATTGTCATTACCACCGGCTACCTTGCCAGATGGACTTATTGGTACACCATACGGACCGCAAACATTGCCTGCTGCAATAGGGGGAACCGGGCCATTTACTTATTCCGTAACAGGACTGCCTCCGGGCTTGACATTTAATCCTGCAACACGTGAAATTACTGGAACCCCAACATTGGGCGGTACTTTCCCGATTACGCTGACAGTTACAGACGGAACAGGAGCAAGCGCAACAGCTACCTATACCATCATCGTCAGAGTACCTAACCCTGTGGTATTAAGTGCACAGAGCTGTGATGGTACCAATGCTACGCTAACCGTGTCAAATGCAATCAGCGGCGTTACCTACAACTGGTACGCAGTAGCTACCGGCGGCAATATCATTGCTACCGGTGCCAGTTTCACCACTCCGGCACTGACGACCAGCACAGGCTATTATGTAGAAGGTGTATCTGGTACAGCAGTGAGCAGCAGAACGCTGGCTAATGTGGTGATCCTTGCCAAACTGTCTACCCCGGTAGTCACCAGGCAGTCGAGCACGTTCACCAGCATTACCTTTAACTGGAGTGCCATCACTGGTGCAACAAGCTACGAAGTATCCAGGGATGGCGGCGCTAACTGGGAAGCACCAAGTTCCGGTGCTGCGGGTACTACACATCTGGTATTTGGCCTGCAGTCTAACGAAGCGGTAACACTGCTGGTAAGGGCTAAGGGAAGCACTACCTGCCAGACCAGCGATTCCGGAAGTATCACCGGCAGGGCCAACAACGGTTCTGGTGTGGAGCCTGAGACCAATGACGTATTTATCCCTAATACCTTCACTCCGAACGGAGATGGTAACAACGATATCTTCTATGCTTATGGAAGCTCGATGGTGAATGCTACCATGCGCATTTATGACCAGTGGGGACATGTGATCTTTATCTCTCAGCAGATGACGATGGGATGGGACGGAACGTACAGAGGAACACCACAGCCAAATGGAGTATATGTATATATCATCGATGTACTAATGAGAGATGGTACCAAAGTGATGAGAAAAGGAACCGTAACACTTTTAAAATAGATCCGTTAACCTGATATCAAGAACATGAAGAAACTTATAATAATCGTCTCATTTGGCCTGATTTGCTTACTGGGAACTACAAGGGTTAATGCACAGATTGATCCACATTTTTCACAGTATTATGCAAACCCCCTGTGGCTCAACCCTGGGTTGACCGGGGTAATCAACGGAGATTACAGGGTGAGCCTCAATGCCAAACAACAATGGAGCTCCATATCCAATTCATACCTCACAGCAGGCGCCTCTTTTGATATGGCGCCTACTAAAAACCTGGCTTTCGGAGGAATGGTGCTTAACCAGACAGCCGGTGCGCTGAACTACAATTACCTGAATGCCCTCGCCTCCGCCGCCTATCGCGTGCGTTTTGGGCAGGCAGGTCTCAATATCGTAAACTTTGGTATCCAGGCAGGAATACTTAACAAAAGCTTTGATCCTTCAAAGATCACCACCGGAAACCAGTTTTCGGGTGGTGCCTTTGATCCAACTATGCCTACCAATGAAACTTTCAGCTCTTCAAATACCCTTGTTCCGGATGTAAACTTCGGGGCAATGTATTTTGATGCCAATGATGATAAGCAGGTGAATATTTTTGCCGGTGCAGCAGCCAATCACCTGACAAGGCCGGTAGACCGTTTCCTGGGCAATGATGTCAGGATTCCAATCCGGGCAACATTCCACGGCGGTGCCCGTATCAAAGTTAGCGATGCACTCGATCTCACACCAAATGCATTATATATGAGGCAGGGGACAGCCAGGGAAACCTCTCTTGGTGTTTATGCCCAGTATTTTATCAATCCTGAAGCCAATCTGTTGTTCGGCACAAATTACAGGAAAGACGATGCCGCTATAGCCTATTTCGGGATGCAACTGAAGAATATCAACTTTGGCCTGAGTTACGATTTCAATACATCCAACCTCAGCCGTGCTACAGGCAGCAGGGGAGGATTGGAACTGTCCGTTTCATTTACCGGCCGCAAGGGAATTGCAGGCCCCAACTTCTTTTGTCCACGATTATAACCGCACACCATATGAAACCGCTTAAATTATTGCTTTTATTATGCCTGTTCAGTTTGGGGCTAAAAGCACAGACCTCATACGTAAGTAATAACAAGAAAATTGCCGATCTCTACTTTAAAAACAAAGAGTATTATGCCGCAGCAGAATACTATAAAAGGGCTTTACAAATCTCCAAAGATACCATTGGCTTTGTAGTGCCATATGCTTTTGAAAATAAAATGAAAGCGGAGAGCCCTAAACTGGCAGAATATGAATACTGCGTTTTTCAGCTGGCTACCTCCTTGAGATTGTATAAAGATTTCAGGGCTGCAGAAGCATGGTACGCACTGGCAAAAAATTTCCCTCAGCCCCAATATGCGCTCAGCCCTTTCTATTATGCCGAATGCCTGCGTTCCAATCAAAAATTTTCAGAGGCTATTCCTGCTTTCAAAAATTTTCTGGACAAGTACAAGACAACAGATGCCTATACTGATAAGGCCAAACTTGAGGTGGCTTCCTGTAATTTTGCGCTTTATGAAATGCGCTATCCACGCCTGTACAAATTCAGTAGGTTATTTAACCAGATCAATGAAAAGGGTTCCAATTATACCCCGCTGCAGCACAACAACAGTTTCTATTTCACCTCTTCGCGCCCTGTAGTGATCAGCAAGGGAGGGAAAGACCAGGTGCTGGAAGATAAACAAACCAAGTCTAAGGTAGTAAAAAAAGAAAGTCCTTATGTCAATGCCATTTACGAAGCATCAGGCGATCCGCAGGCGGTAGCTACCTCTGTCAGAAGAATAGGCGCAGTAGAAACAGGGAAAGAGTTTGCAGCCCCGGCTTTTCATCCAAACGGGAGGATCATGTACCTCACCAGCTGGACAGCAAAGGGAAACAGGAAAATCTATGAGGTGAATATTTCTCAGGGAAACGGAGCAACATGGTCTGCCCCTAAAGAACTCGGTATGGAAGTCAATATCAATGGTTTTAACTCCATGCAGCCATTTATCACTAAAGACGGCAAATACCTGGTTTACTCCTCAGACAGGCCGGGAGGACTGGGAAAATATGATCTGTGGTACTGTATCCTCCGTTCAGACGGCACACTGGGGCAGGCCATCAATATGGGAAATACCATCAATACCAAAGAAGATGAAGAAGCTCCATATTACAATCCTGCAACTAAAAAACTATTGTACAGCAGTGCCGGAAAAGTAGGCATAGGGGGATTGGATTTTTACGAAAGTGAAGGTGATTTTGCCAGCTGGACTGAGCCGAGGAACCTGGGATATCCATTTAACTCTTCCAAAGACGATGCTTATTTTACCCCGTTAAACGATGCCGATACTGAAGGATATATCAGTTCAGACCGGGAATCTGTTTGCTGTCTGGAGATTTTTCATGTGAAAAAGGAATTTATTACCGTACAGGGTACAATTCTGGATTGCCAGACCGATAAGCCGCTAAATGGAGCGGTAGTCACGCTTAGTGATTCTTCACAGGAGTTGAAGATGACCGTCGGCCGTGACGGGAAGTACCTCTTCAGGATCAATTCTAACCGCGCCCTGAAAATCACCGCAGAAAAACATGACTATCTGAAAAAAATGATCAGCTATAATTACGATGAACTGGCAAAAGCCGATACGCTGGTCAATCCCAGATTATGCCTGAAAGCTTTCGCCATCAATGTGCCTATTGTGCTGAAGGATATCCTGTATGATTTTAACAGTGCTGAACTTAATCCTACATCAGAAACGCAACTGGATCAGTTATATACCCTGCTGACGGATAACCCCACCATGGAGATAGAACTGAGTGCCCATACGGATAATGTAGGTTCAAAAAATTATAACCTTACCCTGTCAGACAAAAGGGCCCATTCCTGTGTAAATTACCTGATTACTAAGGGTATCGCAGCAGAAAGGCTTAAAAGCAAGGGATATGGATTTAGTAAGCCTGTTGCACCAAACCAGTTCCCTAACGGAAAGGATAACTTCCTGGGCCGCCAGCAAAACAGGAGGACAGAGTTTAAAATCACCAAAATATAATGGCCTGCAGGTTAAAGGAGTTTTTCTATCTTCTTTAACATGACAGACATTTCAAAAGGCTTTTCAAGATAGTCTGAGGAGTGCAAACTCTCTCTCATGACATAATCTTCGGAGAAGCCGCCTGAAGTTAGAATTACCGGGAGGTGTGCCGTCATCTCCCGTGTTCTGATCTCTTTAAAAATCGCCCTGCCATCCATGCCATCCAGTTTAATATCCATCAGAATGAGGTCAGGCTTAAACTCCTCGATGATTCTGAAAATCGGTCTCCCGGTCATCAGGGGGAAAACCCTGTAATTATTCTCTTCTAATATTAACTGCACAACTTCCAGCAAGTCCGGATCATCGTCAACAACAAGTATTCTATTCATGATTTGACTCTCCTGAACAACTATAATGCCGTGATTGGCGAAAAGAAACGATACTTTTGTAATTTACATTCCTGAAAACTATATGCAGTTAAAAGACCAGATCGAAGCGATAGCTAATACGTTACTCCCCAGTTTTATACCTAAAGATCCTGCGGAAAAGTCATTGTCATTTCATTTTACCTTACCACCTGATTCCAGTTTTAAAGTTTTCTTTGAAAAAGATGCGAAAGCAAAATGGCAGTTCCTGCGTTATGAAGAGGCTACACGGTGATGGCATCATGATAAGATGACTTTTTGATATTCCTGTAGTGTTTGTTAATTTTTGTAGCGTTTTTTTTAAAAGGAATAGTAATTGTATAATTATGCAACATTGAACCTTTACACAACGTAATTAACGCAATCACTTGGAAAACACCTTTGGAAAGAATATCATTCCGGACAATGAGCGACAACGTCTGGAGAGCCTTAAAAAATACGATATCATTTATGACGAGCCTGAACCCATCTTTGATGAGCTTGCAGCATTGACAGCAATGATTTTTGAAATGCCTATAGCCATGATTAATTTTGTGGATAAGGACAAGGTGTGGACAAAAGCAAGCCAGGACGGAGAATCGGGCCTGAATATAGAAAGGGGGACCAGTTTATGTTCTCTGGCAATTTTGAAGGACGAGGTGACAGTTTTTGCTGATGCCCTGAAGGAGCGGTGTTTATTAGCTAACCCTTTAATTGCGGGTGAGCATGGCCTTCGTTTTTATGCTGCTGCACCTATTGGTACAAAAGAAGGTTTTAATATTGGTGTGGTGTGTATCATAGATAGAAAACCACGATATTTCTCAGCAGAAGATCAGGTTAAACTGCAGAGCATAGCGCGGATGGTTGAGCTGGAAATAGAAAAAAAACTGCTTTAATTTCTGTTATTTAGTGCAAATGAATTTTTTTGTATACGATTTACTACCGGCCTTCAACACAATAAAATAAATACCCGCAGCATAATCAGATAAATTTATCTGATGCTGATAAATGCCTGCAAATGCAGGTCTGGTATCCTGATACAGTACTTGTCCTGATAAGTTGACAAGCCTTACCTGCACGTTGTTTGTCTCCGCAATATTAAAGCTTACATTGATCTCATTTTTAGCAGGAACAGGGTAAATCACCATGTTCAGTTCGTCGTTGCGGATGCCTGTAGTACTGAAACTGGTATTCCCGGTAATTCCTGTTATAATCATTGAATAGGCCTGTGGCCCGCGCCTGAGGACTCCTTTATGGGATACCTTGAACCTGTACACCGCACCTGCAAGGGGATTACTGATCAGTACCTGTTCTATATTATCCCGTGTATTGTCACCCTTAGTTGCCGCTGCAGCAGGATTCCCGGGGTCAAGTACCCAGGGATTGTAAGTTTCCTGTTGCTGTACAGCGCGCAGGTCCAGGTCGTTGATCAGCCGTGCCGTTCTGTTGTTCAATCCGTTCAACGAGCTGATGGGCACTGCCTCGGGATCTGTCCAGCAAATTGTTCCTTTCAGTGGTGTGTTTCCGGCTGCAGTCACTTCCAGGAATTGCTGGTCACCCTGTGATAAAATGTTTTCTGCAATTTTAGCTTTGCTGCCATTGTCTATTATAGCCTGCGCAGCAGCCTCCATGTTGAGCAGACCCCAGCCATAGCTATAATCAGGGCCCTCCGATGCGCCGGCATCTGTTGCGGTGCCTATCGCTAGACCCTTCAAAGTAGCCGCTCTCATGAAATTATTCCCATTTTTCTGACTGTATAATTCCTGCAGCAGGACCAGCGAACCGCTTACGTTTGGCGTAGCCATCGAGGTGCCGGATAACGTGGTGTAAATGTTGTTCCCTGCATTGCTGGTGGAGACTACCCTTACGCCGTCAGCTACAAGGTCTGGTTTAATCCTCCCGTCATCTGTGGGCCCCCAGCTGCTGAAAGCAGTGAGCCTGATATTTGCAGCTGTATAAGGCCCGCTGGCCAGGGGATTGATAGCGCCAATAGTCAGTATATTCTTTGCAGTACCATAGGTTGATATGTTGTCATATCCATCATTGCTGCTGATTCCCTCTGGTCTCAGACCGGCACTGGTCATTACCCTGCTGGCATTGTACCTGAAATAAGGCTGTCCCACCGCCGGGCCGTTCACGGTCCTGCTGTTTCCCGCTGATTTCACGGGCAGGTAATACGGGGCATTGTAACAGATCTTATCCCATTCTGAAGATTCCGTGTCATAATACCCGAATTTGTAATCTTCATTTTCTCCGGGCGCCCCCAGAAACTCCCAGCGCTCCGGCGTTACGCTTGTATTTTGCGACCAACCTGCGGCAGTTCCGTAGGAGTGGTTGGAGATCAGCAGTGTAGCCGCATTGGCAGACATCTCAGGGGTATCATTATCGAAATTAAATACATAGAGCTTCGGCAGCGCAAAGGCCATCCCTTTTGCAATGCTGTTAAAACCTGCAGCTATCATGGTACCTGCAACGTGGGTAGAATGAACGGCCGTAGTTGTTGTCTTGTCCCTCACCTCAATACGCCCGCCGGCAAATTCAACATGACTGGCAAGAACACCGTCACTGTCCCACAGTGCTACTTTGCCGGCCGAAATACTGCTGCCACTGAGTGACAGGCCTAAACCTCCGCCGGTGTATACTTTATTGGTGCGGGTAGTCCCTGCGGCAATCACATTGTTGGTGGTGATATAATAAATGGGCAAGCCCAGATCATCCGTCCGCTGTAGCCTGAATACATTGCCATCCCGGTCGGCACCCGAGGTTTTCCATCCTTTTTCTTTCGCCATTGCTAAAGCATTTGCCTTGTTGATACGGGATATATCGAGCAAAGCCGTACTGTTTTCTCTCAGGAATGCAGAATTTGTTAC
>Ga0163161_10002151_pt1 | contig 14217 bp, 15 predicted proteins | sample S45metaG_FD_129847 | JGI IMG/M metagenome (GOLD analysis project Ga0163161, IMG submission 129847) | Switchgrass rhizosphere microbial communities from Kellogg Biological Station, Michigan, USA - S4-5 metaG | ecosystem: Host-associated > Plants > Roots > Rhizosphere > Soil | place: USA... | reverse complement strand
GGTAAAAATTGGCATTCTCCCCTTTGATTAAAATGACTTTCCCCATTATATTCGTAGGTCCTGCGGTATACTTTGCTTAGAATATCTTTTGGCTGCTTGAACTTATACAGCATTTTTGTTGTCACATCGAAAGGGATAAAGGAGTCGGGGCCAGTGATGATACAATTCCATTGATGACCGGCACTAATATTAAGATAAGATGGAGTAAAGTCTATCGAGGCAGGAATGCCAAAAGATCTCATAGCTGCTGCTCCTATAACAGTCAATTCGTTACAAGTCCCTAATGTCATCTTATCTAATACTCCAATAGGAAGATCTGGAAGTTGCAACTGGGATCCGGGAAGGATCTTGAAATCTTTTTTTCTCGAATATAACCACGCCTGGATGGTTGCTGCAGCTTCCTCAAGGCTAAGTGAATATATTAAACTGTCAGTGTTGCGCAGAAAGAGATTACTAAAATAATAACGCCAGTTGTATGTTGTCAGTGCTTCTTTATTAATCCTATATGGGAGCAGGTAGTTATTAAATATGTCAGTACTGATCCTATTTTTCCATGCGCATCTTTTAATTGTTAACACTGCTAATTTCTGGTTTTCGATAAAGTAAGCCGGATTTACTTCTAAAGCATCATAATGAAGTCTATCCATTAGCCCCAACCTTGTTAAAGAATCTATCGCTTTAAGCAGCCCGGGATCATCATTTGTATACTTCTTTATCATGCTCAGGTAAACCGCACTCTTTTTTCCACTTTCATATTGATGCGAACCCATATTTTTCAGTAGAAATTGATTTCCATTTTTAATATCAGTATCGCTAATGTATTTTGATAGTGTGCTAGTTAAACTGTCAATAGCTCTATCAATTATTTGTGTGTTTTGTCTTCGTATGCAATCTTGATCATTACAATTCAAAAGTAGGCTGCAAAATAGGTATGTTAAAATTGTTTTCGTTTTGACAGCCAGTCTGGGTCTCCAGGATCTTGTAAATAGAGAAGCCATATAATTTGTATTTTATTGGTGCTATTGTCGGTTTAACACTTTGATTATCAATAGCTATTATGAAGAATTCAGTTTTTGTAATTGTTTTTTGAGTAAATTTAAAGGAAAAGCTGGCAGTTTGGCGAACTGATATTTTCTCAAAACGGAATCTGACTTTTATCTTTTTAGCTATGTATGTAGCGATCCCACTACATACATATCAATTGCTGATTAACTATCATGGTCTTTCTTAGTGAAAAAATTCGTTCGTGTGACTACCAGATATATAAATGGGCCAATTAAAGGAAAAAATATAATAGTAGCAGCCCAAACGATCTTATTCTTTTCAACTGTCTTATCTTTCATCAAATCAAATAAAGCCGCTATAGGCAAGATGATTAATATTAATATAAATACCCATTCTGTTGTTCCCATAATTTTAAGTCTTTAATCTATTTATTCATGTTTTTAATTCAATATTTTATTACGGATTTATATAATCAAGCTAGAAACGTTTTTTCTCTATAACATTCCCTTCAAATGAAAGGATCTTTACTGTCTCAACACTATTTGAAAGTACAGTAATAACTCTATTCTGTTTTCCCCTTTTGTTTGAACTGTTGAATTTGACGACAATTGAATCTGTAGAAGATATTTTAATTGGTTGGTTAGGCCAACGGGCGACAGTACATCCACAGCCTGTTTGTACATCGTAAATAATTAAGGGCTCTTTTCCAATATTCGTAAACGCATATGTAACATTTAGGACTGTGCCCTCTTCAATAGTCCCAAAATTAAAAATCTCCTTCCTGCAACTCATTATGGGCTTGTTTTTTACAGAATTTTTTGAGGAAGATGTTTCAGATTTGCTTCCCCCTTTGGATATGCATGACGTCAGAGTCGAAATCATTATGAAAATGATAGAGCAATATAATAAAGTATTTTTCACTTTAATTAGCTAATTAGTTAAGGATTTTGTTTATTCCCCGCCACTTGGAGTCCCAGAGCAAGCATGACCGTGGCCAACGCATACTACTGCAAAATCTCCAGTGAGAGAAACACAATCACATGCTGAGCTTCCACAGTTACCAATACAATAGTTGTTTGAGCATGCTGCTGGAAGGGCCTGCATCGCTTCATCACATACCACTGACCTCCAAAATCCGTAATAACTTCCAGTACCACAAGTACCATCGCACGGATTATTTAATGTTGTGGAGGTATTCTGTTTTGCTGACATTAATGTTTTAGCTCTTGACTTTAAAATAAAGTTGTTTTCCCTTGCTTTGATAACAGAAATGGGATTAATAAAGTGTTTTTTTGATTCAAGTTCACCAACTATAGAATATGCTTCAAACATTAATTTCGAATCAATTCCAAGGTGTAAATACCAGGAGGGTTCTACAATTTCATTGGTTTTTTCATCGTACCATCCACCTTGTATTATTTTTGGATCTTCAGGAGATTCATTTCTTTTAAAAACAAATACCTTATTGTCCCCGTTAGAACTCTTAAACATGAATTTATGACCCCGTTCGTCCAGGATCATAGAAAATGATAAGTCCCTATTATTAAATTTGATCTCGCTAGTACGATATAAAGTGTCTATAATGTAAGAGATTTTGTGACTTAGTTTATTTTCAGAACTTTCATATTCAACAAGTAGATTGTTTGGATTTTCAGTTTTAAATTGATAACTATTGATTCCTACACCCTTTAGAAATTTATTTTGTGTTTTAACAGTCTCCATATCTGTTATTTCTTCACTAGATTGATCTTTTCTGCATGTAAAGCATACAATGGCCAAGAGTAAGAACGTGGCAATCCTTAAATTTGAGGAGTTAAAAAGTTGATTCTTCATGTTTCTCTATGTTAAAAAAAATTAATGTATAACTATTTGTAATAAAGTGCTTCAATTAGGTAATGCTCGTTTTAGCTGAATTTTGTAACTTAATTGACTTCAATATGTTGAAAACTCAGCAACTGCTCTTCTACCTCCTTCCTTATCTTTAAAACAGTTTTAGATGGTACCTTAATTTTCATCTTCATAATTTTATACGATAGCTTATAAGCTTTATCGAACTGTTTTGTATGGTAATAGAATTTTACTAATAGGTACTTGCTGTAGAACTTATTAGGTACCATATTGGCTGCATGCAGGAAATATTTTTCTGCTTTCTCATAATTTCCGATTCTAAAATATGATTGTGCAAGATTTAAATAAACTGAGGGATACATTAATGGATTTTTGGGGTTTTCCAACAAATTAATAACGTCTTTATACTTATTTTCGTTAAATAATATAGTGCTATAAGATTCAATAAAATTAATATTGTCTTTTAATGCTGGATATAATTTAGCCATATTCCTCGAATTACGATTTTCAAGACCTAGCCAGGTTTTGTAGGCATTATATTTATAGTTGAATAGTTGAAAAAGTAATAATGAGCAAAAGATCAATAAGCAACTCGCTAAGGCTAATGGTAGTGGTTTGATTAATAGTGTGTTAGGTGATTTGTTGTCTGTTTTTCCTGAAAACTTATTGAATCTAGTTCCTGAGATGATACCTAGATTGATAAAATAGATAGTTAGCACTGGTAAAATATCAAATGGATAGGAAAATTGGCCACTAATTAAAATGGAAATAACACTGGAAAACGCTGCTAAAGACAAAAACTTTCTGAAATTGTCTTCAGCAATATGGATAGAATCTAAAAATTGTATAATTAACACCCACAACAACCTTATAAACAGTGATATACCAATCAAACCTTGTTCACACAATATTTGTATAAATATATTGTAAGGATATCTAACGATGTCTGCACTTAGAATTTCATTTTCTTTCCCAGTGATATCATTTGAAAAGTATTTTGCTTGATAACTATCATAGTTCCCTTCAAAATTCCCGTAACCAATTCCTATTAATGGATGTTCTTTAATGATATTTAGGCTTATTTTCCAAATCGTAAATCGACCCAAAACAGATTCTGGTTTTAGGTTATATAATAAACTAGACAGTGCAATTATTAGTATGGTGATTATAATCGATACCCAAATCCTACTGAATAATTTTAAAAAATCAGATTTATATTTTAAAAAAAGTATGATAAAAATCGAAATAAAAACGCCTACCCATGCAGCCCTTATATTTGTAATTATTAATACGGAAAAAGCAATTAGGCAGACAATCGATGATAGGCAACGTACTGTAAAATGCCATTCTGATTTCTTGGGAAAGAAAAAATAAGAAGTAAAACAAAAAGGTATTAATGCAGCCAAATAACAAGCATAGCGTGCAGGATTATGGAAGTGACCTGTTACCTTGAAGCCATAATCATAATTTTCTATTATATTAAAAAATTGTAGCAACCCATACACACAGCTTATCAATGATATTATCAGGAATATGATGATAAGGATTGTGGAGAATAGTTGCAGTTTCTTTAAAGCCAAGACATAATTTTTAATAATAAAAAACAAAAAAATTAGAAGAATATAGGTTAAAAATTTATCAGTAAAATATGCTGTATTACTGAGTAGCACTTGGGAAATTGATAAGTACATTAATGTAGATACCATTAACATATCCGTATGATCTACTTTTATAATTTTATGTTGCCATTGATTTATGGTTAGCAGTAATTTAACTGACGAAGTCATAAGAAGTATGGCTATTATCAGATAAAACCATAATTGAGGGCCCGTCAAAAAGGAATACATAATGTTGGATGGAACTATAAATGGAGAAACTACTAAACAAATTAGAACTGTTATAATTAATGAATGATAAGATATTTCAAAGACTCTTGTAGAGTTATTTGGAATACCTGCCTCTGCAAATACTTTTCCTTTGGATTCAAAACTGAATTTATTTCTGTTAATTCTCAACATCTATTAACTTTTTGATCTTAAAACATGCACTTTATTTGTGAATATTATATATTATCGAATAAGTATTTATTGCCTTTAGCACGGAGAGGGGTGATACTACTAGAGAGTATAATTTTGGCGTCATCGCAGCACACATTATAGGAGAGATCATACACACCTTAATTACCGAAGAACTATTTATAGGCCATAATCAAGCTGTTATAGATATTTAAAAAGACATTATTTGGATAGCAGACAGAGGGTGTAAATGTTCGAATGCCTAAACCCATTGTCTTTTCCCTATTAATTAGCATTGAAGAGAAAAGTGAAAATAGGATTAATAATATTTTGATTTTTACTGCAAAATGATCCAATATTGAGCGTTTATTTTTCATAGAGAGTTATTTAGGTAAATAAAATTATGTCTTAAATTGGTTAATAAAAAGCATAATTTTAACTGATAGTAGCTAGATATTAGCTCTTTAGTAACTTGCCTTGGATCTTCTCTCCCCAAATTCCTGAATAACCAGAAGCTATACTTATGGTCTGAACGGAAATGCGTTGACCGACGGAACAAATACCTTCACCTATAATGTGTTGAATTTGCTAGCCACCATTACCGGGCCAAACGCTTCAATCTATACCTATGATGCCACAGGTAAAAAACTGACCCGGGTAAAAGGATCGGTGACCACGCATTACATTGATGGGATCCAGTACAATGGAGGAGCCATAGACTTTATCCAAACCGAAGAAGGGATCGCCAGACCAGTTTCGGGCATTTACAATTATGAGTACACTTTGATAGATATGTTGGAGCTAATTAAATCCGTTAGTTTGGCTCTACCATCAATAATTAAAGCGTCTAAGTCAGGTGGGAAATTAGGGAAAGTACTTCCTCTGTGGGATGCTTCATAATAAGAATAATAAGAATTAGCTTTATCCTCGTCATATCGAGGTTTCCACTTTTGGATTTGAGGAAAGATTGGGCCAGTTTCCTTAGTATCGACGGCTTCTTTAAAAATATAATATTGCATATAGCATTTGCTTATAAAGTTCAATAATCGATCTAATTAAAGGTCACCTGTATTTCAAGCTCAAATTAAAACTAAAATAAAATTAAACTATTATGAGCAAATACTCACAAACGAGGGATGAATATTGCTCATGATAGTTGAGTTACTTCTGGTACTTCCAAAACCGGCCCTTACTTTCTGAAACACCCATCAAAATTTTTATTTATAAAATCAAAATTTTGATCAACAATAACGGAATCCTTCTCTTTCATCACCCTCCCCGGTCTGCACCCAAGAAAATATGTTTTACTGAGGCGAACCTCAGAATCTGCAAGATTCAGAGAGCCCAGTAAAACATATTTTCCCACTTCCATCAATCTCTATACAATATCCCTTTTAATCCGAAAGGATAATACGCCTATTTTTCCCAACAATTCGTTTATTCTTATAAATAAAGAAGCGTAAAAGAGTCAATTCTTTCCCCGTTTTTTGGTGTAGTGATCCTAAAAAAGCCATCCGTAACTTTAACAGACTTTTCATTTTTATCAAACAAATTAGCTTCAAATGCAGCCTCAAGAACAATAAAATCAGTTCCTTTAATCTCATCTATTTTTAGAATTTTGAATTTCGAGCCATTTTGGCTTTCTGCTGTGAGTTTTGATTTGGCATTTATTGATAACTGGCTATATGAAGTCAATGGCTCGTTGTTTACCGATAATTTTATTGCGACACCCTCATCTTTACCAGTCCGTTCAAAATCTATAGCATAGGGATAATCGCCCAAAGTATAGAATTTATCTCCAGGTCTGGGATAGTACATAGAACCTAATTTAAACGCATGTTCCTTTTTATATTTTTTTATAAATGAAACTATAATTGCCCCTCTAGTCTGTTCAAGCATGGTTGTAGATTCTGATGAGTATTGTACTGAATCAACCACTCCAACCCAATAATTATTTGCCCCGCCACTCAGGCTCCATTCTCCATTGGTAGGACTCAATTGCAAATTGACTCCTCTATTCCCGTAACCTCTGGAGGCGGCAGGATCTCTTAATGCATTGGTGTAGCGTTTTCCATTGATGGTAAACGAAGTACTGTCGGGTAGGAAACGTGATTTTGCAATTACTTCAGGGGGTTCAGGAGCAGCTACGATGTCCTTTTTTTTACACGAGCTGGCCAACAGCAATGCTGCAAGCGGCAAGAGAGTGTATAATTTTTTCATTTGTATGTGTTTTGTGTGTAAACAAATTTAGCTTTTTTGTGATCACTAACCAATTTAAAATACAGTATCAACAGGGTATTCTTTTTGCGTAACTAAAAAACACTTCCGCATATGACGAGCACTTCTTGTCTATAGATATTTATGCTAGATTTGCGACACATGAATTTAGAAGATCATAAGCAAAGAATAAACTTACCTAAGCTGGTAAGTAGTACACAAATGAAAAAGATATTTTTGGTAGCATTATGCACCACAATGAGCACTTGTGTGATGGCTCAATCTGCGATTACAGAAAAAGAGATTAAAGATCATATATGGTATCTGGCTTCTCCAAAAATGAAGGGAAGATTTCCGGGAACTGCAGGAAATAATAAAGCTGCAGACTACCTGGTGAAGCAATTTAAAAAATCAGGGATATCCCCTTTTGGAAACAGTTATTTTCAGGAGTTTACAGCTAAAATCCGGGTTAAAAAGGGAGTTACTGATACACCTTATGTACAGACAAAGAACGTCGTAGGCTTTATTGAAGGTAGTGATCCGCAATTAAAAAATGAATTTATTGTAATTGGTGCACATTATGATCATCTTGGGATGGGTGGAGCATCCTCCAAAAAACCAGATACCGTAGCCGTTCACCCTGGTGCAGACGATAATGCCAGTGGTACAGCAGCCCTTTTAGAAATTTCGGAGAAATTAGCTGCAAACAAAGCCTCCTTAAAGCGCAGTATTATTATCATCGCTTTTAGCGCCGAAGAACAAGGTTTATTAGGATCAAAGTATTTTACCGAACATCCCTTGATTCCTTTGTCTCAGATCAAATTGATGATTAACATGGACATGGTGGGACGAATGAATACAGAAAAGCATCTTTATATGGGAGGTGCAGCTTCTTTTGATGGTGGAATGGAACTCATGAAAAGTTTAGGTCCGGAAATAGGAATCAACCCCATTGTAAATGCTTATGATGTGGGCGGATCAGATCATGTTTCCTTCTATAAAAAGAACATACCTGTGCTGGGGTTTCATACGGGCGGGCATCCTCAGTACCACACCCCTGAAGATGATCGGAAGCTGATTAATATTGCCGGAGAGAAATTGGTTTGTGACTATATCTATGAGGCACTGACCAGAATCGCGAACAGGAATGAGCCTATTCTTTTTGTTCCTGAAAAGAAGATCTAGAATCACTACTCAATACAACTCAGAAGCCCTGCAATCGAACGATGAGCAGGGCTTCTGGGGTGTACAGGAATGTCAAAAATCAGATTACTTATTTCAAGACCGTATCATAGATCTCATTCAACAGGTTTTGTCTCATTTTTGAGTTCCTTTGATTTAGAAGAATTATAATACCCCAATTTTTCGTTCTGTTGTAACATATGATGGAAGATTGTCCCATAGAATCTCCTGATTTTGAATAAATGGTGTTTTTATCGTCCGTTACGATATTTAGCCCTAATCCCATTTCTCTTTTCTCGTCTTTATAGAAGAGTTTCTCCGTAATTACAGCCGCTTTTCCTATTGCGGTTCCTTGATCTAAGACCGCTTTTAAATACCTAACCATATCAAAAGCGCTAGATTTTACCAATCCGGCAGGTGCTGTAATATTCCATTTGAAGAATTCCTGAATACCACCATTGGGATTCTGACCAGTTGTCCTGTTTTTTACATCAAAATCCTTCGTCAATGTATTTTTCAGCTTTAAAGGATCTATTATTTTGCCTCTGATCATTTGATCATAACTCTTGTTGTATACTCTTTCCAAGATCTGTCCGAGCAAAGTATATCCAATCGTAGAATAACGATATTGACCATAATCAGTTAGTTCAGTACAATTATTGATGATATTACTCAATGTTTCCTGTGTTACACTATGTACAGGTTGCTGCGGATCGATTGCGATCAACTTTGCAAAATCTATATCAGGCAAACCAGACTGATGAGATGCCAGGTCTGAAATTTTTATTTTGTTTTTAAGATTTTTATGCAATAAATACGCTTTGGGAAGGAAGCCGTCGATATAATCATCCGGTTTAATTTTATGATCATTAACGGCTTGTGCAATTAAATTTGAAGTTAAAATTTTAGTAATTGATGCAATTTCGAATATAGAATTTTTATCAATTTTAATTTGACTTTCCGCATTTAAATTGCCGTAAGCTGTATAGTATTCTTCGTTATTTTTGACAAAACCAACGCTAATACTTACGTTAGGATTTTTCTTGTAATTGTCCTTTATGATGGAGTCAATCTTTTGGAATATCTCTTGTCCAAAAGAAAAGTTGCTTATTAATAACAGCGCTGCTAAAAGTTTTAAAGAGGTTTTCATTGTATCGTATTTTAGATTAAAAATTATTTCGATACAAATATGTGGAAGCAACTCAGGCTATGCGACCGAATAAAAATAGTCGAACTCATTTGTTTAAAAAAATAAGTTCGAGTAATGATAAAGAAAAGTACGAGTAATCACAACGTACTGTTATGTAGTGTTTTACGGTAGTTGGTTGGTGTAACGCCGGTATGTTTTTTAAAAGCGGTATTAAAAGAAGATTTCGAATTAAAACCTACCTCATATAGAATTTCTAAAACAGTTACCTTACTTTTTGTAACATCTTTTAAAATATCCATAGCTTCTTCTATACGATAGGTATTGACGAAATCATAAAAATGCTGCTCTAACTTATGATTGATTAAAACAGATAAATCCCGAACAGGAATTCCAATATCCTTAGATACATCTTGAATCGTTAAGGAAGGATTGAGGAATGGCTTTTCTTCAATCATATACTTCTTTAATTTCAATAACTCTTCATTGTATTCCTTTTCCTCGTGTACAGGTAATTGTTCGCTGTTTTTCTCTTCGGAAATTATATTCTTTACCAGTTTTAGTTTTGAATCTATATTTCTAAATAGATTTGGATGATTTAACGCCTTATATAAATACCAAAAAATGATGATCAGTTCAAATAATAAAAGTCCAGTTTTTAACCATTCGTAAACGTTAGGATATTCAGTGAATTTAAAGATGTTTTTTAACAGAGCAATAAAATAAAAGACGGATAGTGCCAAGGTAAACTGAAATAACCAATTCAGTGATTCAATACTTGCTCCCGCATAATTTTCAAGGTATATTTTTTTTGCTCTTCTTAATACCACAAAAGCTGCAGTGAGGTATGATACAATTTTAATATGTGTAAGAATATGGTTGAGCTGTATTTCAAGCATATGGCCACTTCCTTCAAGAAAACTGATTTTAGAAGCCAGATCTACGCTATAAAAGCGAGGTATTAAGATCAAATTCGCTATTATAAAAGTAAAAGTGTGCGCTAAATGTTTTGGCTTTAGCTTAAAGTCTGTATAGGAAACAGATAAAATGTATAAATAGAAAGCTGGAAGTTGCAAGAAAAAAAATGAGCTCATAAAAACTCTTGCAGCCAACGGGATTTCCAATAAGTGACCTAGATTTCCACTAATATCAATTGCAGTTAAAACCAGGAAAAAAGCAAAAAGACGATTACTTAACTTATATTCTGTTTTAACTGTAATCAAAAACAAGGATAGAAATAATGAAATGGACATTGTTACTACAGCAACTGTAGCTAATACACTAATTTTATCCATTAATTACTCTTCATTGCTGGTTTCGCGAATTTGTTTTTAAGCGGCCAATTTAGATAATATTAATTAGCTTTTCTATTACCTTATCCAGCTTTGCTTTGTCGTTTTTATATGGCTCTAAATTATAGAGTTTTACCTTTTTAAATTCTATAGGATGACTTTCACTCTGTAATGAAATGTAACCACTGGTCAAGGCTTTGCCGTCCAGCTTTACTTTTGGATCATAATTTGTCACGTTGCCACCACCAATTTGCGGCTTTGTATACTCAAGTACTACTTCCTTATCTATAATATGCTTAATTACTGAATCACCCAAAACAAGAAACTGGACAGTAACCCACTGATCGCCCCCATATGTTTTTGATTTAGAATCCAGGCAATGTGGAGTAAATAATTTTCCTTCGTAAAAAATCTGCGTACCTGGAGTACAAACATTACTGGTATGGCGTTCATGTATACCATCGCCGCCTAAAATCTGTCCCTCTACAGAAATAGGGAAATCCTGGTCCTTAAGCATAGTTTCGGGTGCCTGGCAGTGCAGCATTGCCCCGCTATTTCGCAAGGCCCAGCCCTCTCCGCCTTTGGCCTGTTCGCCAACAAAACGATAGGTTACTGATAAAAGATAGTAAGAAAAAGGCTTTTTATAAAAGATATGGCCATACTGCTGGTTAAAGTCACCATATCCATCATAGCTGACTTTCAACAGGCCATCTTCTACACGAAAAGTATTCGCATAATTCTCATTGTATTCATGTTTGGAAATTTTAATATTCCAGTCCTTAAGATCTTTTCCATTAAAAAGATCAATCCAGCCTTTTTGGGCAATAGATTGGTTTACAAACAAGAAAATAAATAAGATAATAAAGGGAAGGCCGATTTTTAATTTCATGATGAATTGATGTTTTTTTTAAAAATAGGAATTTAAATCAGCCCTCACAATACTTTAATACCAGTGCTAACCCAGCCGGTTATACAAGTGTTTTATTTGTATTGGAACAAAACCTTATTGGCACCTAAATTGTTTCCACAGTATGAAAGCAATTGGAAAAATAGTTGTGCTGCTGTTGGTTATATGCATGGTACAACAAAATACGTTCGCACAGGTGAGCACAGGAATTTCTGTTAGAATTGCCCCGCCTGCATTACCATATGGCTTATAGTGAGCAATTGGCCAATCGGGTAAGAGAACTGCTCATTGACCGGGAAGACGTAACAGAAAAAGAAATGTTCAGTGGAGTTTGCTTCATGGTAGATCATAAAATGTGTATTTGTGTTTCCGGCGATGAGCTTCTCTGTCGCATTGGCGCAGAAAAAGTAACAGAAGAACTGGAAAAAGGGAATTGCCGGAATATGATGAATAACGGCCGGATAATGAAAGACTATGTCTACGTTGAAGACATCGCCATAGACAATCCAAAGAAACTAAAATACTGGGTGGACCTTTGCATTGCATTCAATCCACTAGCTAAAGCCGCTAAGAAAAAAGGTGATTAACCTAAAAGGCCAATTTACCGGATCAATATTTAAAGTGTATAAAGAATCTGTTCATCCGTGTAATAGGTTTTTCTTGCACCTTTTTTTTCGATCTGAATCTCCGCACCGGTCGGGCTTTTCTTTAAATCAGGGCGGTGCACCCTTAAAAAATCTTTGACTTCTCCACTCAAAGCTTCTGGGAGTTTTTTTGCAATATCCACAGACTCTCTGTACAGGACATGATTAATCGCCCGAACTAACTCCTTAACGCCAGCGTCTGGAATGGCCTTAGCTCTAGAAAACGGAGAAATCCGTGCCTCCCATAAAATCTCATCCGCATAGGTATTACCGATGCCTCTGATGGAATGCTGATCCATCAGTAAAGTCTTAATCTGCACCTTCTTTTTGGCCAGCAAATCTTTAAAATAAGAATGACTTAAAGCCATCGCATCTGGTACATCAGAAGCACCAGGATTCAGTGTCGGAGTTGCAGCTTTTTGAAAATCTGTCATGGCAAAGCCGTCACCGCCTTTGAAATGAAAAGAAATAACCTGGAACTTAACCTCCTCCTCTGCCAATGGCTTGAGCTCACCATGCAGCATCAAATGCAAACCTACAACTGCACCATTCTTGAACCGCAATTGTAAAGTTTTACCCTCCCGGGAAACATTCTCCAGTTGATGCCCCTCAATTGCATCCTTAAGCACCTTAACTGAAACATTTAATTTCCTGGCAACCGGAACATCGACAGTTTCAAGAGTTTTACTTTTAAAACGTTTTTGCAGATTCTTAGCAAAAACCTCCAGATCAGGTAATTCTGGCATAACCGTTATTTATTAAAATACTTTTGAATAGCGGCAAGTTCATTGCCTGTTGATTTCATAATTTCCCGAAGATAAGATGGCCGGACACCAAATTTCCCGGCCCAATATTCTACCTGAAAGTTCTCTGTAATATAGCCCTCAAAAGGACTATCCTTCTTTTTACGCTCCATAAGCCATTAATTTAGTTATTCAATAACAAAAGAAAATAGAAGTTGTTTATTTTTTATTATACTGATACTTCGAAATCTGCAGACATCAAAGCGTCATACACCCTAAAACGAACCCGCCATTCGTCTTTAACCAGTTCAGAAACTGAGCCGCTAAAGAGCTTTTTAAAGCGTTCCAGATCGATGCCATCTATACAGATGACCAAATAGTCACAATCGCTGATCACAACCACCTGCTGTATATACTCAGACCAGCGCTGCGTAATCTGTCCAGGCAGCTTATTGAAATGTTGATTCTCAATTAACTGTCCGATACCCGTAACCAGACCCTCAGGTACTGAAGACCAACTCCGCAGGTTCCACAAACCATGCTGCTTATCCACCGTCCCAATCACCTCATCCCCATTCACCAATTGCCAGGGCTCGCCAGGGTTAAACTGGATCACCTGGTAAACCGGACTTCCAGGTTCGTTTTCTGAAAAATAAGTTAGCTCAATCATATCAATTCATTATCAAATCAGGGCTTCAAACCCCAGTATTACAAAGTTTGCTAATATAAAGCGTAAATCAAAGATAAAATACTAAAAATATTAGTTTTATTGTCAGTCATAAAGTATCGCCGATTAAACATGTGCTCTTGAAAGATTATGCCTTTACTGATCAATCTTAAATACCAATGCTTTTTTTGCAATCTTAACCGGTAAATTTTATCTTTATGTTAAAAGATATTCGTATTGTTAATTTTAAATCTACCTCTATGTTAAATTTTACGCGCTTTTTTTTCAGTTTTATCTTTTGTCTGGTCTTTATGTACGGTGGAAGACTCTTTGCCCAGGATGCCAATTACTGGCACTCAGGATTTGGTCCTGGCGGGCTTTTAACGCCCGGAGCCACTATTGTTAATGATAGAGATAGCGGATTGTATTATTACAATCCCGCACTAATGGCTTTGCGCCCCAAAAACTCGGTAAGTATCTCCACCAACTTATATAAGTTGGGTTTATACAACATCAAAGATGGTGTGGGTGCGGGAAAAAATCTAAAATC
>Ga0163161_10002148_pt1 | contig 14220 bp, 11 predicted proteins | sample S45metaG_FD_129847 | JGI IMG/M metagenome (GOLD analysis project Ga0163161, IMG submission 129847) | Switchgrass rhizosphere microbial communities from Kellogg Biological Station, Michigan, USA - S4-5 metaG | ecosystem: Host-associated > Plants > Roots > Rhizosphere > Soil | place: USA... | reverse complement strand
TTGAGATTTGCGGCCATCGCCGAAGCATACGCGATACTCGGCAACGCCAAGGACCGCGCCGCATACGATCACCGGATCCTCGAGGTGCAGTACACCAGCAATGGAAACGGCAGCTCGGTCTTTGCATCGCAAAATCGCCATGCAAAACGCTGGCGTCAAATGGTCTATGAAAAGCGGTTCAACGACATCATCGACCGCCTGATAGCCGAGGAACGCCGCGAGGCCATTGCATTGCAGCGATTTATCTTCCCGTTGGTCGCGCTCGGGGTCGGCTCGATCTTCATCGGCATCGTCCGGCCGAATGTTTTCTTGTCGGACGTTTTTCCGGAATGGACGGGCGTCCTGTTCAAGATATCTGTCGCTGCGTTGTTCATTATCGGCATCATCCATCTGGTAGGCCGCATTCGCGAATCGTTCGACCGCTTCGCATATGACGACGATGAGATACACGACTCGATCTTTGATGAGACCGAGTTGCCGATCAGGAGCATGTCGCGCTATTCGATGTCAGCGCTGATCGTGACAGGCATCGCGGTTTGTATCGGGCTCGGGTTTGCGATCGGATACGGTTTGGATCTACGCTCGATATCGATGCCCTACCTTTTCTCGAGGTTCCCTCAAGTCGACGTGCTCATTTTCCCACCCATTTTTGCCCTGCTCGTCGACACGGTACACAGTCTGATCCTCAGTTCGGGCCATTGACAAATCACAAATGCGGCACTACACTCTAGAGTTTGCTTTTTAGAGCAATTATTTGGAATTGAGAGACTAAATGGCTAATCATAAATCAGCAGAAAAACGTGCCCGGCAGAACGTCCGGCGAAATGAGATCAACCGCAGCAATCGCAGCAAGTTGCGGACCTCGATCAAGAATCTTAGAGGTGCCATCGCCGGCCACGATAAGAACGTCGGCGGCGAGCTTCTCGGACCGACCGTTTCGCTCATCGACAAGGCTGTGAACAAGGGCATTATCCATAAAAACACGGCCGCGAGGTACAAGTCGCGGTTAACCAAGCACGTCAGCGAGATCGCGTAAGCACCCCAACCTTTGAAAAGATAAGGCGGCCCGTTATCGACGACGGACCGCTTTATTTTTTTGTTACAATCCATTTCGATCTGCGAAATGTGCCATGAGACTCACCCTCGCGACGCTGGTCATCGAACTGCCTCGACTCAAGGTCGCGAAGTTGTCCCTAACGATGGCGCAAAAGCTGGCGGCGGCTCTCGCCGGTGTTTCGAACAGGACCGACGCCGCTGAGGTGACGGTCGAGGACCTGCTCAACTACTTTCCCGCACGTTACGAGGACCGCTCTCACTTTCTAAATATCGACCAACTCGAGGACGGCATGGAAGCGGCGGTCGAGCTTTATGTTCGAAATTCGGGCGGCATGCAGGTCGGCCGCAACCGCGACAGGCGAAAGCCGCCGCTTTATCTTTTTGAGATCACCGGTGGCGACGTCGAACGTCGCATGCGGCCGGTTTCTGTCAAGTGGTTCGTTTCAGGAAAAGCAGCCGGTGACATCGTCAAATGGTATACCGAACGGTTCCCAAGAGGCACGCGTTTTGTCGCCTACGGCAAATGGGAGCTCGACAAACGCGGCCAATTGGCGCTCAAGCTCGCCAAGCCCGAAGAGATAGAAATTCTGCCGCCGGTCGCCGGTTCTGATGACTTTGGCCTATTGAAGCAAGACTCGTCGCCAGACAAAAACGAAGACGAGGCCAATGCCCCGGACGCCTCGCTCGCAACCATCCACACCGGACGCGTGCCCATCTATCGCAAACTCGGGCCGTTCCAAACCAAACGCCTGCGCGAGATCGTCCATAGCGTGATCTCGGATCTTGACCCTGGCTCGGTCCAGGACGTTCTGCCGCGTGAATTGCGTTCAAGAGAGAAACTCATCACCCGTGCCCAGGCACTCGCTGAGATACATTTTCCGCCCGAAGGAACGACGGTCACCGATTACGAAATGTTTCGCAGCCCGGCGCAGCGGCGGCTCATTTTCGAAGAGTTTTTTTGGCTGTCATTCGCGATGCAATTGCTCCGCGGCGAGCGGCAAAAGGAGCCGAAGGGCACGGTGATCGAGATCACGCCTGCGATCAAGGACAGGCTGAAAAACGTGCTTCCCTTTGAGCTGACAAACGCCCAGAAAAAGGTCATCGGCGAGATCTTTGCCGATCTTAAATCGGAAGCTCCAATGAACCGGCTCATTCAGGGAGACGTTGGCAGCGGAAAGACGATCGTCGCCTTTCTTGCGATGCTCGCTGCCATGGAGAACGGCTATCAAACAGCGTTGATGGCGCCGACCGAGATACTCGCCGAGCAGCATTTCCGCAACGCGAAGCGCATTCTCGGCGAAACAGGTTATCGTATTGAGCTTCTCATCGGCAGCACCAGAGCTGCCGCCAAGAAAAAGATCTACGCCGATCTCACCGCGGGCGAGATCAACATGGTGATCGGGACGCACGCGATTATTCAGGAAGGCGTCACGTTCGACCGTTTTGGCCTTGCCGTTATCGATGAGCAGCATCGCTTTGGGGTAATGCACCGGGCGCAGCTTCGAGCTCTGGGCTTCAATCCGGATGTTCTGGTGATGACCGCGACACCGATCCCGCGTTCGCTTGCTATGACAGTTTACGGCGATCTTGATGTTTCTATTATCGACGAGATGCCGCCCGGCCGGACGCCGATAAGAACCGTTGTGCTCGGCGAAGACCAGCGGAGCGGCGTTTACAAAGGTATTGAGCGTGAGGTAAAGCTCGGCCGCCAGGTATACGTCGTCTATCCGCTCATCGAAGAGTCGGCCAAGACCGACCTTAAGGCCGCAAAATTGATGTACGAACACCTGCGAAACGACGTCTTTCCGCAATACACGGTCGGACTGCTCCATGGCAGGATGAAGGCCGCTGAGAAGGAAGACATCATGCGCGAATTTGTCGCCGGCCGGGTCGACATTCTCGTCTCGACGACAGTCATCGAGGTCGGCGTCGACGTGCCGAACGCCTCGCTGATGGTCATCGAGCACGCGGAACGGTTTGGCCTCTCGCAGCTCCACCAGCTGCGCGGGCGCGTTGGCCGCGGTGCCGCGCAAAGCTATTGCGTTCTGCTGACGGGCGACAAAAAGACCGCAGTCGCAAAGGAGCGGCTGGGGATAATGGAGGAAACGTCGGACGGATTCAAGATCGCCGAAAAAGACCTCGAGATTCGCGGCCAGGGCGAGATACTCGGCACGCGTCAGTCGGGTATACAGAATTTCAAGATCGGCAACATCGTCCGCGACTACGAGCTGCTCGTCGCCGCCCGCACCGAAGCCGAGAACTATCTCACAAAGCAGCGAATGTCCCCGGAAACCTCATTAATGGTCAAACACGCCCGCTCCAACACCCAAATAAAACTAGCCGGCATCGGCTAACCGAGTTGCGCCAGCAGAACTAGGAACGTGGCAAGGAGAGAAGCCCGATTAGGTCCTGAATAGCGTGGGCGAAGTACAAGGGCATCAGGTTCTTCGTTTTCCAAAAGGCGATGGCGAACAAGATGCCGAAAGGAAGTATCGAGATAACTCCGAGCCAACCTTGGTAGAGATGGTATGAGACACGGAGCAGCGTACTCGCTACGACAAAGAGAACTGGACCGTAACCCTTCAACCGCTCGAATAAGTAATAGACGACGAACGTTTCCTCGAAAAGTGGGTTAATGAGGGAAACTGCGAACAGCAGGCCAACATTTGCCGACACAGTGAACTTCGATATTCGCAACGCGTCAATGCCAACCGATAACACCGCGGTGTTGTAAAACAAGACATAAGCGATATTGCTCGCGACGACGAGTCCTAAACCAAGTGCCGCGTGTTTAAGATTTACGTCGAAAGGAAAGTTGCGCCATAACTTCCAACCCCGAAGGTAAAGAATTCCCACGCATATCAGCGCAACAAGAAATTCTTGGAATATCCCACGGATCGCGGCCGCGTTCGTGAATTCGAGGTCTTTGAACGCAAGTGTCAGGCCATATAGTGCCGAGAAGCCGAACGCAAGGAAAAGGATGATAAACGCCTCAACCCAAACTGGGAGCTTACTAAAGACACGTTTGGTTCGCTGGAGCATGGATTGATTTCGGTAACTAACAATTCTAGCGCGAGCCGCGTCAGCGGCGTCAGAGTTTAGCCCCGTGCGTGGGGAACGCGCTCAAAACCTGGTGAACGAGCTAGCCCCGTCCGCCCAAGCGAAGCCGCCGACGTTTTTATGTTATAAATGAAGCGATCAGTCGGCACTCATGAAAAACTGGATACTCAGCCTGGTCTTTCTCTTTATCCCAGGTTATATCGTGCCTGCACAGGTGCCGCCAGATTCTGGGCCAGTTCTGAAAAGCTCTGTGTCGTTCTCGATGCCTCAATCGGCGATCGACGCCGAGATCGGCGGCAAAATTCGGATCGCGGTTCTTGTTGATGCGACCGGAAAGCCGTCGAGAGTGGCGCTTCGGAGCGGACCAATGTGGCCGTGCGGCGAATTTCCAGATAAGGGACTGTCGCAGCTGTCATCGGCCTTGACGGATATGGTCATGGGCCTGCAGTTTTCTCCCGCGATCAAGGACGGCAAGGCGGTCGAAAAGAACATTGTGCTCGACATCACGCTCGAGAACCCAAAGCTTAAGGCGAAGGCCGCCGCCGAGCAAGACGCATCCAACGACGCCTTGGCCAAACCTGAACCCGAGGGAGTAAACGGCGGAGTGCTGAATGGAAAGGCAAAATACCTCGTTAGACCAAGCTATCCCTACGAGGCGAAAGAAAATCGTGATAGCGGAGCAGTCGCGATCGAGGTCGTTATTGATGAAAAGGGCCGCGTTATCCGCGCCGCGGCCGCCAGCGGCCCGCAGAACCTATGGTTTGCGGCTCGCACAGCGGCATGCAACTCGGTATTCACCCCGACACTCTTGAAGGGGACACCGGTCACAGTAACGGGCATCATCACTTATAACTTCGTCCTTGGTGGGCAGGACCAAACCCCGACTACCGCGAAAGATTACTACGATCGCGCCGGCGAGCGGAGTGACAAAGGCGATCTCGACGGGGCGATCGCCGACTACAGCAAGGCCATCGAGATCTACCCGCATTACATTGCTGCTTACAACGATCGCGGCCTTGCGCGGAGAGCCAAAGGTGATTACGACGGGGCAATCGCCGACTACAGCAAGGCCATCGAGATCTTCCCGCGTTTCGCCTTTGGTTACAGCAATCGCGGCCTCGCCCGGAGATACAAAGGTGATGTCGACGGGGCGATCGCCGATTTCAACAAGGCCATCGAGATCAACCCGCGTTACGCCCATGCTTACAACAATCGCGGCCTCGCGCGGAGAGCCAAAGATGATCTCGACGGGGCGATCGCCGACTACAGCAAGGCCATCGAGATCGACCCGCGTTACGTCGATGCTTACTACGCTCGCGGCATCGCGCGAAAAGCCAAAGATGATCTCGACGGGGCGATCGCCGACTATAGCAAGGGCATCGAGATCGACCCACGCGATCCCGATGCGTATAACGGGCTTGCGTGGCTGTCAGCCACCTCGTGGAACGAATCTTTCCGCAATGGCAAGAAAGCGGTCGAATATGCCTTAAAAGCGGTTGAGCTATCAAAATGGCAGAACCCATACCATCTTGACACGCTTGCGGCTGCCTACGCCGAAGCCGGGAACTTCAAAGTAGCGGCCAAGTGGCAAAACAAGGCCCTTTCCTTCCCGGCTTTTGAAAAGTCAGGCGGCAAAGAGGCACGCGAGCGCTTGCAGCTGTATCTGGCAAAAAAGCCTTATCACCAAGCAAAGCCCAAATAGGTGATCTACCTAGTCCTGACTCGATCACAGTTAGGAATATGCGGAAGCACAAACGCGGGCGAGTCATAACCCTACAGATAGCACGAACTTGATAATTGGCTGTTTGACGAAAGGACCGCTGCCGCTGTTATCTCAAATGTCCGGAGTGCGACATTCGGCTGCGCTCTTTATAATTGAGGAGAGTAGCTCAAGCTATGCGTGTTATTGCAGGTCTTTATCGCGGCCGAGTTCTAAAGAGTCCGGCGGACAATCGCACAAGGCCGACTTCCGACCGGCTGCGCGAAACCCTTTTTAACGTGCTCACGCCACGGATAAACGATGAGACCCGCTTTCTCGATCTGTGCGCGGGGACCGGAGCCGTCGGTATCGAGGCACTCTCACGCGGGGCCGCTTTCGTCACCTTCGTCGACCGTTCAAAAAAAGCCTGCGCTCTGATCGAGGAGAACCTCGATAAGCTCGACGTTCCCGAATCCGAGACCGAGGTCCTCGCTTTCGAGGCCGAGAATTTCACCGGCCGTGAGCACGTGAAAGGCTGGGATATAGTTTTTTACGACCCGCCCTATGAAGCCGATCACTCGCTTGTCCTTCACGATTTCGGAACGAAACACGACCTTCTAAACGAGGAAGGCCTCCTTGTCGTCGAGCATCACACAAAAAGACAAGTGCCTGATCTGATCGGCTCACTTCGACGCTGGCGGATCCTAAAACAAGGTGAGACGAGCCTGAGCTTTTACGAGAATGCCTAGGATCCTTTCGCTAAAAGTGCTCGTCTGGCTGATCCTCGCGTTCATCTGGAGCACGACATGGATCTTCATTAAGATAGGCCTCAATGATCTTCCGCCGATCGCGTTCTCTTCCGCAAGGTTTCTGATCTCGGTCGCCATTCTCTTTGCGGTCATCCGAATCAAAAAGATCCCGTTGCCGAACACGGCGGCTCAATGGAAGCTAATTGCACTCACCGGCGTTCTCCAGTTCTCGATCAATTACTCGATGGTCTTTTGGAGCGAGCAATACATCACGTCTGGCCTCGCGGCGGTGCTGCAGGCGACGATCACGGTGTTTGGCCTCGCGCTGGCTTGGATCTTCCTTCCCAATGAACGCATAACACCGCAAAAGATCCTCGCCGTGGCGATGGGCGTCGTGGGCGTCGGCGTGATATTCAACGACCAACTGCACGTCGAGAACTGGATGGCGTTCGCGGGCTGTGTCGCCGTTGTCGTCGGCGCTTACGCCGCGGCGCAGGCGTCGATACTCATCAAGGCAAAAGCAGGCGGCATTCACCCGGCTTCGCTTGTCTTTTGCCAGATGCTTTGCGGACTGCCGCCGATCATCGCGTACAGTCTCATCCGAGAGGGCAACCCGCTCGCCTACTCATGGTCGTGGACGTCGATCGTCTGCATTCTCTACCTTGCGGTATTCGGCTCGGTCATCGCCTTTTGGCTCTACTATTGGCTGCTCAGCAAGATCGAATCGACCAAGGCGATGATGATCTCGCTCGTCACGCCGCTGCTCGCAGTCGTGATCGGCGCGATCGTTCTGGGCGAGACGCTGCCGCCACAGACATTTTTCGGTGGATTGTTGATCATCGCGAGCATTGGTCTAATCGTCTTTCGAAGGAAGACGATTCGGCCGCCGATCAACGCAGATGAAGGCATATAGCACTGGCCTGCCTTTCATATCTCCGTCATCTACGTTAATCTGCGGCTAAATTATGTTTTTCCGATTCAATACAGCAGGCGAGTCACACGGCAAGGCCCTCGTCGCCATTGTCGATGGGGTGCCCGCGGGGCTCGATATAGACATTGACGCCATCAACCACGAGCTTTGGCGGCGTCAGCAGGGCTATGGCCGCGGCGGACGGATGAAGATAGAGACCGACACGGTCGAGATACTGTCGGGCGTTCGCCACGGCAAGTCCATCGGCTCGCCGATCGCGATGACGATCGAAAACAAGGATTTTGAGAATTGGCAGGATGTGATGTCGGTCGAAGCTTTGAAAGAAGAGCCAAAGAATCCCAGGAAACTAACGCGTCCACGTCCGGGCCACGCCGATCTGGCCGGTGGGCAGAAGTTCGGTACTCGCGACCTGCGCGATATTCTCGAGCGTGCTTCGGCCCGCGAAACGGCCGCAAGAGTAGCCTGCGGAGCGATCGCCAAACAGCTTCTCGCGGCTTTCGGTGTCGAGATCAAGAGCCATGTAATAAAGGTCGGCCACGTCCAGGCCGTGCCGCTCTGGCGCCTGTGGGACGAGATCGCCGCGATCCCGGCCGATTCCCCGCTCAATTGCGCGGACCAAACAGCTCAGTCGCAGATGATCAAGCTGATCGACAGGACAAAGAGAGCCGGTGACACGCTCCGCGGCATCATTGAGGTCGTCGCCCACGGCGTGCCTGTCGGCCTCGGTGCTCACACATCGTGGAATGAAAAGCTCGACGGGCGTATCGCACAGGCGATCATGTCGATCCACGCCGTCAAAGCTGTCGAGATGGGCACCGCCGTCGCCAACGCCGCGAAGCCCGGTTCGGAGGTGCATGATGAGATCTCTCACGACGGCACGTCATTCATCCGCTCGACAAACCGTGCCGGCGGCCTCGAAGGCGGGATCACCAACGGCGAAGAGCTGCGCATCCGCGGCTATATGAAACCCCTATCAACGCTGCGAAAGCCGCTCCAGTCCGTGGACATCGATACGAAAGAGGCGTCTGAGGCCGCCTTTGAACGCTCCGACATCACTGCCGTCCCGGCCGCCGGCGTCATCGGCGAGGCGATGCTGGCCATAGTGTTGGCAAATGAAATGCGAGAGAAGTTCGGTGGAGATTCGATAGCCGAAATGATAGCTAATTTTCAAAGTTACAAGGATTCATTGGATGAGTATTAGGCGAAGATGAATTTGAGACCGGTTCTTATTTTGATCATCATTGCGTTGTTGCCGGCAATGGCAATTGCGCAGGAGCCGGCAGACTCAGTACTGGCGAAGCGCGTCAACAGTCTGGCGGCAAAAATACTCTCACGGCCGGTTGCCGGGCTGTCGGTCGCAGTGGCCCGCGACGGAAAGATGATATTCGCCCGCGGTTATGGGATGGCCAACCTGGAACATTCGGTCCCCGTGACACCTGAGACGGTCTTTCACGTCGCTTCCATCTCCAAGAATATCCTTGCAGCGGTCCTGCTGCAGCTTGTCGAACAGCACAAGCTAAACCTCGATGACGATGTGACCAAGTATGTTCCGGAAACTCCGACACACGGGCGTCCCGTAACCGTTCGGCAATTGTTGAACCATACTTCCGGCATTTACAGCTTCACGTCTCTTCCCGAGGCGGATGCCAACGAGCGACTCGATCTATCTCATGAACAGGTGCTCGGTTTGATCAAGGATAAGCCGTTTGATTTCGATCCGGGGACGAGTTGGCGCTACAACAATTCCGCATTCTACATCGCGGGCATGGTCGTCGAGCGTATCACGAAGCAGGAGTACGGTGCCTACGTTCGAGAACATGTTTTTAAGCCGCTCGGCATGGACTCTGCGTTGATGTGCGACGCACGAATGGTCGTACCCCATCTCACATCCGGCTACGAACGAGATCACGGCCTGCTCGTGAATGCGCCATTTCTCAGCTGGAAACTGCCGTCGGCCGCCGGTGCAATTTGTGCTACGCCAACCGATCTGCTGAAGTGGCAAGCGGCATTGGACTCCGGAAAGGTACTCACCGCCTCATCTCTCAAGATGATGCGGGCGCCGACGACTCTGTCGGACGGCACTGCGATCGATTACGGCTTGGGAACACGGCTGGGATCGTTGGAAGGCCATCGCGTTCTCGGACATACGGGCAGCGGCGGCGGATTTGGGAATGCTCTGGAGAATTATCCGGACAATCGCCTGACCGTCGTCGTTTTGACGAACACCGGCAGTTCCGCGGGCCCGGCGTTAACGCTCGCTGCCGACATCGCGCGAACCATGTTGAAACTTCTGGAAACGAAGGTTCTCGCCAACCTGCCGGTACCGAAGGACGAATTGGCCGGGCTTGTGGGAAAGTACGACTCGGATGAAGGTCCGGTCGAGCTGTTCGAAAGAGATTCGAAGCTGCACTTTCGTATTCCGGGCACACCGGTCGCAGGCGTTATGCACAGGCAAGCCGCGAACATCTATGCATTAAACGAAACCACCGAGGTCCATTTCCTCGTTCGCAAAGGCCACCCAACCTGGAGTCTTTTATACACCGGCGGCCTTTTTATGGATGCCAAATCGCGCACGCCGTAATGTTAACTTCGTCCGATGTCTCGCCGATATTGCATTCCCGGCCAGCTGATCTTTTCAACTCCTGAATAGACTGATGACAGCGCCGCGGCGATATCGTTGCCCGTCGCTGTCACACCAAGAACCCGTCCACCGGCTGTGACAAACTTGCCGGCGGCACCGAGGGCGGTTCCTGCGTGAAAGATCCCGACATCTGGGATCGCGGCGGCCTCGTCGAGGCCGTGGATGACGTCACCGATTCGTGATTTGCCAGGATAGCCTTCGGATGCAAGAACAACACAGGCTGAGCTGCCGGGACGCCATTTGATATCGAGGGTGTTTAGGCTGCCGTTGAGCAGCGCTACGCAAATGTCCACGAGGTCAGTTTCGAGACGGACGAGAATTGCCTGTGTTTCCGGGTCTCCGAAGCGGACGTTGTATTCGAGCAGCATCGGGCCGGCGGCGGTCATCATAAGGCCAAGAAAGAGGATGCCTCGATAGTTAAAACCTTCGCGGACGCAGCCGTGCAGCGTCGGGCGAATAACCTTGTCGGTGATTTCCTGCAGTTGGTCCGAGGTCAGAAGCGACGCGTCGGTGATCGTGCCCATGCCGCCAGTGTTCGGGCCGGTGTCGCCGTCGCCGATGCGTTTGTGGTCGCGAACGGGCGGCATCAATGCAAAGTGCTCGCCGTCGACGAACATCAACAGCGACACCTCGCGGCCCGTCAGGCATTCCTCGAGGACGATCTTGTCTGCGGCGGCTGACCCGACAAGCGTGGCCATTTCGTTTATCGCGGCGATCGCCTCGACACGGTTCTTGGCGACAACGACACCCTTGCCCGCAGCCAGGCCATCGGCCTTGACCACGACAGCTGACGATCTATCGCCGAAGTCGCCACTTTCCAATTCAAGAACAGCAAAGTCAGGTGAATGCGAGACAGTAAATTTCGCCGTCGGAATGCCGTGCCGGGCCATGAAATCCTTTGCAAACGCCTTGCTCGATTCGAGCTGCGCCGCATCTTTCACGGGGCCGATGATCTTCAACCCGCGACTTTCGAAGAGGTCCACCACGCCTAAGGCAAGCGGTGTTTCTCCGCCAACAAAAGTCAGGTCGATAGAATTCGCCACGGCGAAGTCAGCCAATTTGTTGACATCGTCAGGCTTGATCGAAACGCACTCCGCCACCCGTGCGATGCCGGCGTTGCCGTCCGCACAGAACAATCTGTCGACCCGATCGCTCTTGCGAAAGGCCCAACACACGGCATGCTCGCGCCCGCCCGAACCGATGACTAACACGTTCATACGAGTGACTGCGGTGTGCGTTCGGTCAGCCGATGCTCTTGACACCTAAAACCGATAGTTGTAAGGTCAAAACTAATCATTTACTTGAAAACTAAGGCGATTTTACGGTTTTGCCCGTCCTGTAAAATCTACTACAAACTTCTCTTTTGCCGAAGCGTGCATCTTTCCCCGGGAGTTAACAGGTTATGTCGGCAAGCGACGCTGAAGGGTTAGGATCGAATAACGGCGGCCCCCCGGCTGAAACGGAATTCGATGACATATCGATTATCTGTATTGACTGTGAGCACCCGTTCATATGGACGGTGGGCGAGCAGGCATTCTTCCGCGACAAGAACCTTCTGAATCCACCAAAACGCTGCAAAGGATGCAAGCGGGCCAAGAACCGCCGTCTCGAGGCTATTGAGGTATCACAGTTGACAGGCAAGCGGCAACGGTTTGAGGTAAACGCCAAGTGCGCGAAGTGCGACGAGATGACAACTGTTCCGTTTTACCCTTCGCAGGGACGGCCGGTGTATTGCCGGGCTTGTTTCATCGAGATGAAAATCCCATCCATCGCGGGTGGCACACTCTAGCCGCCGACATGCACGTTGGGCCGCATTTCGGGATCTTCTTCGGCCTGCCTAAGAATTTCACGCGTCACCGGCGCAGTGTCGCCTTCTCCGAATAAGATATACCGCGCAAGATACATGATCGGATTGCCCTCACTCCAGCCAAAGTACACGTGCGGGATCTTGCCGGTCTTGTCCCGCAGGTAAAGCAGGAAGCCTGCGATGGCATTGGGGACCGCGGGGGCTTGTGTCCGCAAGATCCTATAACCCTCAACATCGACGCCGCGGATGAAGAGCTTGCCCTTAAACTCGGACGAGTCGCCGGGCTCGATCTCGTAGAACACGACCGGATCGGATGCCGGTATGTGATTGTCGACCCGTTTCTCATGCTCCTTAAAGCGATATTCGGTCATATCGCCGGTCTCACGGCGGTTTGTAACTATGCGTATCTCGCCCTCTTCGTTCAGCTCGTCGATAAATTGTTTTGCTGCTTCATCAAGCTCGATCTTGTCGATGCGTATCTCGGTCGAGCGCATCGCCCGCGAGATAAATGAGGTTGCGATGATCGCAAAGATGAAGAACGATGCGATCTTGATGCCGTCCGGACGCTCGATGACGTTCGCGATCGTAGTGTAAGCAAACACAGCTGAAATGATCCAGAACGCCCACGTCCATTTGCTGCGCCGACGGCGCGCGGACAGCGTCACCGCGATCGCCGCTGAAGACATCAGGACCAACACCCCGGTCGCGTAGGCACCTCCCTGCGCGTCGACATTCGCCTTGAACACCCAAGTTACTGCAAAGCAGATGCCAGTGAAAACCAGCACCAACGGCCGCGTCGCTCGCGACCATTCGGGGGCCATGCCGTAACGCGGCAGATACCTTGGCACGATATTGAGCAAGCCCGCCATGGCCGACGCACCAGCGAACCACAGGATCAGGATCGTGCTTAGGTCATAGATCGTTCCAAACCATTCGCCGAGGTATTGATGGGCAATGTAGGCGAGCGCACGGCCGTTGGCCTTGCCCGGTTGAGTGACCGCTCCATTCGCGATCTCTTCCGACGTGCATGCGCAAAATTCGTGCGAAGCGTTCGTCACGGTACCGGATGTGCAGTCGACTGCCGGACAGAATTCCCGGTGCGGTATCAGCACGCTGGTAACAAAACTGGTACCGATGAGCATGAAGCTCATTATCAACGCCGCTGTCATCAGTAACTTGCGCGTGTTGCCGACGCGATTGGGTCGCTTAACGAGCGGCATCACTGCAACGCCCGTCTCGAATCCTGAAAGTCCGAGCGCGAGTCGCGGGAAACTCATTATCGATAAGAGAACGATCGCAGCGAGGCCGGCGATGTTGAAGCTTCCGAGTGAGAATTTTGTGGCAAATAGCGCCGTTCGCCAGTTCTCAAGCAACTCCGGATGCTGAAGCACCTCGAAGATCGACCGGCCTAGGACGATCACATTCAATAGCAGATATACCGCGACCAGCACGACCGCGATGCCGATAGCTTCCTTAAAACCTTTCAGAAAGATCAGGCCGAGGACCGTTATCAGCGCAAATGTCACCAAGATCGGGTGGTCTAAAAACGGAAGATTCGAGCGAACGAATGGATTCTCGATAACGTGGGCGGTCGCGTCCGCTGCCGAGAGCGTGATCGTAATGACAAAATCTGTAGCGACGAAACCCAGAAGAACGAGAACAAACAGCTTGCCCTTCCAGCGCGAGAGCAAGGCCTCGAGCATCGCTATCGAGCCTTCGCCATGTGGGCTCTCGCGGGCGACGCGGCTGTAGATCGGAAGGGCTCCGAATAGGGTCAACAAGACAAGGATGAGTGTCGCGACAGGTGAAAGAACACCGGCGGCGAGAAAGGCGATGCCGGGCTGGTAACCGAGAGTCGAGTAATAGTCGACACCCGTCAGGCACATCACCTTCCACCACGAGTGGCTGTGATGCTTGCCCTCGGGCGCCGCCGGGCCTTCGATCTCGGCGACGTTCCCGCTATACAGCCATTTCTTGAACCAGCTTTGCTCGCCAGTTTTCATAAATCAAAAAGACCGCCGAGCGTCTTATTGCCCGCGGTTCCTCGATCGTTCAACTTTGACTTCGCAAATAGCACAAACCGGCCGCAAATGGCCACTCAAATGCCGGTGAGGATAGATTTTACGCTGATTATCGTGAAGGTCAAGCGGCACAGGCCGCCAAAATAAACGAGGGCAACGTCTCCCACACCGTCGCCCCCGGACTGCGTCTTTCGACGCAGCCAATGTTCACCGGGAGGTGAACAAATCAATTATGCACAGGAATGGAAAAAACGCA
>Ga0163161_10002146_pt1 | contig 14224 bp, 12 predicted proteins | sample S45metaG_FD_129847 | JGI IMG/M metagenome (GOLD analysis project Ga0163161, IMG submission 129847) | Switchgrass rhizosphere microbial communities from Kellogg Biological Station, Michigan, USA - S4-5 metaG | ecosystem: Host-associated > Plants > Roots > Rhizosphere > Soil | place: USA... | reverse complement strand
TTATAGTTAGGTTGATATCTAAATCATTTAAAGTATTTTGCGCTTTAAGTCTTTTAAGACTCGCCATAGCATCTATTGCCATATTTGCGCCTTTATCTGATACCAGCCGCCCTAAAAACACGAAACTTTTTTTGCTGTCTTCGTCTTTATTCTTATTTACAAACAACTTATCGTTATAAGCATTTTCTATAACGACAGCCTGGGGCCAACATTTATTTTTAATCGCGTTACTTACAGCTATTACACTTTTAGCACGGGCCAGCCATTTAAATTTAGCAGTTGCCTGTAACGATTTTTTACCATCTTCGCCTATCCATGTGTTTAAGGCTACTACTAAAGGTTTCTTTATAAATAGATTAAGCCAGGACATTCTTAACACCGGGCTGTTTTCAAAAACCACATCGGCCCATTTATGCTGCTTAATGAGCTCCATAACATCTGGATTTCTGACAACTGTAAAAGGGAATTTTTTATCGCCATCTTCTTTAGTCCATGTAACCAGATGAACATTAGCTCCAAAACCTGTAAATGCATTGGCTAAAAATTCAGAATTAGCTTCTGTACCACCCACATCGGGATAAAACTTATGAGACAAAAACAGTATATTCATAATATTTGTTATCGGTTCAATTCCCGTTACAGATTAAATAATTTTCTGGTATAGCTATTTCCATTTAAAATACTCCTTAACTTTAACAGTATTGACCCAAACAAAGAATTCCACACATGCCTTGTCCTGTTGAGGAAAAAGCCAAAGATAGAACATAAACAAAAAACAACAATACTGGCCTGTATAAACTGGCTAAAACTGTTTTCCTGGTAGTTAACCAACGATTTGTATAAAAATAAAAATGGCATGTGCAGCACATAAATTGGGAAAGTAAGATCGGCGATTTCCCTAAATACTTTGAGTTTACCCGGGCTTATGTATGAAACCTGAGAAGTACCATTTGGTAACAGCCATAACATTATAGCTATAAAAATGCCCAGTAAATAATCTGTAAGAAACTGCCCTGCCCAAAACAACGGATATGAGCCCAACGTTGACGGGTATGGCAGTACATGGCCTATTAAATAAAAAGAAATTACAAGGCACGCCAGTATTAAAAGCCATGACATATTTGATGATATATTAGGCCTTGGCAGTTTGTAAGACAACACCCCAGCCAGCCATATAGGCATCATGATCAATATTTTGGGTCCCACAAATAAACAAACCAGTAAAATTAGCACTTTAGATTTCCAGCCGGATGACCTGTAAAACCACAACCCAAATATAACATAGTACCAAAACTCGAAAGTAAGCGACCATAACGGACCGTTTATAGGAGGGCCAGCCGAGAAAAACCAAATTTCATTTAGATATCCTAACGTAAGCAGGTATCTTGGAAATGATCCGCCCCTTGAAAATTCAGCAAAATCTGCAGGTGAGATGTAAAGTATTAAAACTTCTACAATAGCTGTAATAATTAGCCCGGGTATTAATATAGAGTAAAGCCTACTAAGCCGTGCCTGGGCATATTGCAATGCACCCCTGTTTTTTTGTATTGTTGTAAACGAAATAACAAAGCCTGAAAGTACAAAGAATACCACAACAGCGGCGTGGGCATAATCTCCGGGTTCATTAGCATCAACAACATCGCCCGGATACCATTTTGCATAGGCATGAAGCAAAAATACAGACATAGCTGCAAACAACCGCAATATATCTAAAAAGATACTGGTCGTACCGGAAATATTACGTTCAGATTTTATGTTAGTGTTGTGCATACTAAATTGTTAATTGATCATATGTTTTACGTTGCCCATTTAATGTAAAACCTCTCCCTGCTTAACGCCCATTTAAACAGCGCTATCCATTTGCTACGTGTATTTTCCATAAAGTGCCCTATAAAAATACTTAGAAAGAAAACGCTTATAATAGCAATCCACATTTGCATATTGTTATATAACTCCCTTGGCCATATTAACCGGAATAAAACAAGTAGTGGTGCATGCAATACATATAGCGGAAAAGTTAAATCGGCAAAATTTCTGAAACTATTCATCAACTTGTCTGCATTTATACCTTTCCTTTCTTTTACACCGTTTGGCAGCATCCATAACGATGCGGCTACAAAAATACCAACTAAAAAATCAGTTATAAACTGGCTCGCAAAAAACAGGGGCGGCGCACCCAGTTTAAACGGCATTTGTGGTAAGTTATAAGCCATGGTAACACTAACAGCAATAAATGCCATTGTAAAAAACCATGAAACCAAACTGTTATTTACAGGATTTTTTAACCTGTATGCCAGGTTACCCAATAACCATATAGGCATCATTATTAATATTTTTGGCCCTGCAATTACAAGGGCTACAATAAAAAACACAATATATTTTGGATTTTTAGACCTAAAAAAGAAAAAACCAAAAATAACATAATACCAAAATTCAAAAGACAGCGACCATAAAGGCCCATTTATAGGTGGTGATGCAGATAAGAACCACACCTCATTAGAAAAAACAGACGATATAATATAACGCAGTACTGATTTATCTTTAAGATACATTTCTAAACCGGCAGTTCCAAAAAAACGAACAGCCAACTCTGTAGCTGCTGTGATTATCAATGCAGGAAATACAACAGAATAAAGTTTACTAAGCCTTGCTTGTGCATATTGCCTGGGCCCACGGTTATTGCTTGTAGTTGTATGGGCTATTACATAACCCGATAATACAAAAAACACCACAACGGCTGCATGACCCCAGTCTAAATTAATATAATCATAACCTACGGGCGTATGCCACTGATCATGCGCATGCCCGTAAAAAACCACTAATGAAGCAGTTACCCGCAATAAATCAAGAAAGAAACTGCTTGCGCCCGTTATGTTCCTTGATGTTGTTGAAAAAGGCATATGCATTATTATATTTTACCGGATATAAACAACTTTATTAATTGTGACCTTGAGTACGATTTGTCTTTTCTTACTTCTGCCGGATATTTTATAAACCCGGCGGTGTTAACTAAAAGATATTCGGCCAGCAGCCTTGATACCACAAGAGTGTTTATTAGTCCCGCTGCCGGATATTTATTAAATTTTTTAAGGAGTTTAATCCTGTTTTTGTAAAAACGTATAACCCTGTTTGCTACTTTTTGCGGCGTACCACTGCCTTTATGAAACGCCTTAACAGGCACTACGCCCATTTTCCAGCCTTTTCTTATTGCTGCCATACATATATCATGATCCAGCTCAAGCCAGTCGTAATTTACATCAAAACCGCCCGTTTGCTCAATAACCTCTTTTCTTAAGATCATTGCGCAGGTATACAGCGTAATGTTCTTAGGGTTTTTATTGAAGATTTTTTGGTAACGCCCGTGCAATTGCTGGCCCAATATTACACTCATGGCATCGGGTTCCGGCTCAAAAGATACAGCAGGCTTACCATCGGCATTTTGTGTTTGGTAAACCGCGATACCCACCTGAGGGTTTTCTGCAAAATATTTTTTTGTCTCTTTTATAAAGTTTTCTAATGGCCAGGCATCAGAGTCGAATATAATAACAAGATCAGTATCTAATGCGGCAAGCCCTGTATTAAGGCTTTTTATTAGGCCCGAGTTTTGCTGGTTACGTATAAGAGTAACTTCCTTAAAAGTATTTGTAAATTCCTGCGTTGAACAATCGTCTACTACAACAAACTTATCAATTGTATCATCGGCATATTTAAGGCAATTGCTAATACACTGAGACGAAAGATCCCAGGTATTATAATTTGTAGTTAAAATTCCAACTGTCATATTTACATTTTTAAGAAAACAATTCACTATATAATTCACACGATCCTGCTACACTGTATTTGCTAGCAAAGCTATTATCCTGACTTAAAAAATCTGTAAGATCAAAATCCTCATCAAACTCCTTTATTTCAGGTATAACCCTATTGTCCGGCTCAAAACTCTTCTTTAATAATATTACCGGACAACTATTGTTAAGTAATGCCGCAATGCTGCCACTTTTTTCATAGAGCACTTTCGGATAATTAGAAAGCCCCACATCGGCATGTAATAAATAATCTGCCACGTCCTGCTCACTCCATTCACCCAATACAAAACATTTTAGGCCGGTTGCAGCCTTGAGAGTTTCAATTTCCTGCTCTATCCCACCGCTACGCCCTATATGGGTAACTATTAATTCTTTATCTAACTGGCTTTTTATATTTGCCGCCAGTGCCTTTAAATTACCTGCCAGGTCTTCATGGCTGTGAAAGCCACCAAAGAAAACGCCCAACACATATTTATCCTTATCATCAATTTCTGCCGGCAATGTATTTAAAACCACCCGCCCTGATGCTTTACCTACCGGCATGTTGCTAAAAACCGGTATGCGGGTTGCCTTTATACCCCTTTTAACAAAACAATTTTTATAGTAATCATTTGTTGTGGTAATATGCATAGCATTAGTAATTTTTATAAGCTTAAAAGCCATACGGCGCTGTACAAAACCAATTATCTTATCTTTCACAGTACTTTCAGACGATTCTCCCTGCCATATTTCATGAAACACAATTTGTGTTTTGGCTCTTAATCGCAACGACTTTACAATACTCACAAATTTTGCAGGCAATCCTTTAGGGTGAAACGCATAAGGCACATAGTGCAGGCTTAGCCATTCAGGGTCAAACCCGTCTAAATAACCCTGTATTTTGTTCATCCTCTGCTCCCAGGAATTACTTCCGGATAACCTGTATATTTTAATTATCGAAGCACCCCCGGTAATCTCCTCTTCACGATCGGCATCCAACTCACGCTCATTGCAGGAAACTAATACTACCTGATAGTTTTTTTTAGTCAGCTCAGCCACCAACCTGCGGTTGTAGTCTCCCACTCCATCTTTACCGGGTTGTAATGAACTGCATAAAAACATAACTTTCATAAATTATCTCTCTCCTATTTTTTTAGCCGGTATACCCGCCCAAATTTCGTTTGCTGCTATAGATTTTGTTACTACGGCGCCTGCAGCTACTACGGCGCCATCGCCAATAGTAATCCCTTTTAGCACGGTAACATTAACCCCTAACCAAACATTATTGCCTATTACAATGGCATCTTCGCTTGATTTTTGTTTCCTCATAAGACTGCCTTGGGCAGTACCGTGATTATGATCTATAAACTTGCAACCCGATGCTATGAGGCAATCATTGCCTATAGTTATCTTTTTCGTTATATTAAATTCGCAACTAAAACCTATAAAGGCATTATTGCCTATTATAATAGATGGCCCTTGTTTCCATATCCCATCATAATGAAAATATATGTTATGTTCCAGCCTGCAATTATCGCCTATGGCAACCTGATGCGGCCATGTATAATGCATTTTAGGGACATTTGTTTGTTTACCTATTTTCATACCATTAAAAACAAGCCACTGCCTTCTACAAAAACTTTTAATTTTATGTATATATCGTACACGTACAACGAATAAACCATGCTGTAATAATCTTGCCATATTAAATTAATTTAAAAACAATTAGGCCTTTGCAAGTTTGCCAATGTACATTTAGTATATCACAGATTTAATGTAAAGACAACACTGTTAAATGCCTATATTACTTAAATAATAAAAGTAATAATCGCTTAATACCTCCCGGCGTTAATATCCTGCCTCTGTGCCATTTGCTAAAATATATAGATGCAGCTTCTTTTTTTCGGCCTTTTCTAATTGCTTGAACTATAGCCATTGGAGCCTTGGTTTTTAAAATATACGATTTGTAATCAACCGTTGTGGGCGTGTAAGGTGCAGCCTTGATCAATTTAAATGATTGATAAGCAGAATCGGTACCATTTCTTGCTACAGATTCGTTACTAATTCTATATCGTGCTGTAAAATGGTGCACATAGTGAAATTTAAAGTTTTTTAAACCTAACCTAAGCCCAAAATCGAAATCCCCGGCGTTGCCTACTTCTTCTTTCTTTCCGTACCTAAGTTCCTTAACTATTTCCATTTTAATCATGTAGCCATCATTAGGAAATTGCTGTATAATTCCCGCTTCAGCAGATGTTAAAACACTACCTTCAAACTCTTTAGTTCTAAAAAAGCGCTCATTAAAGCCGCTGTTATCTACATCGCTACCATCATCATTAATTAAAAGCTGCTTGCCATAAACTACCTGTACAGAGCTATCGTTCTTAAATACATTGTACATTGTTTCTAACGCATCAGGAAAAAATAAATCATCATCATGAAGTAGCACAAACAAATCACCTTCTGCCTTATCTATAAGGCTATTAACGTTTGCGAGCTGGCCTAAAGAAACCGCATTTTTATAATATCTTATTTTAACAGGAAGATTAATCGTATTAATTAGGTTAGCTACATACTCCTTAGATTCCTCATTAGTAGAGTCATCTCCAATAAGAATTTCATAGGGCAGCAATGTTTGCTCTAAGCAGGAGGATAAAGATTGCTCAAGAAAATCTAACCTGTTATATGTGGGTATGCATACTGATATTTTCATAAACTGAATTTTGTGAGGCTTTACGAATGTTTGATATAAGTAATTTTAGATTTTTAATATTATCGTTTGCTATAGAATCTTCCTAATACCCGATAAAACTTAAGCCTCAATATCTTATATTTAACGTGAGATTTACTAAAGGGTCTAAGTTCATCAGATAAAACATTCTCCCAAAAAGCAACATCAGACGCTCTTGGTGGCTTACCCTGAAAAAACTCTTTAAAAAACTTTCTTCCCCATGGCTTTGGTCCTAAGGGGTGCTGCATGAGTTTTAAACCATGTATAAAACCCATCGCATCAGGCCCAATAATGGATATTTGCTGTTTTGTAACCATTGCCGCAAGGTTAAAAGAATCCTGATTAGCACTCTGCACAACACTTGTGCGGTTATTAACGCGTATTTTAGTTAAATCGCCGGCAATGTCTTTTAATACTTTAAAGCATTCTTCCCATTCTACTATAAATTGTTTTGTATGCTTTGTCCAGCCTACAAAACCACTATTAATATACTTGTCAAGATCATTCGTAATTGTATAGCCCTTATCTGCAAGTATTTTTTTCCATTGTAGCCTAATAGGATGGGTAGTTCCCATGTCAAAATTTACATCCTCACACAATGCTACACCTTGTTTAACCCATTCGCCAAAAAAACTCATCCTGTTAATAACTGTAATGTCAGAGTCGAAAAAAAAGTATTCATCTGCATCTGGCTCTAAAACTTCGCTAAAATATTTAAACCATTTTGGCTTTTCGTGAACCATATGTAAATTACCCTGTAGCTCTACAAACTCTATTTCAAAGCCATTTTTTAGTATAAAACTTTCACCATTTTTAGATGTTGTAAGCTTAGGAAGCCATTGTGGCAAATCTCCTCTGTAACCAATAACCATCTTATTTCCATATGTTCCATGTTTTATCATAGAATTTATAAGTGCAGCTACACCATAAAAATAATCTTTCTCTGCCAGTGTGGTAAAAACTATCATACTAATTTTCTTGATTTAATTTTTTTTGCAGGTATACCGCCCCATATTTCATAGTCGGGTATACTCTTATTTACGACTGCTCCTGCGGCAACTACTACACCCTTACCTATAGTTACACCACCTAAAATCACAGTGCCGGATCCTATCCACACATCATCCATTACGGTAATGCTGTCATACCGGCAAGGTTGCGCCTTCATAGGGATATCAAGGTCTCCAAAACCATGATTGGCATCGCTAAAAACACACAAAGGCGCTATCATGCAATCGTTACCGATTTTAAAATTTGTACCTACATTTATTTGGGTAGAATGCCCTATAAAGGTATTGGTACCAATTTCTATCGACGCCTTCTTCCATGGGCCGCCTACCCTAAGCCTAACATAATCTTCTATCTTGCATTTAGCACCAATACTTATTTGCTCTGCACCCTGTATAAGTACTTTGCCAATATCGGCAGATGCTCCAATCGTTGCACCTAATGCCTTTAATTTAGTAATACGCAGCTTTTGCGCAAGCTTATAATTTATAGCTACTATTCTATAAAGAAAACGTGTAAGCAAACTCCTATTGGCTTTCATTATTTTGAATAATAAATTTTATAGTAAAAATTAAATATATGAATGGCTATTGGGTACGTGTTGATAAATATATTAAAATACAATACACCCTCCAGCTCTTTAATATTAAATAAAATACAACCTAATATTACAAAAAGTATATTACCCACAATTATTAACCATGGGCTTGTAGGCTTACCTCTTGATGATGAAAGGCCAAAAAACAAACCGCTCATCATGCTTAAACATGAAGCTGTGATTGTTAAAACCAACTCTTTATTAAGCCCTTTATACTGATCGCCTAAGATCCATAAAAACTGTTCTGAGAACAGGTAAAAAAACCCTATTATGCCTACACTTAAAGCTGTAACCATAAATGTAACTGACACAAAAAACTTTAATAGCTTGCCTTTGTTTTCTTCTAACCTTGCAAATCGTGGTATTAATAACATCCCGAACATCAGGGTAAACAGGCTTAAGAGCATTGAAAACCGCCCGAGTGCCCCAATACTCGCAACAGAATCGGTAGAGCCAAATAGCGATATAAGCCAAACCGAGATTTGCCCTGAGATACAAAAATAAATAGACCCCGGCAATATCCTTTTTACCACTGTCAAAATCTCCTTCCTCATTGCAGGATCTGTCTCAGTTGCAGGCTCTGTGAACTTGGACGCTATTTTTTTAAGCTCAAAATTACCATATATACGCGGTATCCCGTTTGCAAGCAGCGCCACCCCTGTAAAAGGAAAGAAAAACACACTGGCAAAACTTAAACCAAGGCGCAGCACATTTACCACAACCTGGTTTTTTTGTAGTGGCTTTAAATTTTGGTGCAGTTTAGGTACTACCTGCAATAAAGAATCAGACAATGCTGCAAAAAATGCCGGTATTAATGTAACAATGATTATAGTTATTTCCCACCATTTAGCATCCTGCCTTAACAGCAAATAGGCTAATATCGGCAGGGTTACAAGTAAGCTAAAAACAGCAAATTGCCTTCTGAGGCCAATGCCTGTAGCCAGTACTTTGCCCAACATTTGCTTGTCTTTCCAAACCTTGCCACCTAATGCCATAACACCCGATGATATTCCACCGTCTGAAAGCACTGTCATGGTAGCAAGCATTGCATTTGCAATGGTATAAAGTGCATACTCTCTTGTAGGCAAAAACCTTGTTAAGAAAATACCCGTAAGCAGGCCGGTTAACTGCACTATTAATTGCGCCCCACCGATTAAACTAACCAGCTTAGTCCAGTGGAGGGCTTTAGCATAATGCCTGTGGCCTTTTATTTTTGTGTAGTTACTTTTAACGAAGCTTTGCACTGTAAAGATATATCTAAGTTATCCTACTAAAGGCTCCAACTTGGTTTAGCTGTCATTTTAAGTATTTCAACATCACTCGCCACCATCTCTTTAACTAAAGCAGCAAGGTCGTATTTAGGCTCCCAGCCCAACTGCGTTTTAGATTTTGTTGGGTCGCCAATTAGCAAATCAACTTCGGTTGGCCTGTAGTAAATAGGATCTACCTTTACTACTACCCTGCCAATTTCTAACTGGTAATCAGAATTGTTGCAAGCCTTAACTTTAGCAATTTCATCTTCGTTTTCGCCAACAAACTCAAGCTCAATGCCAAGTTCTGCGAACGAAAGCCTTACAAAATCGCGTATGTATGTGGTAACACCTGTTGCAATAACATAATCTTCGGCAACATCCTGCTGTAATATCCTCCACATTGCCTCTACATAATCTTTAGCGTGGCCCCAGTCCCTTTGAGAATTAAGGTTACCAAGGTACAGGCAATCCTGTTTACCAAGTGCAATGGCAGCCGTAGCCATTGTAATTTTACGGGTTACAAAGGTTTCTCCCCTTCGTGGCGATTCGTGGTTAAAAAGTATACCGTTGCAGGCATACATATCATACGCTTCGCGATAGTTTTTAGTGATCCAGAAACCGTATATTTTTGCTACACCATACGGAGAGCGTGGGTAAAATGGTGAGTTTTCATCATAAAAACCCTTTTCATTTTTATTTTCTTCAAGGCCACCGTAAAGCTCTGATGTAGATGCCTGGTAAATCCTTGTTTTCTTTTCAAGGCCTAAAATACGAACAGCCTCTAATATCCTTAATGTACCTATACCATCTACATTTGCAACATATTCCGGAGAATCAAAAGAAACCTTAACATGCGACATAGCGCCCAGGTTGTAAATTTCATCGGGCTGTATTTCCTGTATGATCCTTATCAGGTTGGTAGAATCGGTAAGGTCGCCATAATGCAATTTAAAATTTACATGGCTTTCGTGCTGGTCTACATACAAATGGTCTATCCTTTGGGTATTAAAAGAAGACGACCTCCTTTTAATTCCGTGAACGCTATAACCTTTTTCTAATAAAAGTTCTGCCAAGTAAGACCCGTCCTGCCCTGTAACTCCTGTAATTAACGCTGTTTTCATATATTAACTTTCCGTGTTGCTGTTATATGGTTATTTTTTTAAGGCTGTCTATATTCTCTAAAAACCAATCGTAGGTTTTTTGTATCCCTGCTTCAAGGTCTACTTTGTGTTTCCAGCCCAGATCGTGCATTTTAGAAACATCCATCAGTTTACGAGGCGTTCCGTCCGGCTTGGTGCTGTCCCAAATGATCTCTCCTGTGTGGCCAGTAATTTTTTGTATCGTTTCGGCAAGGTGCTTAATGGTTAAGTCTTCGCCTGTACCAATATTGTAAAGATATTCCGGCAATGTATTTTCTAAAGCAAATATTACACCTTCGGCCATATCATCTACAAACAAAAATTCCCTCATTGGTGTACCGCTGCCCCAAAGGGTAACAGGGGCATTGCCATTTTCTTTAGCCTCATGAAATTTACGTATCATGGCCGGTAGAACGTGCGATGTATTTAGGTCGAAATTATCGTGAGTACCATAAAGATTGGTAGGCATTAGGCTTACATAATCTTTACTGAATTGTTTTCTTATAGCCTGGCATGCTTTTACCCCTGTAATTTTAGCTACAGCATACCATTCATTGGTAGGCTCTAACGTATCGGTAAGTAAATATTCTTCCTTTAAAGGCTGCGGGGCAAATTTTGGGTAAATGCACGAGCTGCCAAGAAAAATAAACTTGTCTACGTTATTTTTTAGGGAAGCATCTATAAGGTTGTTTTGTATCAGCATGTTTTCCATTAAAAACTGATACGGATAATCGTTGTTAGCCAATATACCACCCACACGGGCAGCGGCATCTATTATGACATCAGGTTTTTCAGTGGCCATAAAATCCAGTACGGCCTGCTGATTTTTAAGATCCAGCTCTTTACTTGATTTTCCTATTAAATTAGTATAGCCCTTACTTTGTAAGATTCTCCAAATTGCGCTACCTACCATTCCGTTATGTCCGGCAATGTAAATCCTGGCATCTTTTTGCATCTTTATCTTCAAATTACGAATTAAACAAATCCTGACAAAAGTAAGCTAAATTTATAACAATTTGTGCAGCGTAATTCTTTTTACCAAATTTACACGTGATTGATAATTTAGACTTGTCTAAACGTATTTTTTTTCTGCATTTAATAATTATAATTCACAAAAATTAATAATCAATCAATATTAAACAACTCAAAAAATGTTAACACAAAATTAACATAATCATCTATTAATTAAGTATTTAAACGATAAATGCAAGCTAAAACGTTATAATTTTGATATTTTGTATTTTCTTACAAAATAGTAAATTAGAATAAATGCAATGGCGATAACCGGAAGCAGCTTGATGAATTCTGCGATACGCAAACTGCTAAAATTAAAGTCGAAAATTACCATGACGTATAAGAACTGCAAAGCTGCATTTTTGGGGTCGGCCAGCATAAATCTGTACGCCAGAGTAAACACCATTCCTTGTAAAAAAAAGAAAATAATTATACCCGGAAGTAGTAAGTTAGCGTAAGCAAAACCAAAATTTTCTGTAGGCCATGAGGTTTTAGTAAGCTCGCTACGAGGTATGGGCGGCTCAAAATGCTTCATAAATTCTATAATACTGCCAAAGTATACCCCCTGGTCTATCTGCGGCAATTGCTTTTTATCAGCCTTGGTAAATGGTACAACAACCGGTGCGAAAAACCCTTTAAAGTACCAGGCATTTTCTGCATTAAAATAATTTGCCGCAAAAATATCTATGTATGTGTACGATGTAGCGTAAACTACCTTTCTGGCACGCGCATTAGCCGCAAGGCTTTGGTTGATGCTTTTATCAGACCCGCTGCTTTCCCTTAAAACCGGAATTATAAAAAGGTAAAATAATATTGATGCCAATAGCACCCCACCCACAGCAATGGTTTTTCGGTTAAACTTTATGCGCTCAATAGTATAATGGATTGCTACCAAAAAAGTAATTACAAACAGTACTGCACTTTTTCTTGCGCCAAAGCTGGAGAAAATAATAATTGTTACCACGGCAAACAGCAACAGTATGATTTTATCAGAAAGGCGGTTTTTAAGTTTTATGCACAGCAGCAGCAATAAACAGGCTATAACCATAAACGGCAGCAATATGAGCACATACTGGCCGCTTTGCAGTTCTATGCGCTGATTCATGTGGTGCAATAAGTACCCAAGCCCCCCTATTCTGTTAAGGAATACTGCATATGCACCAAAACCAATTGAAAAGAATACAAACGCGAGTATTTTAGCATTTAAATAATTGTAATTACCCGGCGGCACACTTACCAATGGCTTCCTGGCCCTGAAAAGCAACATGCCGGCACAAAGGCTTATAAAGGCAACAGTTTGTATTAGGGTATATTTTAAAAAGGCTTCATCTAACCGTACATGGCATACCAGTAATATGTTTTTTACAAACGACCCTCGGTTGAAAGCAATAAAGAGTATGAAGGGCAAATTTGTAAGCGCAAACTTTATAGCCACAAATTTAAGGGGCGAAAAGAGCTCGTTCTTACCCGCAAGTTTATAAGCAAAAAAGTACAGCAGTAAAAACCAAAAGAAACATAAAAATATCATGCTGCCGGTTTAAGGTTTGGTAGGGTTATTTGTATCATCAATGATAGCGCCCGATGTAAATTTATAACTTATTAGTATTAAAATATTCAAAAACAGAAATAACCAATAATTTAGGAAAAGCATGTATAGCGATAATGAAATGCAAAACAGCACCACGGGTGTTAAAAACCGTATGATAACCAATACCGGCAGGTTGGCTTTAAATGCATTCCTGATTATTGCTAACATATAAACAATGCTTAGTACTTCGCCTATAAGTATTGCAAGGCCCAACCCTTCGGAATAATAGGCATAACCAAAAGCTACAAGGCAGGCAACGGTTAACGATGACCGTATTACGTTGTATATAAATATCTGCGTAGAATAATTGGTCTTTTTAAAGAACTCGTTGATTATCATGCCAAAGTTTTGGATGGAAACCGCCATGATAAGGTAGCAGACAATACTAAGGTTAAACTCCAGCTTATCGCCCGTCCATTTTGTATAAATGTACGGCAGCAAAGGCAAAACAACAGTAACACCTGCAATGATAACAAAGCCGGATATCTTCCAGAACGATACCATACGATTAATGATGTACTGCGGGTTTGCCAGCGAAAAGTGTTTCTGGATATCGGGCATTAGCGGAATTACCGCCGCATTAGACACCCTGAAAACCGAATTGGATATGACCCTGCTGGTGGTAAATACCGGCAGTATAGAAGTTGCAAATAAATTGGGTATTAGCAGGTTTATACCGTTCTCGTTTACTTTCTCTACAAGGAAGCTGCATGTTAGCAAAAACGATTTTTTTACCACCCACCAGGATTTCTGTACGCTTAGCCCATTGAAGAAAGGTATTGAAAAAGGCACATTTGCCTTTATGTAAAGTAGCGTAAAAACGCTGAAAAGCATGTTAGATGCAAATATGGCGGCACAGGTTATAAATATGCTCTTAGTGATGTAAATAGCGGCCACAGTAACTGCAAAATCAAACAGCTCGCCAATGGTCTGGTATTTTATGGTGGTCTTAATTTTACCTAAAGGCTCAAAAATGCGTAGCAGGAATAAGTTATTGTACTGAAAAATAACCTTGCCCAACACTAACAACAGCAGGCTGTACTGGCCGTTATTGCTTATTATGTAATCTACCGAAAATGTAGATAGTGCCGAAAGCAGCAAAGGCACA
>Ga0163161_10002145_pt1 | contig 14234 bp, 14 predicted proteins | sample S45metaG_FD_129847 | JGI IMG/M metagenome (GOLD analysis project Ga0163161, IMG submission 129847) | Switchgrass rhizosphere microbial communities from Kellogg Biological Station, Michigan, USA - S4-5 metaG | ecosystem: Host-associated > Plants > Roots > Rhizosphere > Soil | place: USA... | reverse complement strand
TTGCTGTATAGCGCCAGCACCCGCTCCACCACATTCTGGATGCCGCCCTGCATCAGCATCAGCGCGATCAGCACGTTGAACACCAGCCATACGGCGCGACCGGGATGGCGGTGCGTCAGGCGGGAAAAGAAGTTGGAAGAGGCGATGGACCCCGCATAGGCGTTGGTCACGTTGATCTTGATCTGGCAGATGGCAACGAACAGCCCCGTCAGCATCAGCGCCGCCATGGGCGAATGCAGCAGCGCGCCGAAGCTCATATAATAGAGCATGGTCGGATTGCTGGCGTCCCCCACGCCCATCCCAGCGCCGAGCGCCATGACCGCCAGGAAGGAGCCAAACAATATCTTGATCGCGCCGGGCACGATCCACCCCGGCCCGGTCAGCAGCAGCGCCGTCCACCAGCGCCTTTTCCCCACTTTCTCCATGTCCGGCAGGAAGCGTAGATAATCCACCTGCTCCCCGATCTGGGGCAGCAACGACAGGAAGACCGCAAGGGCAAGGCCGAAACGCAGCGACGGCGGCGCCGGGGAAGTCCCCGCATAACCGGTCCACAGGTCCAGACCCTCCTGCCCCTTGCCGACGAAATAGAGCAGCGGCGCGCATTGCAGGATTAGCCAGATGGGCTGTGTCCAGTTCTGCCACTTGCTGATCCGCGCGAAGCCATAGGCCGATATGGGTATGACGATAAGCGCGCTGATCAGGTGCGCGATGGGCAGCGGGATGCCGAAACACAGCTTCAGCGCCGCTGACAGGATCACCGCCTCCAGCGCAAAGAGGATGAATGTGAAGGAGGCATAGACCGCCGAGGTGATGGTGGACCCCAGATAACCGAAGCCCGATCCCCGCGTCAGCAGATCCATGTCGACATTGTAGCGCGCGCCATAATAGCAGACGGGCAGGCCCGAGATCAGGAAGATGACGCCCGCCGTCAGCAGGGCCAGGACGGTGCTATGAAAGCCATAGGCGGCCGTGACGGTCGCCCCGATCGCTTCGCAGGCAAGGAAGGCGATGGAGCCGAGCGCAGTGTTGGCAACCCAAAAGGGCGACCAGCGCCGCGCTTTCCGCGCGGTATAGCGCAGCGCATAATCTTCCAGCGTCTGGTTGTTGACCCACTGGTTATAGATGCGGCGGGTTCCGACCACGCGCTGCCGCTTGGCGACGATGCGGCCCGGAAGGTCGGAAGCGCCGCTCGCCATGGTTCAGCTTGTCGCCAGCAGCAGCACGCCGCCAGCAGCGCCCAGCACACCCGCGAAACGGCTGACTGGACGGTTGGCGAAGCGGGCGATGGCCAGACCCGCGCCATGCAGCAGCGCAGTCATCAGCGCAAACCCGGCGGCGAACCTCCAGGCCACGGCCCCATGCGGCAGTTCCCCGCCATGGGCATGGCCATGGGCAAAAGCGAACAACCCGACAATCGCCAGAGCGACAATCAGCGGCGCCCGGACGGCGAAGCAGACGGACAGCCCCAGCACGACCAGCGACGTCGCGATCATGCCCTCCGCCAGCGGCAGCGCGCCCCCCGCTATGCCCCAGCCAAAGCCTGTCAGCATGCAGACGACGAACGCGAGTGGCGGCGCCCATGTGCGGCGGGGCAGGGCAATGCCCGCCCACAGGCCTACCATCAGCATCGCGGCCATATGGTCGAAACCGGTCAGCGGATGCAGCAAACCGGCGAGAAAGGCTGAACCCTGTTCCATATGGCCCGGATGCGCCCACGCCGCCGCCGGAAGAGCGATAATGGCCGCCGAAGCGATGATTGCGCGGCCCGCCATGTTCCTGATCATCATCGTTCCTTCCTTTTGAGTCCACCAGTCCTGATAATGAAATTCGCCACGTCCACCACACTTTGTCCTGCCCGCACATTGGCGAAGACGAAGGGGCGATCTGCCCGCATCTTCTTCGCGTCTCGGTCCATCACCTCCAGACTGGCGCCGACAAAGGGAGCAAGGTCGATCTTGTTGATGACCAGCAGGTCCGACCGGGTGATGCCTGGGCCGCCCTTGCGTGGGATCTTGTCACCCGCCGACACGTCGATGACATAGATTGTGATGTCAGCCAGTTCCGGGCTGAACGTCGCCGCCAGATTGTCCCCGCCGCTTTCGATCAGGATCAGGTCCAGCGCGGGAAAGCGCCGTTCGAGCTGGCTCACGGCAGCGAGATTGATCGACGCGTCCTCCCGGATGGCGGTGTGCGGGCAGCCGCCGGTTTCCACGCCCATGATGCGTTCGGGCGCCAGCGACCCGGCGCGGGTCAGGAATTCGGCGTCTTCCTTGGTATAGATGTCGTTGGTGATCGCTGCGATGTCATAAGAATCGCGGAAATATTTGCACAGCGCGTCCATCAGCGCCGTCTTGCCAGAGCCGACCGGGCCGCCGATGCCGACGCGCAAAGGGCCTGAATGGGATGCTTCGATCATGTCCTGAACAGCCTCGTATATTGGGTTTCATGCGCCATGGAGCCAAGTTCCGCCATCAGACAGGCCGACCCCATGGCCAGGAAAGGGGCTTCGTTGGGCAGGTTCGCAGCCTGCGCTGCGGCGTTGATGATTGCGGGCCGCAGTGCCAGCATGACGCGCTGTCCATCGGTCTGCCCCAGCGGGACGAGCCGCTGGGCGGCAGAAACCAGATTGGCGACCAGCCCATGCAGATAGGCGGTTGCGGCTGGTTTCAGCGCGATGCCATGGCAGGCGAACAGCGCCGCCGCCGCAACCGGATAGACAAGATCGTCGGGATCGATCCCATCGATCAGCCCGTCGAAGGCGGAAGCCCGCGTCGCATCAAGGGCGATCCGGCGGAACGCCGCGCCCTGCGCCGTCGCTTCCAGCCGCCGTTCATGGCTCGTCTGGCTAGCCACGCCAAGCTCGGCAATCTCCATCAGCCGTTCGCGGTCCTCCGCCTCTGCGGCGCGCCAGGCGTGGACGAACAGCACCATGTCATTATGCGCCGACCCACGAGTGATCAGGTCGGCGATCCAGTCGGTGGTGCTGGCGCGGTCGGTCACGAAGCCGGCCTCCACCGCCCATTCCAGTCCGCCCGAATGAGCGAAGGCGCCAATCGGCCACGCTGGCGACATCCAGCTCATCAAGTCGAACAGGCCGCCTTCATCCATGCGCATGCTCGTGATGATGGCGATGATCCTGCTCATCATCATGATGATGGTGCCCATGGCCGCCGCCCTCATAGGCGCCGCCTTCGGGATCGAAGGGCGCCAGCACATGCGCGCAGCGCCCACCCAGCCCCTCGATCATCTCCGCGATCACATGATCATGATGGATGCGCATTCTGTCGCCCAGAAGCTGCGTCGGCAGGTGGCGATTGCCCAGATGCCAGGCCAGCCGCAGCAGTAGCGGCATGTCTGGCGCTGTGATCTCGATCAGCGGCTCGGGTGCGGCTTCCACGCCGATGATCTCACCGCTGTCCAGGGCCAGCCCGTCACCGTCGCGCAAATGCACGGCGCGGGGCATGTCGAGCAGGATGCTGCGCCCGCCCTGCGTCGTATAGACCATCCGCCGCCTGTTGCGCAGGTCATGGTCCAGCCGGACGCTGTCGATGCTGCCCTTGGCCTGCGGTATGATTGAAAGGATGCGGTTCATGGGATGGGGGCGCTTTCAGTAGAGGTAGTAACGTTGGGTAAGCGGCAGCTCGACCGCCGGTTCGCAGGTCAGCAGTTCGCCATCGGCATGCACCTCATAAGTCTCCGGATCGATGCGAAGGTCCGGCAAGGCGTCGTTCAGCTTCATGTCCTTCTTGCCGATACCCCGCGTGCCGACCACCGGCAGGACCTCACGCGTCAGGCCCAGCCGGTCCGCGATCTGGCCTTCGACCGCCGCCTGGCTGACGAAACTGATGCAACTCGCCGCCATTGCCTTGCCATAGGCACCGAACATCGGGCGGGCGTGGACGGGCTGGGGCGTCGGGATGGAGGCGTTGGGATCACCCATCATCGCATGGACGATCATCCCGCCCTTCAGCACCAGATCGGGCTTCGCGCCGAAAAAGGCGGGCGACCAGAGCACCAGATCGGCCAGTTTCCCGACCTCGACCGATCCGATCTCGCGGCTCATGCCCTGCGCGATGGCGGGGTTGATCGTATATTTGGCGACATAGCGCCGCACGCGCAGATTATCGCTGTCCGCCTTGTCACCCGGCAAGGCGCCGCGCTGCGCCTTCATCTTGTGCGCGGTCTGCCATGTACGGGTGATGACTTCGCCCACCCGGCCCATCGCCTGACTGTCGGACGAGAGGATCGACAGCGCCCCCATGTCGTGGAGTATATCCTCCGCCGCGATGGTTTCCTTGCGGATGCGGCTTTCGGCGAAGGCCAGATCCTCCGGAATGGACGGGTCGAGATGATGGCACACCATCAGCATGTCGAGATGCTCGTCGATGGTGTTGACCGTGAAGGGCATGGTCGGATTGGTGGAACTGGGGATCACGTTGGCGAAACCCGCCAGCTTCAATATGTCGGGCGCATGGCCGCCTCCCGCGCCCTCGGTATGGAAGGCGTGGATGGTCCGCCCCTTGAAAGCGGCGATGGTGTCCTCGACAAAGCCGCTTTCGTTGAGCGTATCGGTGTGGATCATCACCTGCACGTCCATCCGATCCGCGACCGACAGGCAGCAGTCGATGGCGGCGGGCGTGGTGCCCCAATCCTCATGCAGCTTGAGCGCCGCCGCCCCTGCTTCCACCATCTCGACAAGGGCTTCGGGACGGCTGGCATTGCCCTTGCCCGCAAAGGCGAGGTTGATCGGCAAACCTTCCGCCGCCAGCAGCATCCGCTGAATATGCCACGGGCCCGGCGTGCAGGTAGTCGCGTTGGTGCCGGTCGCGGGGCCCGTGCCGCCGCCGACGAAGGTTGTGACGCCGCTGCTCAGCGCCTCCTCCACCTGTTGCGGGCAGATATAGTGGATATGCGCGTCGATGCCGCCCGCCGTCAGTATCTTGCCCTCGCCCGCGATGATCTCCGTGCCCGGACCGATGACAATGTCCACGCCGGGCTGGATGTCGGGATTGCCCGCCTTGCCAATGGCGGCGATGCGTCCGCCTTTCAGCGCCACGTCCGCCTTGAAGATGCCGGTCCAGTCGATGATGACGGCGTTGGTGATGACCGTATCCGCCGCGCCCGCCGCATTGGTGCTCTGGCTCTGGCCCATGCCGTCGCGGATCACCTTGCCGCCGCCGAACTTCACCTCCTCGCCCAGGATCGTGCAGTCGCGCTCGATCTCGATGATGAGGTTGGTGTCGGCAAGGCGCAGGCGGTCGCCCACCGTGGGGCCGAACATGTCCGCATAGGCGGCTCGGGGCATGGCATAGGGCATCAGTCCAGTCTTCCCATCACCTTGCCCTGAAAGCCGACAGCCGTCCGCGTGCCCCGCAGGGGAACCAGATCGACGTCCCGCGTCTGTCCAGGTTCGAAGCGCACCGCCGTCCCCGCGGGAATGTCCAGACGCTGGCCACGCGCCGCCGCCCGATCGAAGATCAACCCGTCATTGGCCTCCGCAAAATGATAATGGCTGCCGACCTGCACCGGCCGGTCGCCGCTGTTCGCGACGGAGAGGCGCGTGACCGGCAGACCGGCGTTCAGTATATGGTCGCCGGGACCGGGCAGCAGTTCTCCGGGAATGAAGTCATCGTATGGGGTCATGCACCGTCACCAGCTTCGTGCCATCGGGAAAGGTCGCCTCGATCTGCACATCGGGGATCATATCGGCTATGCCGGGCATCACCTGCTCGCGGCCCAGCACATGGGCACCCGCTTCCATGAGGTCGGCGACACTGCGCCCGTCCCGCGCGCCCTCCAGCACATAGTCGGAGATCAGCGCCACGGCTTCGGGATAGTTGAGCCTGACACCGCGCTCCAGCCGCCGCCGGGCGACCATCGCCGCCATGGCAAGCATTAACTTGTCCTTTTCCCGGGGGGTCAGCAGCATCTCAGCACCTCCACACACGCGGCAGCGGTCGGCCTTCACGCAACGCCGCCAGCGCTGCCATGATATCGGCGCGCAAGGCCGCGCCATCGGGCGCTAGCAGCCTTATGGCGAGCAGGCCGTTCCATGCGCTGACGGCCGCCCGGCCCGATGGCGCGGCAAGAGCTTCCCGCACCGGCTGCAGCAGTGCAGCGGCGCGGGCGGAGGCATGAACGATCACGGCCATGGCCCCCGCGCCGTCGCCGATGGCCGAGCGGCGCATCATCGCATCGACCTCCCCCTCCAGCGCCAGCGCGTCGGCATAGATAAGCCGCCCGTTGCGATAGATGCGCAGACGGTCGCTGAGCGCGCCATGCGCCATGCGTTCGCCCATCGCCGCGCGGCCCAGAACCACTGCCTCCAACCCCAGAAAGGTCACGTCCCCATCGAGCAGGATGCGCGTCTCGCGGGCCAGACGGGCGCGGTCGAACAGGATCGTTTCCTGCGGCAGCCATTCGGCGTCCGCGCCCTGTTCGACCCGCAATTCCGTTTCGATCCGGCAACCGCGCGACAGGGCTCGATAGACTTTCTCCGCCGCCTGCCCGGTGACGGTGGCGGCGGTGTCCGGGGCCCAGCGAACCGACTGGCGCACGCTGTCGCCCTCCGCAAGGCCGCCCGCAGTGTTGATCAGCACGGCGCAGGGGCGCCCGGCCTCTTCGCGGCGGGGCAGGCGGGCGCGCAGGCAACCCGACTGATAGCCCTCCTTCAGCACCGTCCGCCCTCCTCTTCGCCCGAAGGCGAGCCGCAATTCTCCTTGGCTGCGCAAGCTGTTCGGCACCGCACAACGGCCTGAAGCGCGGGCGGGCGCCTGCGTTCCGATGTCGGGATCGAGTGTGGTGCTGAACAAAGACATGTCTCCTTGTTGTCCATTATGTCCGTAAAAAGACTGCTTTCAATGCGCGTTGTCGCGCTCAGGGTGGACGTTTGACGTATTGACCCACCACGCCCCTAGGGCGGTGGAAAGTCCGCTTCCGCCCTATCGTCACGGTCTACGTCAAATGCCGCATCCCGTGTTGCTGCTGCATTGCACAATGTGTCCTTGCAAATCAGCAAAGGGGACATTCACGATGAAGCGATACGGGAAAACAGCCATGGTTCTGGCCGCGGGGGTGGCGGCCATGGCGACGGGATCGATGCAGGCGCGGGCGCAGGATGCAGGCACCGAGCCGGTCATCCTGTCGGGCAGTGTCGCCTTCCTGACCGACTATCGCCTGCGCGGCGCATCGCTGTCCGACAATAAGCCGGTTCTGCAGGGCGTGGTATCGGCCAAGATTCCGGTCACGGGCGTCTTCAGCCTTTATGGCGGCGTCTGGGGGTCCAGCCTGGACAAGGATGCGGGTGCGGGCGCGATGGAAACAGACTTCTTCGGCGGCGTGCAGGCCGACATCGGCGACGTCAATATCCGCGCCCGCTATTTGCGGCTGGTCTTCCACGATATCGACGATCTGGATTTCGACCAGTATGAATTCGGCATCAACGCACCGGTCGGCCCCGTCAACGCAGGCGCCGGCGTCATCCATGACGAATATAATGGCGGCGGCCATTCCACCTATGTCTATGGCAGTGCGCGCTATGCTGTGCCGGACACCGGCCTCGCCTTCCGTGGCCTGCTCGGTTACGAGGACGGGACCAACTGGAACAACAAGGTCAACTGGCAGCTCGGCGCCTTCTACACCTACAAGGCGGTGACCTTCGGCATCGATTATGTCGACACCAACCGCTATTCCGCCAATTCTCGCGGCGGCAACCGGGCGAAGGGCGCGGCGCTCTTCTCCATCAGCGCGGCCTTCTGATCTCCCACCTACGTCAAATGACCCATGGCTGCGGTTATCGCACCGCAGCATTCTTGCCCGATGAAGCGGCGACGCGATCCCGCCGGGGCAATCCAGTCACAGGAGCATATTCATGAAAACAGGGCTTGGCAGGAAATCCTTTTTAGCGCTGACGCTCGCCTGCACCATGCTGGCGACCGCGTGTGGCAAGTCGGAAAGCGGCACCAGCGCGGCCGAGGCGGGCGGGGACGCGATCAAGGTTGGCATCCTCCACTCGCTGTCTGGCACCATGGCGATCAGCGAGGACACGGTGAAAAACTCCACCCAGATGGCCATCGATGAGATCAACGCGGCAGGCGGCGTGCTCGGCAAGAAGATCGCGGCGGTGACAGAGGACGGCGCGTCCGATCCCGCCATTTTCGCGCAAAAGGCGAACAAGCTGATCTCCGACGACGGCGTCGCCACCGTGTTCGGCGGCTGGACCTCCGCCAGCCGCAAGGCGATGCTGCCGGTGTTCGAAAAGACCCAGAATCTGCTTTGGTATCCGGTGCAGTTCGAAGGCAATGAATGTTCGCCCAATATCATGTATTCGGGCGCGCAACCCAATCAGCAGACCTTGCCCGCCTATGACTGGGCCAAGGAAAAGGGCTACAAGAACTTCTTCCTGGTGGGTTCGGACTATGTCTATCCGCGTACGGCGAATCTGATCGTCAAGAAGCATCTGGAAAAAGACGGCCTGAAACTGGCTGGTGAAGAATATCAGCCGCTGGGCGGCACGGAGTTCTCCGGCGTCATTGGCAAGATCAAGGCGGCCAAGCCCGATATCATCTTCAACACGCTGAACGGCGATTCCAACGTCGCCTTCTTCAAGCAGATGGCGGCGGCGGGCCTGACGCCCAAGGTGATCCCGGTCATGTCCTTCTCCATCGGCGAGCAGGAGGCGCAGGCCATGGGGCCGGCGCTGGTCGAGGGCAGCTATGCCGCCTGGAACTATTTCCAGACGCTGGATGGCGAGGCCAACGCCAAATTCATCAATGCGTACAAGGCCAAGTTCGGCGAGGACAAGGTGCTGACCGACCCCATGGTCCACGGCTATGTCGACGTCTATGTGTGGAAGGCGGCCGTCGAGAAGGCTGGAAGCGCCGATCCGGCCAAGGTCCGGGCGGCGGCCGTGACGCTGGATGCGGTCGACACGCCGCTGGGCAAGGTGAACTTCGTCAAGAATAACAGCCTGGTCCAGACCGCCTATATCGGCGAGGCGGACCCCAAGGGCCAGTTCAAGATCCTCTGGACGTCGAAGGGCGCCATTCAGCCCGAACCTTATGATCCGCTGGCCTTCCCCGGAAAGACCTGCAGCATCGGCTGACACCGCGACCCGTCAGCACGATGCGCTGCCCGCCTTCGCGACCGGTTTGGGCTCCCTCTCAACAACCGGTGCGAAGGCGGAAAAGCGCAAGACATAATGGAACAGGGAGGCGGGCATGGACGCCGCATTTCTCTTCGGCCAGCTTTTCAACGGTTTCAGCGTGGCATCGCTCTATATCCTCGCCGCGCTGGGCCTGGCCCTCAGCTTCGGGCTGATGCGCGTCATCAACATGGCCCATGGCGAAATATTGATGATGGGCAGCTATCTGGCCTATCTGACCATATTGTTCGTGCCGGGGCCGATGGGCATCATCGCGGCCATGTTCGTCGCCTTCCTCGGCGCGGGACTGCTGGGTGGCCTGCTGGAAGTGACGCTGGTCAGCAAGCTCACATCCCGCCCGCTCGACACGCTGTTGGCGACATGGGGGGTCAGCCTGATCCTTCAGCAGGCCGTGCGCGACCTGTTCGGCGCGACCGGTGTGTCCGTGACCGCTCCCACATGGCTGGACGGCGGCCTTGCGCTCGGCCCGCTGCAACTGCCGACGATCCGCCTGTTTATCCTGCTGCTGGCGGCGCTGGTGCTGGTCGGCCTTGCCATGCTGCTGCGCCATACCCGCATCGGACTGCTGGTGCGTGCCGTCAATCAGGATCGCCCGACTGCCGCGGCCATGGGCGTCAATGTGCGGCAGGTCGATGCCTTCATCTTCGCGCTGGGTGCAGGGGTGGCGGGCGTGGGCGGCGTGGTGCTGGCGCTGCTCGGCCCGGTCACGCCGACGGTCGGCCAGGGCTATATCGTGACGGCGTTCCTCGTCGTGATCCTGGGCGGTCTGGGCAGCATCGTCGGCACCACATTGGCGGCGCTGATGATCGGCCTGTTCATGGCGCTGTCGCAAATCTTCGTGGACGTGAGCTTTGCGCAAGTGTTGACGCTGCTCTTCGTCATCCTCTTCCTCCAGTTCCGGCCGCAGGGCGTGATCGCCGTCCACTCCCGCGCGCTGGACGCAGAATAGGAAACCGCGCATGATCAGGGCGCTTCCCATCAAGCAAGCGGCAAGCGGCATGGCGTTGATGCTGGCGATTGCCGCGCCATGGCTGCTTTCCGCCTATGACCTGAACCTCCTGGCCCGATTCCTGGCGCTGTCGCTGACCGCCATGGGGCTTGTCCTCATCTGGGGCGAAGGCGGAATCCTGAGCCTTGGTCAGGGCGTGTTCTTCGGGCTCGGCGGCTATGCTCTCGCCATGCATCTGAAGCTCGCTGGCCTCGCCGATGGGGAGTTGCCCGACTTCATGATCTGGTCGGGTACGGAGGCTCTGCCCTGGTGGTGGTCCCTCGTCAAAAACCCCTTCGCCGCCATATTGGCGGTGCTGATCATCCCCGCCGCGCTCGCCGCGCTGGCGGCCTGGGCGATATTCCGGCGGCGGATCGGCGGGGTCTATTTCGCGCTCATAACTCAGGCGCTGGCGCTGGCCTTCGCGACCTTGCTGATCAGCCAGCAGGGGCTGACCGGCGGCTTCAACGGCCTGACCGACTATCAGACACTGTTCGGCTTCAACCTCAACCTGCCTTCCACCACGCTGGCGCTCTATTTCATCACGCTCGCGCTGGTGGTGGCAGGCGTGCTGGGGCTGCGCTGGCTACTGGGCAGCCGATACGGCAAGCTGCTGCGCGCCACCCGCGACGGCGCGAACCGCATGCGCTTCCTGGGCTATGATCCCACGCCCTACAAGGTGATCGCCTTTGCCGTCGCCGCGCTGCTGACCGGCATGTCGGGCGCGCTCTTCACCCTGCATGCGGGCGTGGTGTCGCCTGCGCTGGTGGGCGTGGTACCTTCCATCGAGATGGTGATCTGGGCCGCCATAGGGGGGCGCAACAGCCTGATCGGCGCGATTGCGGGCACGCTGCTCGTCAATTTCGCCAAGGACAAGATTTCCACCGCCATGCCTGAAGTCTGGCTCTATGGCCTTGGCGCGCTGTTCATCATCGCCGTCACCATATTGCCCCGGGGGCTGGCTGGCCTGTTCGGTCCAGACCATCCCTTCCGTCCCGGCAAGGCCGGCGACATGTTCGCCCGTTGGCGCCGGGGAAGGGCGAAAACCCTATCCCAATCCGTGGAAGTGGAGGCCGCGCTATGACCGCTCCCATGCTCCAGCTTCAGAATGTCGTCGTCGATTTCGACGGGTTCAAGGCGATAGACGATCTGTCCCTCACCATCGAAAGCGGATCAATGACGGTGGTGATCGGCCCCAACGGCGCGGGCAAGTCGACCATGTGCGACTCCATCATCGGCCGGGTCCGCCCCGCTTCGGGCAAGGTGCTTTTCCACGGCGCGGAGATACAGGCGGAAAGCGAACATGCCATTGTCGGGCGCGGCATCTGCCGCAAGTTCCAGACGCCCGGCGTGCTGGTCGCCCTTTCCGTGATCGACAATCTGACCATTGCCGCGACGCGCGACCGGCGCTGGTGGGCGTGCTTTTCCCGCAATGGCGAGGCGGAGGCGCGGGCGCGGGCGGAAGAGATATTGGAACGGATCGGCCTTACCGAACGGCGCGAAACGCTGGCGGGCAATCTTTCGCATGGCGAGAAACAATGGCTGGAAATCGGCATGGTGGTGGCGACCGACGCCGAACTGCTTCTGCTCGACGAACCGACCGCCGGTATGGGCGCGGCGGAAAGCAGCCAGACCGCCGCGCTGGTCCGCTCTCTGCTGGGCAAGCATGCGGTGCTGGTGATCGATCATGACATCGACTTCGTGTCGCAACTGGGCGGCCATGTCGTCGTGCTGCATCAGGGACGGCTGCTGCGCGAAGGCACGCTGGAACAGATACGCGCGGACGAGGAAGTCGCCGCCATCTATCTTGGGAGGGCGAAATGACCGATCTCATGAACCTGCGCAGCGTGTCCGCCGCCTATGGCAAGGGGCAGGTGCTGTGGGACGTGGCCTTCGATCTGAAGGCGGGCGACGCCGTCACGGTATTGGGCCGCAACGGGGTCGGCAAGACGACGCTGATCCGCACCATCATGGGCCAAATTCCCGTGTCGGGCGGCTATATCTACTGGCATGGCGATGAGATCACGGCGATGGGCGCGCACCAGCGGTCGCGCGCGGGCATCGGCTTCGTGCTGCAGGGGCGCCATATCTTCCCCAATCTGACTGTGCGGGAAAATCTGGAGGTCGGCCTGTCCGCCCTCGCCCGGAAGGGGTTCAAGGGGCCGAGGAAAGTACCCGACATGGTGTTCGACCTGTTCCCCAAGCTAACGCAGATAGCCAATCGCAAAGCCGGGGTGCTATCGGGCGGCGAACAGCAGCAGCTTGCCATAGGCCGCGCGCTGGCGGGGCAGCCGCAGCTTCTGCTGCTCGACGAACCGACCGAGGGGATCCAGCCTAATATCGTGCAACAGATTGAGGACGCGCTACGCCGCGTGCGGACGGAACTCAATGTCGCGATCCTGATCGTCGAACAGAATCTGGATTTCGCCTGGAGCTTTGCCGACCGCTATCTCGTAATGCAGCGCGGCCGGATCGTGAGGGAGGGCAGAACCGCGCAGGATCGCGCCGATACGGTGGCGCATCTGGTCCATGTCTGACGTTCAGGATCGATAGTGGATTTCGCCTGAGATATTCACCACGCACGCCATCCGGTCTTGCAGCGGGCCGAGCGCGACCCAATCAACCTTAGGTACAAATGACGGCGGCCGCCGCGCGGGAGGAATTCGATGCTGGCTCGCCAAACGGCAGCTACGCCAGTTGCCTCCTCCGAAGCGGATAGCCTCCAGCAAAATCCCGTCCTTGAGGCCCTCCGGCAGCGGGTTGCGGGGAGTAAGCCTGTCCGGGGCGCAGGTGGCGCTTGAGTCTGAGCAGATCATCCAGCCGATCAATGATACCCACTTCACAGGCCGATATCGACCAGCGCTCGCTCGATCTCCTCGCGCCCGGCACCGGGTGTAAAAGGGAAGGATCGCAGAAAATCCCGCCCAGCGAAATGCGGCTCATTTTGTCGGATGGACGCGAGCCATTGCCGACTATTGTTGCTCCATCCGGCAAGATGGGTGGCAATGGCGGCAATGACCGCAATATGTTTGTGCGCGCCGGGCGATCTCGCCGCCCGTTCGGCCAATATCGCTCCTTCTTCATGATCGCCGCGTAGGACATGGCTGAGCGCGCAGGTGGCGATCATCGCATAGCGCAGCGGATCGAGCGGGCTGAGCCGGAGCGCGAGCAAAGCATCGCTTTCCCCCTGCTCCGCCGCGCCTGACAACGTTCGCGCCCAGGCCTTGCAATAGACGCCTTGCGCATAGCTGGGGCTGATCAGCGTCGCTTGTTCCAGCCAGTCAAGGCTGCCGGCCAGATCGCCGTCCAGCCAGAGAGACCGCCCCATGTTGAAATGGCAGAAGGGATCGAGCCGGTCGAGATGTACAGCTTTTTCCGCCAGCCGGTGGGCGGCTTCGACTTGCCCGGCATGATCGGCGTCATAACCCAAGAAGGCGCTTTGAAAATGCGTGAAGGACTTCCCGGCGCAAGCGCGGGCGAAGTCGGGATCAGCCTGCAGCGCCCGGTCGAACATGCGTGCGGCCAAGGCATTGTCTGCGCGGTTGAAACGGAACATATGGTCAAGTCCTGCATGGTAGGCCGACCAGGCGCCAAGCTGACTGATGTCGCGGCTGCGCGCGAGCTGGGATTCGTGGAGGGTGATGCTTGTTTCAAGCGCGGCCACCGCATTGGCCGCAATGTTCCGGCGCATCACGTGGATGTTCGTCACCCGATCCTCGTAATGCTCCGCCCAGATGACGCCGCCGCTTGCCGTCTCGATCAACTCGACAGCGCAGACAATCCCGTCACCCGACCGCGCGACGCTGCCGGTCAGGCAATAGCGCACGCCCAGCGCCTGCCCGATCTGCTGATGGTCGACGGGACCATCCCGGAAGCGGAAGGATGACCCGCGCGCGATTACGAACAGCCAGCGCAGGCGGGAAAGATCGGCGATCAATTCATCGGCAAGAGCATCGGTAAGGAAGGCCGCCGGCCCGGCTTCGCCCAGCAGCCGGAAAGGTAGCACGGCGATCGATGGGCGGTCGACCTGCGCATCCCCCCGTGCCGCCTTGAAGGGCAAGGCGCGCGCGCCAGGAGGATCGA
>Ga0163161_10002142_pt1 | contig 14240 bp, 14 predicted proteins | sample S45metaG_FD_129847 | JGI IMG/M metagenome (GOLD analysis project Ga0163161, IMG submission 129847) | Switchgrass rhizosphere microbial communities from Kellogg Biological Station, Michigan, USA - S4-5 metaG | ecosystem: Host-associated > Plants > Roots > Rhizosphere > Soil | place: USA... | reverse complement strand
CTGCTGGATGATGCCAACGCCGTAGACTGTCCACTGCGCCTTGAGCTCGACAAGATCGACTTCGATGTTCTTGCGACGCAAAGCGATTGCGGCACATAGACCACCGATACCACCACCGACGATAAGCACCTTTTTCACTGTGTTCATGCTCGTCTCACTCTTATTCTTGTTATTCACGCTAGCGTTCTGCCGGAGCGATCTCAGGCGTCACTACCGGCTGTTTCTGCACGCATTCGCTACCGCGTTGTGTTCACTTTCTCGGCAAAGCAGGCGTTTGACTAATCGCATGTAGGGATACGATGTATCAGCTACCGCGATACGTTAACTAAGGTGCACACGCCTCCAATTGACCCGCTTCGAGCACCAGCCAATCGGCCTCTGCATGCCATTGCAGCGCACTCAGGCTTTCCCCCAGGCACGGCCCGTAGACGCACAGGCCACTGTCCGGAAGGAACCGGGCGCCGTGGGCGTAACAGACGATCTGACGGCCATCGACACTGAGAAAACGATCCTTGCGGTACTCCAGGCGCACCTCCAGGTGCGGGCAACTGTTGCGATAGACCCGCACCTCGCCGCCATGGCGCAGGGCGAACACACTGTCCTTCCCCGCGCCCAGAGGGTCGAACCCGCGGGCTTGCCCTTCCACCAATTCATCCAGGCGACAGAGAACAATGGCGTCGTGACTCATGGGCGAAATCCGCACTCAGGCCTGCTTGGGTGGGGGGCCGCTCGGGAACCATTTTTCTCGGGAGGTGAACAGGAACAACTGCGAGTTATCCGCCGACAACGGCGCCTGGCGCGCTTGCCAGGCGTCATCGTGCTTGTCCATGTCTGCGTCGTATTCGATGTGGCAGCCCAATGGACTGTTGAAGTACCAGAACCAGTTGGAGCCAAAGAGGTGACGGCCCGGCCCCCAGAAACTGGTCCAGCCTTGCTGTTCGAAACGTCGACCGGCCAACAGCACTTCCGTGCCGCTGCCCATGTGAAAGGTGAAGTGCTCGCACCCCTTCATATGCGGTGGCGTCTGGATCATGAATAGACAGTGATGGTCATCGGAACCGGCTGGACGCATGAACGGACCGGCGCCAACAAAGGTGTCGGTGGTCATGAAGCCCAGGCGTTTGTAAAAGGCCTCAGCCTTCGCCGCATCCGGCACGAAATACACCACGTGGGACAGGGTCCGCGGCAAGGCCTGCATATCGGGGCTGATGCCCGGTTGGTTGACCGGGCGCTGGGGGGCATGACCCGGTGCATTGGTCAGGTCGGCCGGCGCGTTGTACGGACGCCGCACACTGATCTGGAAACCAATGGCAAACCCCATATCGTCCACACTGTGCACGGAACCATCAGCACCGCGGGTCACCAGGCGATCACGTCCTAACTCATCGGCGATGGCCTCAAGATCAGCTGCGCCGGCCACTCCGTAAACGGTTTCACGAATCGACGGTGCAGGCCCGATGGCCGGCGGCAGGCTGGCGTCGTCAGCACGACGGATAATCACGGCGGTGCCGTCGAGCGCTTCAAAACGACCGCCCTCGTTGTCGACATCGACAGGGAGCAGGCCGTAGTCACGCAGGCAATGGGTACAGGCTTGAATGTCGTCGACGCCAAAAATCAAGGCATCAAGGCCAATGATGTTCATTGAGTTACCACTCCATTGTAATTATTCAGCGCAGGCCAGCACCCCGCTTACGGGAGCCGTGCCAGGCGGAGCGCTGCCGAGGCTGGTCTTGGAGTCGATAAAGCGTCACGGCCAACCGACTGTGGGCCGATACTGAAGGGGTACAAACTCACTGACTAATCGCTTGTCGGGATGCGACCTATCGGCAAACGCGATACCTGTCTGCACCGAGCCAACGACGGGGGAGTTCGAATACTCGTCGGTCAATTCGCCCCCTCGAGGGACTTGACGCCGCGATAGGAACGCCGGAAGGTATTTACAAAATAAATACAAAATCGAGACCGCCATGCGTTTTAACCACTTGGATCTCAACCTCCTGGTGGCGCTGGATGTGTTACTGGAAGAGCAGAACATCACCCGCGCCGCCGAACGCCTGCACATGACCCAATCCGCCACCAGCGGTGTACTGGGCAGGCTGCGCCTCTACTTCGAAGATGAACTGCTGGCGCAGGTCGGACGCAAGATGCAACCCACGCCCTATGCCCGCGAACTGGCGGCGCCCGTGCGCCAGGTGCTGCTGACGATCCAGTCCTCGATCACCGCCAAACCGGTGTTCGATCCGGCCACCAGCAAGCGCCATTTTCGCTTGATCACCTCTGACTATCTGATCAGCGTCCTGTTTGCCCGGGTGATCCAGAAGATCTCCCTGGAAGCCCCGCACATCACGTTCGAACTGCTGGGCCCCGGCGCCACGTCCACCGAGATGCTGATGCGCGGTGAGGCCGACATGATGATCGTGCCTGAGCACTACCTCATCGAAGGCCACCCATCGCAGCTACTGTTTGAAGAAGAGCACGTTTGCGTTGTGTGGGACGGCAACACCCTAGTGGGCGACAGCATCAGCCTCGATCAGTACATCGAGATGGGCCATGTCTCTGTGATCTTTGGCCGCAACCGACAACTGAGCGTCGAAGAATGGCTGATGAGCCAGTACGGTTTCACCCGTCGCATGGAAGTGGTGACCCATGACTTCAACACCTTGCCGCAACTGATCGTCGGCACTCAACGCGTCGCCACCATGCTCCAGCGCATGGCCAGGCTCTACGCCAATTACCTGCCGCTGCGCATCCTGCAACCACCGGTGAAGATCCCGGTGATGCGTGAATTCATGCTCTGGCACCGGACCATGGAGGGGGACCCGATGCACCGTTGGCTGCGGGCGAAAATCAGTCAGATCATCAACGAGCTGGAGCAGCAGTTGCTGCCGCAGCCTGGAGGCGAGTCAGGTACGGAAGTGCCCGACGGCCGCTTTGAGCTCGCCGCCAATCTGCTGCAAGTCGGCCGTTGAGACCTGCAGCTGCAGGCTTTCCCTTGCACTGTCCTCAGCCACTTCGCGCACCCGCGTCATACTCTGGCTGACTTGCTCGGCCACCACGCTCTGCTGTTCGGCCGCTGCGGCGATCTGCTGGTTCATCTGCTCAATACTTGACACCGCCCGGGTGATCCGCGCCAGCGCCTGGGAGGCTTGCGCGGCAAGCACCACCGTTTCATCGCTCAGCGCATGGCTGCCTTGCAAACGCTCGGCGGCCTGTTGGGCCACACCGCTCAGACGAGCGATCAACCCTTCGATTTCCGTGGTCGAACGCTGTGTTCGCCGTGCCAGGCCACGCACCTCATCGGCGACCACGGCGAAGCCACGACCCTGCTCGCCCGCGCGCGCCGCCTCGATGGCGGCGTTGAGCGCCAACAGGTTGGTCTGCTCGGCCACCGCTTTGATGACATCGAGCACGCCACCAATCGCCGCGCTTTCCACCAGCAGCGACCGCATGGCTTTGGCGCAACCACTCATTTCCACAGCCAAATGGTCAATCTTGTCACTCGCCTGGCGCACCAACTCATCGCCCTCACGCGCTTGTTGATCAGCATGCGCCACCGCTTCGCTGGCCTCTCCCGCGTTGCGCGCGACCTCCTGCGCCGTAGCGGCCATCTGTTGCATGGCGGTGGCGGCCAGCTCAGTTTCCTGGCGTTGGTGTTCAACACCACGGCTGTTGCTCAGGGTCACCTCAGCCAGGCTACCGGCCATGCCGTTGAGCGAGCCGACACCACGGTCGATGCGCCCGACCAATCCGCGCAGGCTGCCCAGCATGTTGCCCACGGTGCCCAACAGTTGGCCCAACTCATCACGACGACCACTGTCTGACGGCGGATCACTCAAGTCCCCCGCCGCCACACGCTGGACCAACTGCACAGCCTGGCGCAGCGGCTGCACAATCAACTGGCGGATCAACAGACTGGCACCCATGCCCAAGGCGAGCGCCAAAACAGTGATCAAGCCCAATTGGCGATCGGCATCGCGGTTATCGTCCAGCACCGCCTGCCTTTGCTGTTCATCGGCCTCGGCCAGCAGCTTGCTCACCTGCTCGGTTTGCGCGTTCATCGCCGCACTGCTTTGCGCGCTTTGCTTACGGCTGTCGACGAACTCGAGGAAGGCCTTGCGGTAGTCGCCCAGGGCTGCGCTCGCCTCCTGCAGCGACTCGCCTTGCTGCTCGCCAGGGTCGAGCGCCTGCATGGCGGCCAGCAGGTCACTCATGCTCATTTCCCAGTCGCTGCGGTAACGCTCCTCACCATCGAGCGAGTAGTACAGTTCGCTGTCACGCAGCTTGGCGAGTTTGTCCCGCAGCGCGGCCGTCTGCTCAAGCAACACCATTTGGTCGCTGCTCGGCGGTGCCCCCTGCCCCAACCGAGTGTTAAGCGCATCCAGTTGATCGAGAAACAGCAGGGTAAAACTGTCGCCAGCCATCTGCGCCAGTGCCTGCATGCGCAAGCGCGCTTCGCGAGCCCGACGCAACGAATCGGCATAGCCGAGAAACTGCTCCAGATAAGTGCTGACGGCCGTGCGTACGCTGGCGCGCGCTGCGCTATTGGCCGGGTCATCATCGAGTTGTCGACTCAGTTGACCGATCGTCTCGCGGACCTGGTCCAGGCGCTGCGGAGCAAGATCCAGGGCGAATGCTTTCTCGGCGATTCGGGCACGCAGGATCAGTGCCTGGATCGATGACTCCTGACGCGATTGCTCACCGCGCTGCTGCAACACACCCAGGGAACGAAAAGCAGTAACCGCCACCGCCAGCGTCACCAGCAGCACCAGGCCAAAGCCCAGCGACAGCTTGGCACCGACCGATAGATTGCCAAGCACACGGTTCAGTACAGGCATGCCCAACTCCTCGCACGGTCGTGGAAAAAAAGCCTGCCCTTGGCGCCCAGCCTGATCGCTGTGTCGAAATTGGACTCACTCATATGCCGATACCTTGTTCTTGTTGTTATGCGCGTCCGGGACTCCAGCCTACGGCGCGGTGTAGCGCCAACTCTAGTGAGTCCTACCCCAGCGACACCAATCGCATCCTGCGTTACGAGCAATCGCAAAGTACGATGATAGGTATCCGGATTTGCTGCTTGAACGGTGAGTAGAAAAGCCTTAGGCCAATGGCGCACATACGCTCTATCTCCGTTCGCAATACCTCCCATCCCGACTCGCGATTGGCCAAACAATGGGCCTCCCTTTAGCCTGCTTCGAACCGCCAGGTCTGCCATCCCCGCTCCGGCCCTGGCTGCCTGCCTTTGCTTGCACAAGGACAATAACAATCATGTTTCGCTACTTCCCGACCAACTACGTGTGGAATCTCTCCGTCGACCTGGCCATTGAAATGGGCGCCCGCATCGGCGAAATCGAAGAGATGTGCGCGCCGCTGCAAGAGGCCGCCAAGCAGCCGGATGCCGCCGGCAGCAAGGCCTTCCGTGAAACGTGGGCGAACATGGCCGACAAGCTGTGCGGCTTGGCTGAAGAAGACGAAGGCAAGGGTCGAATGTTGTCTGCCGGTGAAAAATACAATCGCGCCGCCACCTATTACCTGAGCTGCGAACGCCTGCAGGCCCACGGTGCCCCTGGCCGTACGGAGCTGTACCAGCGCTTTCTACACACCTTCCAACGCGGTATAGAGCTGGCGCGAGAAAACTGCGAGCGCGTTGAGATCCCTTACGAAGGCAAACATATTTCCGGTCTGCTGGTTCGTGCCGAAGGCGTCAGCGGCCCAGCGCCGATCCTGGTGCAGGTCAATGGACTGGATTCCACCAAAGAAATGAAATATCGCGTCGGCCTGCCCGCCTGGCTGGCCAAACGTGGCGTGTCGTCGTTGATCATCGACCAACCCGGCACAGGCGAGGCTCTGCGCCTGCATCACCTGACGGCGCGTTTTGACAGCGAACACTGGGCCAGTCGTGTGGTGGATTGGCTGGAGACCCGCGACGATGTCGACACCAAACGCATTGGCCTGGAAGGTGTGTCGCTTGGCGGCTACTACTGCCCACGCGCGGTAGCCTTCGAGCCGCGCTTCGCTTGCGGGGTGGTATGGGGCGCCAACCATGATTGGCGCGATGTGCAGAAGCGTCGCTTGGAAAAGGAAGGCAGCTTTCCGGTACCGCATTACTGGTCGCATGTGTCTTGGGTATGGGGCGCCAAGGACACGGATGAATTCATGGCCATCGCCGAGAATGTTCATCTAGACGGCATCCTGGATCGCATCAAGGTGCCTTTCCTGGTCACCCACGGTGAAAAGGATTCGCAGATTCCGCTGAAGTGGGCACACCGCACCTATGAGCAGTTGGTCAACAGTCCAAAACGCGAGCTGAAAATCTTCACCGAACGCGAGGGTGGCGTGCAGCATTCGAGTTTTGATAACAGCATCAATGCCGGTCAGTATATTGCCGACTGGGTAGCTGAAGTGCTCGGCGGTCGTACTGAATGATGGATGTGAAACCGCAATGACTCGCGGCTGGTGTTGGCTTGGCCTTACGGTGCAACTGCGCGACTCGGCGTTCTTTTAGCCCCTACCAGCCTGAGTCCTGTATTCAACAGGGCTCAGGTCGCTTGGCTTCAGCCTGATACGCGGCATTCACGATTCAGTATTTTGAGCAGCTTCGCGATTTGACCGGGCATACGCAATGACGCTTCCCGACCTCAAAGTGGTTAGTAAACAAGTGTGTGCGAATCGCGCCTGACGGTTTGAACCCACCCTGAAAATGATGGTCTTCACATTGGATCCAATTAGCGATCCCACCCCATCTGCCTGGGACGAAGCCATCAACATAGCAAATGCAACTTCTTCAGGTACTGAGTAAATGGAATGACCTCATCGAGTAAAACAGCCACTGCCAGCAGTTTCCAGCAGGTAGGCGATGTAGAGATGTTTCGCGGGAGGCCGGTCCATACGGAATGGAGGTCCGTTCGCACATGTCTTCAAACAACTTTAACCCGCAGGCTAAAACCTTCTATCGGCCCATCGACGCAGCATTACGTTGGTGCAACCTCATTCGTTACGAAGCGCAGATCGTGCAAGCGGCTTGGTTTTGCCCGGAAAAGCTCAGGAATCTGTTTCCTCAATGGCCGTGCCTACAGGCCAATACTGACAAAATTTATGACGCCGTCCGCAATGGGGAATTACCGTATGGCTCCTTCGGCATTTCGGTCCCCCTGGGCACCCCTGTAGAGCTCACTCTGTTGACCGTTAGACACTCCGACTTACGTCTTTGGATGCAAATCTACTACCCCGATCAGCGGCCCGATTTCCTGTTCGAATCGAACGACGACGCTCAAGATAAAATCAGCATGGGTGTTTATTTTGCACTCCAGGCCGAGCGGGATGCCCTCCTGCGAGAGCGCGATGCTCTGCAACGTCAGCTCCAAGCTGTCGAAGCTGACCTTCAGACACTGGGACTTGAGCAGGAAAGCCTTAAAACGCTGGTAAACACGCAGGGGCAGCTCAGCGATCGTAGTGAACACACCTACCTGCAGATTATCGGTGCCTTGGTCAACACCGTCTTAGACGTGTCGCCCGCAGGTAAACCTCTTTCCGTGTTCAAGAGCCAAGCCGCAATCGTCGATGCTTTGACCGCACGCCACAATGACATTCCCGGTCTCAGCAAACGAACGCTGGATAAAAAGTTCGCGGCAGCCAATCGCACTCTCAAAAAAACCACCTGAGCCAAATCATTGCACTGCAATGCACTCGATTGCAGTGCAATGACTCCCTCGCTTTTCTGATATTCACTTCAGGTCACTTCCCACCACGCGCCAAGCGGCGCCAGGAGTGACCAACATGTCCAACTCATCCGTCTCGCTCGCTGACAGCCCTCAACCACCGGCCGAACGTCACATCATGCGGCGTGACGAAGTGGAGCGGAAAACCGGCTTCAAGCGTGCGCACATCTACAACTTGATGAAGGAAGGTAAATTCCCTCATGCCAAACGTATTGGACTGCGCGCCGTCGGCTGGGACTCGCTGGAGATCGAACAATGGATCACTGAGCGTTTGGTGCGGCAGGCCTGATGCCATGCGTGTGGTATCAGTGGTGTCCACCAAAGGTGGAGTAGGCAAAACAACAGTGGCTGCCAATCTCGGCGGTCTGCTGGCGGATGCTGGCCTACGCGTCCTGCTGCTCGATCTGGATAGCCAACCCACCCTCTCCAGCTATTACGCCTTGAACTACGAGGCCATCGCCGGTGCGTACGAACTCATTGCGCTCAACCAGACAGATCCTGCGCAGATAATTTCCACTACCGACGTCGTCGGTCTCGACCTGATCCTCTCCAACGACGACCTAGGCCGACTGAACACTTTACTGCTGCACGCCCCTGACGGGCGATTACGGCTGCGCAATTTGCTCGGCCATTTCCGTTCCCGTTATGACCTGCTGTTGATCGACACCCAAGGCGCACGTAGCGTGCTGCTAGAGATGGCCATCCTGGCCTCCGATCTCACCCTTTCTCCCATCACGCCCGAAATGCTCGCCGCCCGCGAACTGCGCCGCGGCACCTTGAAGCTGCTCAGCGAACTCGAACCGTTCCGCCACCTGGGCTTTACACCACCACCGTTGCGATTGCTACTGAATCAGGTGCAAGCCATTCGGATGGATACCCGGATGATCATCTGCGGTCTGCGGGAGACCTTCGCTGGGGATACCAACATCTTGGTTCTAGACACCGTCATTCCAGACCGAGTGGCGTATCTCAATGCCGCCTCCCTTGGCCTACCGGTCCACCGAGTCGAGACGCACCGGTCACGTCAACAACGCTCGCCATCGGCGCTGGAAACCATGCAAGCACTGGCCATCGAGTTGTTTCCGGAATGGCGTGACGCGATCTCTAGGGTGAGCAGGTGCTCGGAGGTTCAATGAAACGAATCGCCGAGCCGGCCATTTCTCGTCAAATCATTTTTATCAACCTTGCTGCCAACAACGTTTGGCAAGGAGTCTTTTGATGCTGGATCAACTTCCCATCATCGTTCAGCCATCCATTCGACCACGTCGTCCACCTTGCGGGGAGTACTGCACTGTGGTCTTTCGTTTGCAGGGTGGACACTCGGCCATGAGTTGGCTTCTCGCTGAACTCTCCCAACATTTCGGAGGTTCGGGGACTGCCGAGGTCGTCAAGTTCGAGGTCGGTGACCATTTGCGCAACCTGCGTTGACTGAGGTTGTTCCGATGAAGAAGCTCAGTCAGGAGGAGATCACCGACAGGCTGTACCAAGACCACTTCACTCCAGGTCCAAAAGTGGAGCGGCTGTCCGATCCACTCACTGATACGCCTATGTTGGTCACTCTGGAGCAGTTGCGACCCTACGAACACAACCCGCGCTTCATCCGTAATCCACTTTATGAGGATATCAAGGCCTCGATCCGTGAGCGCGGGTTGGATCAACCACCGCCGATTACCCGCCGCCCGGGTGAAACCTATTTCATCATCCGCAACGGCGGTAATACGCGCTTGGCGATTCTCGGCGAGCTGTGGCAGGAAACTCGTGATGAGCGCTACTTCCGCATTCATTGCCTGTTCCGACCTTGGAGAAATGAAATAACCGCCCTTCTCGGCCATCTGGCCGAAAGCGATCTGCACGGCCAACTCACCTTCATCGAACGTGCGTTGGCGGTAGCCAAACTCAAAGACATGTTTGAAGCAGAGGGCGCTGTGCTCTCGCAACGGGAGCTGGCACGATGTCTTGCCGCTGGTGGCTATCCCATTTCGCAGTCGCACATCAGCCGGATGCTCGACACCCTCGAACACTTACTGCCCGCCATTCCACAAACCCTGTATGCCGGATTGGGTAAGCCCCAGGTCGAACGCCTGATCGCTCTGCGTAGCCAGGCTGAACGAACCTGGAACCGTTATCCAACCGCCACCGTTGCGTTCGCCGAGTTTTGGCTCGAGATCCTGGGCAACTTCGATGCCGATTCCGAATCCTTCGATCTTGAGCAGATCCAGGATGAACTGCTCGAGCGCATGAGCCGTTTGCTCGGACAGTCCTACCGCATGTTGGCCCTGGAGCTGAGCGACAACCAACGGGTCATCTCGACGCCCGGCGTTGTCGTCACCACGCCTTCGGAGAACAGCTATCTGCCGAGCGTTGATGAAACTGCGGCCGGACCTCCTGCCTCCGAGTCCCGTCCCCAATCAACCGAGACCAGAACCCAGACCGAAACAGTGCCAGAGGTGCTGCTCACCCCGTCCGAAACGCATGTCGTATCAGCGGTCAGCCCTCCGTTACGCGTTCAACAGATTCGCGAACAGATCGACCGCGAGATTTCAATCGAAGCAGCACCGACAGTCGAGGCCTGCGCGATCGAAAACATCTGGACCATCGCACCCACACTGGACACCCCCGAACAGCTGCGTTTAGCCATTGCCAGACTGGCGCGGGAAATGGCGGCCTATGCCGGACATCCCGAGAGCATCATCGATCAGCAGCATGGATTGGGTTTTGCCTTAGATATGGAGCAGGTAGATCTTGCGACACCTCGCTCGACCGGCGTTCACCTTCTGCTCCTGGCCCTATTGCGCGCTCAAGACGATGTGAACTGGGAGGATCGCCAGCAACTGCCCTCAGCCCTGTTCGGCCAGCTGTTGCTGGGGATCTATCAACTCCCGCTGATCGATCGTCCCGCCGTGGACGTAGGACTGGAGCGACTGCCTGACAGTTTGTTAATCAAACTGTATCGCCTGATCCGTCTGGCCCGTCGCCTGATCGACCTAACGCTAACCCCTGAAGCTGATTCACCGAAGGTGCTGCCATGAACCTGTCCTTCAATGTGCTCAACCAGGCCATGCTGACCCAGGTGCTGCATGAGCTGCGCCTGGGTAACTTGCAACGCTGCAAAGCACTCGGATTGAATGAAGATGACATCTACCTGCTGCAATCTTTACCGCCCACCACGCTGTCGCGCCTAGCCCATGCCACCATCCCCTGGGTTGAGGTCAAGATCGACTCGCCGGTGCTGCATCGATTGATCGAGCAAACCGAACGCGACGAACAGAATGAGAGATTGATCAACCGGGCGCTCAAGCTCGGTGCCAGCAGCACCATCATGTATCAGTGCTTCGGCTTGGCGCATTCGGAAACCGCTCTGCGCCGACGCCTGCTCAAGATCGAATCCCGAAAGGGCCGCCCTCAGCATTTGAGCGAAGCGCAGGAACATGCGCTCTGGCAGCGATGGTGCCAACTACGCACGCAGGACGGTACCGAGGATCAGCTCGATGCCATGATGATGCTGGCGGAGGAGCAACAGATCAGCTTGACCATCGTCTGGCAGCAGATCGACCAGTACAGCTCCGAAACATGAACACTGCCCCTTCCAGCCGCTGGCAGCGAGTCCTGCAGCAGTGCACCCAGCAGCTGAGTGAACGCTGGCCCGCACGCCCTACCACCGAACACCCTTCCAACCAGACTCTGCAGGCTGGCTTTCTGTTCAGTGGCCAATCACACGAAGTCGTGCCACGTCGGCTGCTGTTGGATAGTCGGCTGACGCCGTTGGAGCGTAATGCCTGGCAAGTGTTTCGACTCATGCTACAGGGTCAGAGCCTGGTCACGCCGCGCTATGAGGATTTGCAGCACTACCTGTCGAGTGTGCCCTATGGCACGTCTGCCTCCCGTGAAACCATTGCTCGCGTTTTGACCATGCTCAGGCTGACACGCTGGCTCAGCTTGGTGAGTCGTGGTCGCGACCAGCTCAGCGGGCGTCTGCAAGGCTCTCTGTACATCCTGCACGATGAGCCGTTAACCCCCGCTGAAGCCATGGAGCTGGATCAGGATTACCTGGAGCTGGTCGGACATGCCCTCAGTCATAACACCAAGGCGGTGCGGATTGTCGCCCAGCACATGCTGGAAGAAATCCGCCAGGACACGGACATCGATCAAGGTCGACTTCCGACGCGACTCGACAGCAGGGGCGAACACTGGATGCAACAAGGATTGGATCTCGCAACCGAGGACGCCTTACACGATTCCGAACTAGGTAGCGATCACCACGTTCGGAATCGTACAGGCCCTCGTTCGGATTCCGAACCGGGCTTGAACGCCCCTATTTCCGGCGCCGTTCGGAATCCGAACGCCGCCTGTACTGTATTAAAAGAAAGTACTTGTACTGTACCGCGCGCGACCTCAGCGGTGGATAACCTGCTCTGGCCCGATCCGCTGCAGCTGAGTCCAAGCGAGCGTGAGGCTGTCGCCGTGGCACTGAGTAAGCTCAAACCAGCGGATCGTCAGATGGTACTCAACGAAGCGGGGGCACGCTGCAAGGCAGGAGGTATCCGCAAGCCAGCGGCCTATCTGATGGGCCTGATCCAGCGCGCACTGAACGGTGATTTTCATCCTTGGGCAGGTAAGACAGAGCCCTCCTCCATTGCAGAACCGCCCCCAACAGGCCCGTCACGCCCGTCCCGACAACAGGGCGAACCCGCCTCCGTCCTCGCCCAAGCGTGCCTGAATGAGTTGCGCCAACTGCGCGGCAAACGTCCTGGACGTCTGTAGATTTGATGCCAGTGGCATCAAATCTACTGAGTTCTATTATGAGATCGCAAAGCGCCGAACCTACGCACTCCGACTGATACGGCCATCGTCTGATGTCACCAGCGTCACTCACGAACGTCTTCGAAATGAACCCTCACACCAAACCGAACAGACCGCATTCAGCTTTTTGGCTGCTCTTGACGATCATCTGTCACAACGTTCCCGTCCAAGCCGATGCGAGGACAACACCGTGGCCGATCACTACCAACTCAACCTGGGCTCATTGCGCAGCAGCATCACCCTGACCCTGCACACCCACCACGCTGCCCGTATCTGGCAAGGCCGGACCGCACGCGAAGGCGTCCACTCGATCATGGGCATGACCGGCTACATCAGTGTCACCAACCTGATCAAACAAACCGCCGCCCAAGACGATCCCTATGCCGACTGGGCCATCGTGCAACTCGAAGAAAAACTGATGCAGGCCAAAGCTGGAATGCTGGAACTGACTCAGCAACTGGATCGGATCAGGCAGGACCTGCCGACACAAATCGACATGGGCGACAACCTCAACATCCACCCCGTCACCTTGCCGCTGTACATCGGCAGCCAGCTGGGTTTTCTGGCGGTCTACCTGCTGACCGACTACGACACCTTGGTGCGCCGCACCCTATTGGCCCATCACACCGCTCTGATCGGCCGCAGAGACATGGAAGCCTGGATCGACGACGGTGCCCATCTGCTGCGCAGCCTGTTCGGCCAGGCGCAACGCTATCGGCATGCCAGTGTCACACGCGATGACATGGCGGCAAACAATGCGCGTGCCCTGGGGGCCATCGAGAAATTTGGGTTGCCCCCCATGGACATCCTTGAGGGGCATCGCCGCTCCCAGTTCGCGCCGCCGATCATTCGTCGGGGCGCTGTGACAGTGGATGACCCTGACGCGTTGGCAGAGGAAACGGGAGAGCCATCTGCGACAGTGGATGAGGCGGAGGACGAAGCATGAATCCCATGATCCCGGCTCAACCAATGTCCTCCGAAGCATTGACACCGGATGCCTATCGACAGCTCGAACACGCCGCCTCCCTAAAAGGCCTTTTAAAGCCCTTTAAGGGTAAGGGGGAGTTGGAGCACCTGGCGCAAGTGGCGAGGGAAATCGAGGCGCAGTTATGTCATCTGATGGAGGCTGTTGTGCAGCAAGCCGGACAGCCCCCTTACTCACTGTTGGATATTCGATTGGTGCTGCAGAACACCAGCGCGGGCAGCACCTTTTTGCGTTGGCGCAGCCGTGACTTCGCCCGTATGGGGGTGGCGGTCTGGGAATGCCAAGTCGGCAACCAAGCCCTGCCGCAAGTCGTACGCGAGAGATTGCACCGTTTCGAATGCGAGCGCATTGCACTGAATCTGCAGATGAGCGTGGTGCATTCGCTCTACCGCCAGGCCTCGACCTGTGCGATCAAAATGGCCAGTGCCGAACGGCTACTGCGCCGGTTCACAACCGCAGTGGAGGTATCAGGATGAGTACTTTTTTCGTCGGCGAAGGCAACATCGGTAGTGCGCCAGAGTTTCAGGAATTTCCCTCAGGCAATGACGAGCCACGGCGCTTACTGCGGCTGAATGTGTACTTCGACAACCCCGTGCCACGCGAAGGCAGCTATGAAGATCGAGGTGGCTATTGGGCGCCGGTTGAGCTCTGGCACCGCGAGGCTGAACACTGGAGCACGCTGTACCAGAAAGGCATGCGCGTGCTCGTCGAAGGTCGTACGGTGCGCGATGAATGGGAGG
>Ga0163161_10002141_pt1 | contig 14244 bp, 12 predicted proteins | sample S45metaG_FD_129847 | JGI IMG/M metagenome (GOLD analysis project Ga0163161, IMG submission 129847) | Switchgrass rhizosphere microbial communities from Kellogg Biological Station, Michigan, USA - S4-5 metaG | ecosystem: Host-associated > Plants > Roots > Rhizosphere > Soil | place: USA... | reverse complement strand
TACAGCCGCACGGATAATCATGGTGGACACCCCTTTGCTCACTCACTAAAGTAGATGAATTGTTCACTATGATAGTTATCCATTATGTTAGATAAAAAGTCCAGCAAAGAAGACAACCTGAACATCCGCATCGGTCAGAAGGTAAAAGAGGAAAGGGAAAAACGCGGCTGGTCACTTACCGAGCTGGCTGATAACTCAGGCGTTTCACGAGCGATGATCCATAAGATTGAGCGTGGGGAGAGCAGCCCGACAGCGGTTCTGTTAGCGCGCCTCTCAGGCTCGTTTGATATGACTATCTCACAGCTGCTTGCTCAGACTGAAGTGCAAACCGGGACGCTGGTCAGGCACGAAAATCAGCCGGTGTGGCAGGATCCGGAAACCGGCTATCTGCGTCGCCACGTTTCACCGGGCGAGATGCCGGTCGATCTGGTCAGTGTCGAACTGCCGGCAAATACCGCTGTGCCGATGCCGGCAATCTCCTATGTTTCAAGACGCCAGCTGATATGGGTAATTGAAGGGACACTGACTTTTGAAGCAGGTTCCAGCACCTATGAGATGGCTGCTGGCGACTGTCTGGAACTGGGTGATCCGGCTGACTGCGTGTTCAGAAATAAAACGGCTCAGGGCTGTCGATATGCCGTTATCGTACTCCGGCCTGCCTGATTAACCAGTGACGTACACAAACAAGTGATACGTAAAAAATGACTCGATTGGAGGAAGAACATAATGGCTGATAACTTTTTAAAAGCAGCGATTACCGGTATCAGCAGGACTATATTTAAAAATAAGAGTTGCTGATTAAAAATGAAATAGTTTTGACTCCATAAATATCGTCCGGGGGATAATTAATGAAGCTTTTGACCCATGGAATTACGCAGGTCTTTGCAGTCGATGGTGGGTAAAATACACCGAAGTTCTTAAGTTCGTTATGGCACATACTCAATATATTCGGTTAAACAGAGAAGGTAAAAAAAAACCGGGACAGAGGCCCCGGCAAAACACAACAATACTCATGGAATCTTTCATATTCGCTGGCGTCTGATATTTTCCTGTCTTATCTGTTATCAGGCGAATTCCTTATAAATATGAGGCAGGAAGCGTCCCAGCGACGTAAATTCTGTCATATCATGCACTGCCATTTCATATGCAAATAACTCTAACGATTCTGCGTTCATACCTGCCCTGGTAATGTATTCTTCAGAAAGCTTTGCTCCGTTTGGAAAATTTGAAAAGCGATTCCACGACGGATGTGTCCCTATCCAGTAACGGTTTATCATTTGCATACCAGTTGGAGTATCGCGCCCAAGATGAATCATCATGACCAGTGGTGTTAAGGGATGATCATAAGGGGTAATTATGCCACTCGCGTTAAAGGTGAAATTGTTTCGTCTCAGTAGTTCACTATCTAAACCCAGGCTTTCCGGAGCGTCAAAATTAATAATTCCATCGAGATAGTTCTCACCGATATATTCAATTATGTGATTAGGGTTTCCGTATAGGCGCTTATCATAACTCAGACTGCTATCAGCTAATCGCTTAGGATCTGCAACAGAATTATGAATATGTGCATGAGGGAACCACAGATAATAACGCTCACTTTCAACTGGATGCCAGGTAAACCACCACCTGAACATATCCGTTGTTACTCCAGGAAAGAGATGCTGGCTTTGCGCATAAGCACATGGCCCATCTTCAACTACACCGTATCCGGATGGTGGATATTTATCAAAATCTTCTAATAAAACCTTTAGCCCCTCAATTGTCGGAGGCAGGATGTGATTTTTTGCTAATGGGCCCTTTTCCAGAGAAGTAACCATTTCGAGTGGAGCATCAAGTCTGCTGTTAAAGAAGTGCGAATAGGGCTTTCCCTGTATCTCTTTTTCATTGACCCTCAAACGTTTTTGCATAGGCACCTGAAAATAGGTTATGAGAGTTTTGTTTAATGAAGCCCCTGCATTAAATAAATTTTCAGTTACTGATGAGTTGTTATAAACAGACGAACCGCTCGTGGCATAAACATTATTAAGTAACGAATGTGATAAAAGAGCGCTACCCGTCAGTAAAGGAATACTTCTTAGTAATTTACGGCGTGAGAGTTTTAACTTCATGTTGTAGCCTTTTAAAAATGCGAATAGATAAAACTGCATAAGAACCGAAATTATTACTACAGCCTAATAAATTAGTATATTTTAGGAGTGCCCGGTTTTTTCAGAGTCATGAATTGCTTCATAAGAAACCCATCAGGATTAGCTAAATCATCTAATATGGTGAAATGGGTTGCCATGGGAAGAGTAAACATTTTCACTGATTTATCAATCCTGACTAATTCGTCTGCATAACAGCTTGACTGCCTTATAAGTTCAGGTAACTCATCGCCACCAACCGAAACCAGCGTTGGAGCACCTTTTTCCAGATGAAAAAGTGGGCTATATAATTTTATTTCTACAGGCGTTAACTTTAATTTATCTTGCAACCAACACATACTTATCGGATTAAGATCCACGAGTGCACTGATCATATGTACCCTGGATATAGCATGATGTGAGCGGTAAAGTGAGGCAAGATGTCCACCTGCGGAATGACCAGCCAGGTATAGCGGACTATCGCGGACCCCTAGAAAATCCTGATCGTCTTTGATTTTCTTAATCAGGTGCCCGATTTCATTAACGATTTCTGTCATTGTTGCATCAGGTGCAAGAGTATATTCAGCCAGAATGACATTCATGCCGTTTGCGTGAGGTCCCTGCGCAATAAAGGCAAAATCTTCTTTATTACAATTTGTCCAATACCCACCATGTATAAAAATATAAGTAGGCGAGTTTTTTATACCAGATGACAGGAAGTCGTAGCGTTGCCGGGGCTTACGGCCATAAGACCGATCACGGATCCAGTGATACTTTTTGTAGAGCGCACGACTTCTCGCTTGTAGTTTTTTTAATAATCCATCGAAGTCTTTGACAATTGCAGTATTGTTGTAAGCATTATTAAGTTCGGTTTCAATCATGCCCCGGTACAATTTATTTTGCATAACTACCCCATATTCATAAGTAAAGGTTAGATTTTTTCAATTAGTCACCATGTAAATGGTTTACTTAACCAAGCTAGATGTTGAAACAGTCAAATATTATGCTGCTCACTCATCTCATTCTTAGCAATGAAGTCTGAGAAGCAATTTTAAGTCCACCCCCATTTTTCGGCAAATCGATTGGTAAATATTGTAAGATTTTTTTAAGTTAACATTTAGAATTGTAGATATTCTTTTTATTGAGTTACCATTAAGAATTAGAGATATGAATTTAAATTCAAGGTTGTTAAGGGCTTTAATGCTAGTATTTTCCTTGGTTATATATTTGCTGGCAGGATAAGTACTAATGCTTCCCAATTCATTGAAAACGTTTTTGGCAAAGAGAATTGTGTAGATAATCGATTCTTGGAGGTACCAGAATGCTGCCAGTGGGGCCATTATGGGATCACAGATAATGATGACTTTTAAACCTAGAGATTTCAGGAGCTGAATCCAGTCCCTATTAGTAAAATAACGAATATTATATAATGAAAAATCGAGAAAAATATGTCCACGGCAAAAGATCCGGGTCTCCTCACGAAAAAGAAGATGATGTAAACCTTCTCTGAAATAAATATTGTTGTCAGGCCAAGATATTGCCTTTTTTAAATTGCAATGATAAATGGGTTCAGCACTTCCATTAATTAATTGACAGTTATAGTTACATGCGAAACACGTTACTTTATTAGTGTAGTGGTTAGCCATTCTTAAGGCACCTTTTCCTTGATTTTTACTATTTTATCTAAGAATTTTGATAATCCTGGAATGTGCCTAAAGCGAGAGAATCTATTATCAGTAGTCTGATAGATGACATACGGAAATTAATTTCAACTTTCATATTCTCGTTTGTGTTCAGGATTATTTGTTGTATTTAACAATAACTCCATAATCATTTACATATTCAAAAGAAGTTATTTTCTGGTTAGCCGTGATGCTTGAAGGAATATTCACTATTGTATTTGAAAATGGTGCAATCAAACCATCGTTAGGTAGATTATTTAATACCATTCCATCTTTAAAACTAACACTGATTAGTGTTATAAAAAAAGGTGAACGATTGGATATTCCCATTTCAGGTTTTTTGGCATCAACTGTGGGGATGAATTCTATTTTACCCACAGCATCTTCAATAGTGCTTTCCTTTAAAAAGTCAGGGCGAAGTAGTAGTTTCACTCTTGTTCTAAATGCTAACTGAAAATTAATCTCATCTGATGAGCTTTTTTTAGTCGGAACTTCAAGGACGTTTAACCAAAATAGCCTTTCAGTATTTTCTCTGCCGTTTCCAAAATAAATGATGCGCAGAGCATGTGATTTTTTTGCATCTAATCTGAATGTCGGAGGGAGAACGATAAAAGGTACCTTCAACCTTCCTGGATCTATGTTTTGATCCCCTTCGTCAACCCAGCTTTGTATCAAAGCCGGATTGGTTCCATCATTAATAATGTTAAACGTTTCTTCTTTAGAATGTGCATATATTATTACCCTGGTTTTATTAACGTATGTTTTTGCTAGCCCGCTATTCATAGTCAAAAGTGTAATTAAAAAAAGAATAGTTATATTCTCAGTGAGCCCGTTTATTTTTTTCATATAATCAGTTTATTTATAACTTACTGTAAAGGTTGCTGCGCCACTTATCTTACCTGATGAGACATTATTCTGAATCTGATAAAGCCCAACTTTCAAAGGAACATCATAATTGGCGTTATCCTGATTAGGATCGTAATTATCCAGTAAATAAACAGTATTGAATGTGACAGGAACATCTTGTTCATTAAGCATCTGAAATGCAACACCGCTTGCAGTCGAATTTGAATCTGGTGCAAATAGACCATTATTGCTATCGAGTATCGCAGTAACAGGGGTTAGTGAGTAGCCTATACTAGCAAGGCCTGCCGGGCATTGCCTAAAATTAAGGCTAAAATTAGTCATGGCAGTGGTATATCCAATGCCTGTAAATTCAGACCTGCTTACCGCAGGTAAATTGACATTAACATCAGGTGTGGTACATGTTCCTCCTGTTGTTGAAATATTCAACCCTCCAGCTAAAAACTCAGAGATCATGTAACTTAAAGTTCCATAATCTGTACTGCCTTCACTGATCTGCATATGCCGCAAATACATGGGATCAAATACTGCCATAGTACCTGCTCTTAAGCTATCAGCCGTCTTTACAAATCTGATTTGTATATCAATACCGATAAAGTAAGGTTGGCCATCATCATAAGTGACAGTAAAAAGCTCAGCCGGCGTCTGATATACGCCATTTGATACAGTAAGCGGGTACCACTCACTGGCTTGGCCTTTAATTTTATAGCGCCAGCGGGCGATGTAACCTAACCCAGCTTTGACGGCAGTTACATAGACATTATAGGTTTGCCCATCAGCCTGTGTTGTGCCCCATACCCGATAGGGTGGGTAACCCTGTACCGCCATTTGTGGTGAAATAGATTCTGCTTTAGGGTCATGTACGCATGACCATGCACTTGGGTTTGAGGATGTTAACCAGGTACCCAACATATCCCCTACCTGGGAATCCTTACCCACCTGAACGGTCGTAGAATCAAAATATTGGTAATATCCCTGAGTTCTCTTGCAGTCAACCCATTTACCATCTGCAATGGCCTTAAAGCTGCAGGCTGCAAAAAAAAATAAGATCAACAAATTTGCATGTATTTTTTTATATTTCATTTTTATTTCCTTTTTATTTACATAGCACATCAGCATGTCGCATTTTGTTATCAACTGCAGGGCTATCAACATTGAAGTGATAATTTATGTTACAGTGGTGAGGTATGTTACCCCCCCATTTAACCAAGAGAACACCCGCTGGTTGTTTAACGCGAACAAAACTTCTCCCACCCTGAGATATATAACCTACTATTCTATTTTCTTGATCACTCAAGGTTGCCCCAAATGGTAACTCTGCACCATTGATAGTTTTGATATCCAATAAAGCTGAATACCCCTTATCTGTCTTATATTTTAACAATACGACGGCACCAGCTGTTGGCACAGTATTCTGGCTGGTAATATCAAGCGAAACATCAGTTGACAGACCTTTAGGGTCGAGCTCGATCGTATTCTGCCGATAGGGGGTAAGATAAGGAACGGCGGCTTTGCCTGAACGATCAAGGCTAAGGCTGGTGTTATTTGATATTTTTGCGCCAGCCGCATTATCAGCTTCAATCACTGCCATGGTGTCACCCATTATCGGAGTGAAAACAATTCCATTCCCATAACCAATTACGCCTCCTGAAAGCGTTGCACCATACTGTTTATAACCGTTTCCACTTGAATAGCTACCACCTAAATTAGCATATTTTGCACTCCAACTGGCATTTGCTCCTCCAGTGTTTTTTGTTCCGACGTTGTTGTATTTGTCAACACTGGCAAACGCACTATAATTATATTGTCTGTTTTCGCCTAGTGTACCTGCGATGGAATTTTGAAGGCCATCATGCTCATTGTCTTTAACGTAGGTCGAATTAAGATATGTAGATGTAGCGCTGTTACCCAACGGCAAAGATATGCCAATGGCAATTTTATTATCCCACTTGCCTCGCACCAAATCACGTGTACGGCTAGCATTAACATTGAGGTTAAACCAGTGAAACTGATTTGTGTAACCCAACTGGTATTCACTATCTCTACCTGTCCGATTCCAATAATCCTGCGTACTTGCACTGAAATTGATGCTACCAAGCTTATCTGAAATCGTTTGAGTCGCACTTAGTTGTGAACGATTTTTTCTATTGATACTGTTTGAGTAATATCCGGTTCTGTAGCGATGCACCGAGTCACGTAGTAGCATTGCATCGTCAATAGTATAAAAACCAGAACTTGAATAGCGGTAATTTGCCAGGGTAATGTTGGTATTGGTCAAAGGTAATATTTTTGCAAATGATACGCTTACGCTGTGTCCACGGCTACGCACATCATCGTCTATGCGTGTTTCTGCATGAGTTATATCAGATGATATTGCACCCAGTACCGTATTCAGGGCGATGCCTCCAGAAGCAGACTGATAATCCTTTCCGCCTAGCAGACCCGTGTAGCCAGTAACGATATTAGAAAAACCGTGTCGCAACGTCCCCATAGCTATTGTGGGTTCTTCATTTAAGGAAGCGTTATGATAACGACCACCCATCAGACTGTAACGTGTAGTACCTGGACGTAAAAGTTCAGCAATGGATGCATAGGCCACGGTAAATCTGCGTTCGCTTCCATCAGCCTCCTTCACTGTGACTAAAAGATCTCCGCCAGAGCCAGTGGGATAGAGATCATCAATTGTAAAAGGGCCTGGTGGAACTGTTGTCTCATAAATACGAGTACCACGCTGCGTGACGTATACCAAGGCGTTTGTGTTTGCTACTCCATTAATAACAGGGGCATAGCCGCGTTGTGAATCCATATACATACGATCGTCACTAGCAAGTAGTGCACCTTTGAAGCCAATACTATTGAATACCTGACCATCGGTGGTAAATTCCCCCAGCACCAACTTACTCCTGAGAGGTACGATAGCGCGCTCAAGATAGGTATTTGTATTGTCATATTGCCAGTTATTTCCACTACTCCAGTTGAAGGTGCCTCTGTAACGAAGGCGCCAAACATCCCAGTTGATTCCGCCGCGCAGCCCCAGATATTGTGTTGAGAGATCATTTCCCGCAGACATCTGCGAGCTATATGCGTTGTAGTCATATTGCAGAGTAGCAGCGGTAATACCTTTATCCCACAGTTCGGGACTCACATAACCGCGCGCCCTACGCATAAGGAAAGCTTGCGGGATGTCTAAATTAATTTGTTGCGTTGATGAATCATAATTCACCTGTAACATGGGTGCGATATCGGTCAGCCGTTGGCAAACATTCCCTGCTTTCATCGCTACCACGGCACTTTTATCTAATTTTTCAACATCAAGACCAAGCATGGCTACAAGCTTCAGGTCAAAGCAAGGTTCCGCAATCAAAGAATCAGGATTTTTTAAAATGAATGATATGTCAGCAGCCCCTTTCCATCTTCCGTTAACATATAAATCTACTTTGTAATTTCCTGGTGGTATAGGGTTTCCATCCGAAAACTGCTTTACATCGATATCGGATCTTAAAAAACTGCTGTTAAAATTGACACTATCAGGTTCATCAGAATAAGCGATAGGAATAAATATCGATGTAATAAAAGCGATTTTAAATAATGGTTTAAAGTTTAGTACTGGTCCTGTGAATTCAGATAGCATTCCCCAATACCTGCTCATTTTTTGATTCTCCACCGTAATCATTAATAACGCTGTAAAATATTTTTTTTCCGGCCAATGTCTGACTGGAATCTTTTTTTAATGTGTATTCAATACTTCCTTTCGGATTGACCATCCTGGAAGGGAAATCTATGACAGAAGCTATCAAAGGGCTATGCGCATCCTCTCGTACCTCTAGTTTCCTAAATGTAATAAAGTAAGGGGAGTTGTTTTTTATTATTAAATTATTACCTCTCAGGCTAATGTTTAAGTCTTTATAGGCTTGCAAAGGAGCGGGCGTTAAACCTTCCGGACGATAAAATAACTTTATTCGTGTACGGAATGCCATTTGCAACTTGTTATTACTATCCAGGGTGGTATTTTTTGGCTCAGGCGGTATTTCCAGCATATTAAACCAAAAGAGTGACTCGATATTTTTCGGCAGATCAGGATTGGTTGCCAGTATCCTGACAGCTTGTCCTTTACCCGGATCGATTCTTATTACTGGAGGATTAATAAGAAAAGGAATTTTTTCCTCTCCGGGTTTGCTTTCAGGCTTACCGTTGTCCATCCATAACTGTAACAGATAAGGTATTTTTCCCTTGTTTTTAAGTTGCATTACAGATTCTTTATCTTTCTCGTGCAATATGATTCGCGTGCCATTAATAACTACTTCTGCATGAACAAGTGAGGAAAGAGTCATCAGCAGCAGTATAAGCGCAGGGGTAATTTTGTTTGCCAAGATATTGTCATCCTTAAAACAGGAGTAAAGAGGGTATCTTTACTCCCTAAAAATACTTATTCGTAGGTCATCGTATAATCGATTTGAGTTGTGACGGATCCTGGTTCAGTTTTCCCCGTGGCATAATAGCGTGCGTAATAGCTCAATGTGCCACTTCCTGAAGAGATATCTACAGGAATATCGTTTTGACCGTTAGCGACAGAAGCACCCGCCAAAATCGCATTCATATCAGAGTTCAGAAGTTCAACCTGAACGTTTTTGGCAGCGTCTGCAGCTGTTGTATCAATATTCAAACGGCCGGTAGAATTATCAACATAAGAGCCGGGTTCAAAATAGGCCATTGCAGTACCCAAAGCCGTACCTGAACAGTTGCTCAAAGAGATATTAAATGGTGTTGCACCTGCTGTAGTTCCCGCACCAGGTAACGATGTTGCCGAAACCGTTGGTAAAGTAACGATTGCATCATTACTTCCACCATTCACGGCAATGGTACAAGTCGTATCGGTAATCTGGCCATTAATAGTAATGGTTCCATCATTAGCCATCGCATTAAAGGCAATTGAAGATGAAACAACAAGTGCCGCCAATGAAATTGTGTTTTTGATATTACGCATTTGGCATTCCCCTATGTAGGTTAATAAAGATCTTCATGTTAGCTACTGCGAATTCCAGCTGACGACAAAACTATCGAACAAGCTGTCGCTGCGAGAAAATGATAGGCCCAGGGGGCATGATGCAGTTATCTGTGATTTTTAAAAGGTTAAAAATGGTGATTAATTCTAAAAAATAGAAGTTTAAAAGGTTTTTATGTCGCCTTTTATGCGCATTGCTTTTATGGAAAAGATGTTATTATTGTGTCTTAATCCATTTTGAAAGGTTTTTTACTTTTTTTTAACCTAATACCCCCCTAAGAAACTGGTTGAAATCCTGCTGGTGCTTTCATGAGGTTGAGTTAACATGTATTTTATTCTGAATAAAATGGTTAAGTTTTTACCTGCAACTAGTGAGCTTTCATTAGTTAACGATGTGGGGAATAGTGTATTGCTTTCCAAAGCAGCTACTCGATTATTGAATGAATTGGTTAAGCAATCTCCCGAAATAGTTAGTCGTGAATTTCTTCTTAAATCTGTCTGGGAAGATTATGGGTATACGCCATCTTATAACAATCTTTATATGGCAGTGAGTGAACTCAGGAAATCCTTCTCAATATTGGGTGAGGTAAATGATGTCATTATAACCGTACCAAAATCTGGTTTACGGTTTGATGCTACTATTGATATCCTCGAAAGGAATAATCTCACCCCTGAGGAAGAAGTATATTCCACGCTTGATCCCGAAAATACTGTTATATCCTTAGCGGACGGTGAAAGTGTTAATTCGAGAAACCTTATTCCAGAAGAGTTGGACCCGATTAGACCAATTAAATATTCTCCCTCATTCCTTCTGGCAAAAACGCTTTTTTTGTTTTTCATTTTGCTCATTGGTGTCATGGTTTACTTTTGGAATAAGCAGACGCCTTTCGTTGTCACTACTTCACAAGATAAGATCTTCTTTAAAAAGGGAGTTTGCGATATCTACCTGATTGATGCTATTGACGGATACAATGTCCAGAAGGTGAAAGACCAAATAAATTCGGTAATGAAGAAGTACGATGTTGATTGCTATGCAATAAAGAAGAACATTTATTTCCAAATAAGTTTCCCGCGATTTAATGTGCTAGAAGAGGCAACAATGGCAATATGTGTTAATGATGGGAAAATAAAAAGCTGTGAAACAATCAAGAAAATGGCGGGCTAATGGTAATTAAGAATAATAAGTTTTTTATTACAATGATCGTAATCTGTCTTGGCTTAACTTTTGCTTTGAATTTTTCCAACATCAAAGATAAGAAGCTGGTTTTTACGTGTATCTCACAGTTAACTTTATCTTATCCGGATGGAAATAATATTTATGCAAACTTTAGAGGGTTTATTTATAATAATAATAAAGGTTTATCTACCTATCGTGGCACTATGGTAAATGGTGATATGGTCTATATTGTTAATGTGGATATACCTTTTGAAATACATGGAGGTGATGTTAAAACCATCATCTATAAAAAAGCAATCAAGAAAAGTAATGATACCACACCAGAGGGTACTATCTGGAAGAGTATGCTTTCGGAAGGTTCTACGTACTACTTGTCGTTTAGTAAAACCCCTGCTGGTGAAGTTATTGTAAATGACAGAGGAGCAATTACTTATGTGTGCTCGCAATAGAATTAGTATAACTCACGCATAATCATCAATTCGAAATAATTTCTTATTCAGCATCATTATATATATCTCACTCCTCATTGCACTGGTTTAAATTGCCGGAAGAAATTTTATAAATAGTATTTTATTATCCTAGTGATAGTCCCAGAAATCATTATCACCTTTGGTTTTCGAATAATTTATCTATGACCCGATACTCTCGTTGACGGCTATAACGACTGTTTGAGTCTGCTTTAAGAGAGTCTTAATTACCACTATATTGAACCCAACTCGACCGCCCAGAGAGCCTCTATGCAAGCATGATGTTGCGACAGAGCAACATCATTATCGTGCATGGCCACGGCGAAGAGCGTCATGAGGCTTGCATTCCCCTCTTCTAGTAAGTTACGCCGCTTCGATTCGGGAACTTCTTACATACCGTCAAAATTCTTGCGCCAGGTTAAGAAGATGATGCCTGAAATAGGATACCTGGGGCAGACTTGCCGGACAGAACAGAACATCAATCTCTGGCCTCGCAGAGTATCCTGATGATCTTTCGTCGGAAAACGTAACTTCGTGGAGATACCTTCGAGTTACCGATGAAAATATTACTGAAATCGCAGTGTATTAATCAATGGGATATAGATCACTTTGACCACCGTTTTAGAAAGTACAAATTCGGATGAGATCAGTCCGGAAAATTCCCGAAAACTGGCCGCATGATGCGGTCCGGACTGAGCCTGTTGAAGTGTGCAGAAGTGAGGACTATCTCCCCAGAATCTCTCTGCGGACAATCTCAGCGCCCGCACTTAGCGCATGCAGTTTGCCATTGGCAACCTGACGCGGCAGTGGAATCATGCCGCAGTTGGTTGAAGGATAGAGATTTTCAGCATCCACAAACTGCAGCGCTTTGCGCAGCGTGTTTGCCACTTCTTCAGGTGTCTCAATGGTATGGGTTGCCACGTCGATGGCACCGACCATGACTTTTTTACCGCGAATCAGCTCGATCAGATCCATCGGAACCCGCGAGTTCTGACACTCCAGTGAGACAATATCGATAGCTGAACGCTGTAATTTAGGGAAGACCTCTTCGTACTGACGCCACTCTGTACCCAGAGTTTTCTTCCAGTCTGTATTCGCTTTAATGCCGTAGCCGTAGCAGATATGAACCGCGGTTTCACACTTCAGACCTTCGATAGCGCGCTCCAACGCGGCGATGCCCCAGTCGTTCACTTCATCGAAAAAGACGTTAAACGCAGGCTCATCAAACTGAATAATATCCACGCCAGCGGCTTCTAATTCTTTGGCTTCCTGATTCAGAATCTTTGCGAATTCCCAGGCCAGCTTTTCGCGACTTTTATAGTGATTGTCATAAAGGGTATCGATCATCGTCATCGGACCCGGCAACGCCCACTTAATAGGACGATCGGTCAGCTTACGCAGGATTTTCGCATCTTCAACAAATACGGGTTTCTGACGTGAGACTTCACCCACCACGGTCGGGACGCTCGCATCATAGCGATTACGGATTCGAACCACTTCACGCTTTTCAAAATCCACACCGCTGAGGTGTTCAATAAACGTCGTCACGAAGTGCTGACGGGTCTGCTCGCCATCACTGACGATATCAATACCGGCCCGAACCTGATCGTCCAGACACAGACGCAACGCATCTCTTTTGCCGTCAACTAACTCTTCATCCTGCAGTTTCCAGGGTGACCAGAGCACCTCTGGCTGCGCAATCCAGGAGGGTTTAGGCAAGCTGCCAGCAGTAGATGTCGGTAATAAGGTTTTCATAGCAGGTGACCTTCTATATTTAATTAATCAAAGAACGAATTCAGCAGACCATTGCGCGAGAAGTGTCTGATTCGGCTTAATGAAATGCGCCTCAGTAAACTTACCCTGTTCGACGGCCAGGCGGCTGCGTTCTTCGCGATCGTAAACAATCCGGGTTAACGAATAATCCTGATGCTGCAGCGTGGGTTGATAGCACTGTCCCGCAGCAGAATTCGCGTTGTAAATTTCAGGGCGATAGATCTTCTGGAAAGTTTCCATGGTGCTGATGGTGCTGATCAGCTCGAGATTGGTGTAATCGCTGAGCAGGTCACCGTGGAAATAGAAAGCCAGCGGCGCAACACTGCCCTGCGGCATGAAGAAACGCACTTTCAGACCCATTTTTCCGAAATAGAAATCAGTCAGGGAAGGTTCATCCTGCTGATATTCAATGCCCAATACCGGATGCTGATTACCGGTGCGCACGTAGGTGTTTTTGCTCGATACACTCAGGCAGATAACCGGCGATTTACTGAAGTTCTCTTTATAGACCGCTGAGTTCACGAAACTTTTGAAAATATTGCCATGCAGCTGACCAAAATCATCTGGTAGGCTGAATTCAGTCTGACCTTTGTTATGTTCTGACAGAACAACGCTGAAATCATAATCACGCACATAGGAAGAGAAGTTATTGCCGACAATCCCCTCGGTGCGCTGACCGGTTTTATGATCCACGATATGCGTTTTTAAAATCTCAATCGCCGGGAACGTTTCGTCGCTGCTTCCGGGACGAAGATTCAGCTCAGCAGAAATAATCTCAAGTTCAACTGAGTAGCGGTCGCCCTTTGGATTGTCCCAGTGCGCCAGAGAGTTGAAACGATTGTCGATCATCACCAGGGCGTTGTGCAGGTTTTCCTGACGTTTTTCGCCGCGCGCTAAATTAGCGAAGTTAGTCGTCGCCCGCGTATTTTTCGAAGGATTATAGTTTTCGTCGAAACGAATGCGCTTGAGGGTAAAGGCTAAGTTGTTCATCGCTATCGGGTATCCTGGTCGCTGATATGCGTTGTTGCTTTTAAGGGTTATCCAGCGTGGCTATCCCTTTACAACTATTCATATGACTCAAAGTTATTAACAATTCTTACTTTATGCCTCAACACCCGGTTGAAAAAAAGTGATTAAATTTCAACGAACATGAAGG
>Ga0163161_10002140_pt1 | contig 14245 bp, 11 predicted proteins | sample S45metaG_FD_129847 | JGI IMG/M metagenome (GOLD analysis project Ga0163161, IMG submission 129847) | Switchgrass rhizosphere microbial communities from Kellogg Biological Station, Michigan, USA - S4-5 metaG | ecosystem: Host-associated > Plants > Roots > Rhizosphere > Soil | place: USA... | reverse complement strand
CTGAGCCAGCGCGCGGTGCCGCCGACGCGATAGCGCCCCGATTCCTTGGTGCCGTGGTTGTCGGCCTCGGCCGCGAAGGCCCAGCGCGGCGCGGCCGCCACTTCGACCGAGAGGTCGGTGGTGCCCGGCTGCGTGCCTTCCTGCAGCGCCGACGAGACCTTGACGCCGGGCTGGTCCGACAGCAGCAGCATGGAACGCTCATAGGCCGGCGCGCTCACGGCCTCGCCGGGCTGCAGCGCCGCGAGGAAGCCGCGCACGCGCGCTTCGCCCAGGGGTGCATCGGGCGCGACCGTCACTTCGATCTTGCCGAGCCGGCCTTCGATGACGCTGATCTCGACGATGCCGTCCCGCACGGTCTGCACGGGCACGACGGCCTGGGCGAGAAAGTAGCCGCGTTCCTTGTAGCGCGCGGTGATGGCCTGTGCCAGGCCTTCGAGATCGCCGAGGGTGACGTCGCGGCCGATGTAGGGCGCCGTGATGCCTTGCAGTTCTTCGTTGGTCAGCGCCTTGACGCCGTTGAGGCGCAAGTCGTTGAGCTTGAAGGAGGCGGCGGGCGGCTGGGGCGCCGCGGGCAGGCTTTGCGGCGCCACGGCGCCGGTGGCCTGTGCGATGGGGCGGTCGCAGGTGCCGCAGGGGTCCTTGGTGGGGAGCAAGGCGGTGGCTTCGGCCGCGTGGCTGCGAGGCGCGGCGGCCAGCAAGGCGGCACCTGCCAACAGGGCGGCGGCAAGTGCAGTGGGTGTGGGGCGGTGGCGAACGCGCATCTCAGTGCTCCACCGCGCGTTGAGCTGCGGGCTGATTGTTGTGTTCGTGCTTGTGTATCGATCGCTTGTTCAGGGCGCGTGCACAGGCCACCGGGTACTCCCCTCCGCGAATGTCCCCCGGGCTTCGCCCTCCTCCTTTATTTCGCTGCGGGGAGCACCCGGCGCCCTGTGCACTGGGGCACGCTCGTGGTGTACCGCTGAGCAACGACTGCCCTGCCCAACGCTCACGTCGATGGCGTGCTCTGCGCAGCGAAATAAAGGAGGAGGCTTGCGGCCCTAGGCCGCGCCGGGGGACATTCGCGGAGCAGAGCACGCCGTCGGCGGGAGCGCGCCCTGGATGACAACGACGCTCAACGCAACGAATAGACATCGCAGTTCTTTTCATGTCAGCTTCCCACCGTGAGGCGCCAGTTGCCGATGAGGTTGAACGGGGCCCAGAAGAACGGGTGGGACATCTTCGGGTCCTTCAGGACCGCCAGCTGTCCGGCCTGCATCGCCTTCTGGATGTCGCGGCCCTTCGACAGCTCGCCGTAGAGCGTGCCCATGAGCACCGCGGTCGCGTCGTCCGACACCGGCCACAGCGAGGCGATGAGGCTCGAGCTGCCGGCCGAAAGAAAGGAGCGCGTGAAGCCCAGCACCTCGTCGCCCTGCGCGATGCGCCCGAGCCCCGATTCGCAGGCCGAGAGCGTGACCAGTGCCGTGCCGTCCATCGGCAGGCCGAGGATCTCGTGCGCCTCCAGGAAATTCTGCTTGCCGCCTTCGTTGGCCAGCAGGATGCGCGAGTACAGCGGATCGACCGCATCGGCCTCGGCATGGGCCGCCACGTGCATCAGCGGCGACCGCGCGGACACCTCGCGGAACTGCGTCTTGGTGGCCGCGGCGCCCATGTACACGGTGTTGCGCGGGAACAGCTGCGCCAGCTGCTTCACTTCGAGCTCGGCGCCGGGCAGGTCGTACTTGTCCTCGATGCGCGGATTGCCGAAGGCCGTGAGCGATGCGCTCACGCGCGGCGTGCGCTGCGCGAGCTGCACCGCGATGCTGATCGAGGGGGCCACCGCCACCGGATGCGCCTCGATCACGTAGCGTCCATCGAGGCGCAGCGCCTGAAACGGCAGGTAGTGCAGCGGCCCGTGGGGCACCACGATCATCCGCTGTCCCGATGCGAGGCCGAGCGGTCCGAGCAGCGCGGTGCCCAGCTTGTCTGCATTGGCGATGGCCGTGCGGCGGCCGCGCACGATGGAGTTGCGGAACACCTCGACCAGTTCGGTCAGCTCCTCGCGGCGCACCGCCACGGTGTGGGCCTGGATGCCGGCGGGGCTCACGACCCACACCAGCAGCCGGTCGGGCAGCGAATGGAACTGCACCACGCGCTCGTCGGGCGCCAGCGCGCCCTGCAGCGTGGCCAGGTCGACGGTGTTCGCGGCACGGTCGCTGATCTTCGCGCGGCCGCGCACCGCGTCGAGCAACGCGCGCGAACGGCTGCGTTCGCTCACCTCGAAGGCCTGGCGCGCATCGCCGGCGTCGCTGTAGATCGACACGCCCCGCTCGAACACCGACTGCAGGTCCGAGAACAGGCCCATCTTGAATTCTTCGCTGCGGAACCTGGCGCGCACCTGGTCGATGCCGCCCAGCGCGCGCGCCATGGCTTCGGCCGCGGCCTGCTTCTGCCCCAGCGCGAGCTCGCTGCGCGCCACGCCGTCCCAGGCCCACAGGCGGTAGTACTCGGTGTCGGTGCCCACCTGCCGCGCGGTGAGCGCGCGGTACAGGTCGCGGGCCTCGCCCGGCTTGTTCTCGGCCAGCAGCAGCCGTGCGCGGGTGCGGTCGAGCTGCGCGGTGAGCGGTGCATCCTTGGGCGGCGCCATGCCGGCGAGCACGTCGCGCGCCCGCGCGGCGTCACCCGCTTCGATGAGCGCGTTGACGAGCGAGGCCTGCACCAGCGGCGCATAGCGCGTCGAGCTGTTGGCCAGCGCCTCGTCGTAGCTGAGCACGGCGCCGGCATGGTCGCCGCGGCGCGTGCGCACGTCGCCGATCACCTTCTGCACCGGGCCGACCACCAGCTTGGGGTCGCGTGCCGGGTGCCTGAGCGCCTCGCGGGCAAACTCCTCGGCCTTGTCGAGCTGGCCCGAATAGCTGTAGACGATGGCCAGGTCGCGGTTGGCCATGGCCATGAGATTGGGATCGCGCGTGGCATTGGCCAGGTGCAGCGCCTTGCTGGCGGCACGCACGCTCTGGCGGAACTCGCCGGCCTCGGCGAGCGCCACGGCCTGGCTGCAGTACTGGTAGCCCGAGAGCTTGACCGCATCCTGCCCGTAGAGCACCGCGCCCTCGCTGGTCAACGCCAGCAAGGTGTCGGTGTCGGCGAGCCGCGCCTGCTCGGCCTTGCTGGCCTCGGCCTCGGCACTGGGCGCCTGCTGCGCGAACGCCAGCGGCCCGTGGCCCAGCAGAAGAACGCACGCCAACCCGAGGGCACCGGCAGCGCCTGCACGACGTGCCGAGCGCTCCCATCCCGTTCTCGAAAACCACGTCATTGGACCCCCGCGCGCGGCCCGTGTACCCGCGGATGCGGGGGTCGACGCCGCGGAAGTGCGCGCCGTTCAGGCCTCGTGGGGAAAGTCTAGGAGGGGCCTTGCGCCCCGCCTATTCACAAGACGGCCTAGCGCAAAAGGACTACGTCAGGCGGGGACCGAATCGATGTCGGTCCGCTCCCAGTGCCGATGCCTGGCAATGGCGGCGATGAAATCCTGCGCGATCTGCATGGCCGCGGTCGCGTCGCCGAGGTTGGTCACGGGTGTGGCGGCCACCACCACGCCGGGCGGCAGGTCGGCCTGTTGTGCCTCCGCGCCGATGCCCAGCCTGGAGAGCAGCTGCACGCCCTCGCCCACGGTGCAGATCGCCTTGCAATGCTTGTAGGCCTCCAGCACGAAGTGCACCGCATCGCCCATGCCCGCGAGCGTCGCGGCGCCGAGGCTGCCACCGGGCACCAGCACGGCATCGAACATCACGGACGGCGCGTTGGCAAAGGTCATGTCGATGTCGATCTGCCGCTTCGATGCGCTGGCGACGGTGCCCAGGCGCGGCCCGACCACCTTGCAGCGCCCGCCGGCCTGCTCGAGCGCATCGCGGATCGGCTTGAGCGAGGCGGAGTCAATGCCGTCGGCCACCAGGATCGCGATCTTGCGTGTGCGGATGGAACCGTCGCCGGTATCGGCCATACTGAGCGCGCGTGATTCCTCGATCGGCAGGGTCATGCGGTGCTCGCGAAAGCCCGCGCGGCCGGCGGCCGCCTTGGCGTCGGGCGCACCGATGCCCAGGGGCTCGGCCACGCGGCGCGCGAGCTTCTCGTCGACGTGCGCGAGGTTGTCGACCATGCGCTGGCGGATCGCCGGCACATCGACCTTCGAGAGCTCGAAGCGGAAGCCCGCGACGATATGTTCCTTCTCGGCCGCGCTCTGGCTGTTGAAGAACAGGCGCGCCTGCGTGAAGTGGTCGTCGAAGGTGGGGCTGCGCCGCCGCACCTTGGTGCCCTCGATGTCCTCGGGGTAGGTCTGGAAGCCGACGCTGCCGCCATCGACGCGGAACTCCTTGCCGTCGCCGAGCGAATTGGGCTCGTAGGCCACCTGGCCGCGCGCGATCGTCTGGCGGTGCATGCCGTCGCGCTGGAAGTTGTGGAAGGGGCACACGCTCTTGTTGATGGGCAGCTCATGGAAGTTGGCGCCGCCCAGCCGCGAGATCTGCGTGTCGGTGTACGAGAAGAGCCGGCCCTGCAACAGCGGATCGTTGCTGAAGTCGATGCCCGGCACCACGTGCCCGGGATGGAACGCGACCTGCTCGGTCTCGGCAAAGAAGTTGTCGGGGTTGCGGTTGAGCACCAGCCGGCCGATGCGCTGCACCGGCACCATCTCCTCGGGAATGAGCTTGGTCGGGTCCAGCAGGTCGAAGCCGAGCGACTGCGCCTTGTCGGGCGCGATGAGCTGCACGCCGAGCTCCCATTCGGGAAAGTCGCCCTGCTCGATGGATTCCCACAGGTCGCGGCGATGGAAGTCGGGGTCCTTGCCCGCGATCTTCTGCGCTTCGTCCCAGGCGAGGCCATGGATGCCGAGCTTGGGCTTCCAGTGGAACTTCACGAAGTGGCTTTCGCCGCGGTTGTTGACGAAGCGGAAGGTGTGCACGCCGAAGCCTTCCATCATGCGAAGGCTGCGCGGAATGGCACGGTCCGACATCGCCCACATCAGCATGTGCGTGCTCTCGGGCATCAGCGATGCGAAGTCCCAGAAGGTGTCGTGCGCGCTCGCGGCCTGCGGCATCTCGTGGTGCGGCTCGGGCTTCACGGCGTGGATGAGGTCGGGGAACTTCATCGCGTCCTGGATGAAGAACACCGGGATGTTGTTGCCCACGAGGTCGTAGTTGCCTTCGCGGGTGTAGAACTTGACGGCGAAGCCGCGCACGTCGCGCACCGTGTCGGCCGAGCCGCGCGAGCCCGCCACGGTCGAGAAGCGCACGAAAACGGGCGTCTTCGCATCGGGGTCCTGCAGGAAGTCGGCCGAGGTGAACTGCGACATCGACTTGTAGACCTGGAAGAACCCGTGCGCCGCCGAGCCGCGCGCATGCACCGCGCGCTCCGGAATGCGCTCGTGGTCGAAGTGCGTGATCTTCTCGCGCAGGATGAAATCTTCGAGCAGCGTGGGCCCGCGCAACCCGGCCTTGAGCGAGTTGTGGTTGTCGGGAATCTGAAGACCCTGGTTGGTCGTCAGATTGGGCGCATGATCGGTCGCGAAGCCATCGAGCTGCTGCTGCTTGGCATTGCTGCCATCCGTGGCCTTCGACCGGCGACCGGCGGCGGCCTTGTTCTGAGGCGTCATCGAGGATCTTTCATGGGGGGGTCAACTTCGTTGTCGAGAAAAAGGTCCAGCACGTTCACCAGCGCAATCAGGCAGATGAAGCCCGCCACGGCGGCCACCACCCAGAAAAGGATTTCATCTCCCCAAGCACCGGTGAGTGAATCGAACAGCGACGAGAACTCCATGATTCGCTCCAGCAGGTCTGATTTCAACAACTCGATGCTTGCGCTGCAGCCTCCATGAAGCCAGGAAAGCGGTGTCGCGAGGCTTTTGCGAGCGAATCCAAAGGTTATGTTTTTCTCACACTGTTACCCGTAGTGGCGGCTCGCCCCCGGGTGTGGGAGAGGCGGCGTGCAGGGGGTAGGAGCGCACCGACAGCCCCGGGCCCCCGCCTACGGCGCCTGGCGTATCCGCCCGCATGCCGCGGCACGGCGGCGCCTATAGCATCGGGCGCAGACGGCACGAAGCCTGCTTGCACGACAGCGGCAGCACATGATTCACACACAGGGAAGAAGCAAATGCAGATCAGGATCGGTTTCGACATCGAGCTCGCCGTCACGGCCCCCACGGCCTTGATCTACATGCTGCAGGTCCATCCGTCGCGCGCGGCGGATCTCCAGGACGGGGAGCACATCACCATCACGCCGCCGCTGCACACCGACTACTACATGGACAGCTTCGACAACCATTGCGCGCGGGTGCGCATTCCCGCGGGTGTGGCCAGCGTGCGGCTGCGCAACCATGCGGTGGTGTTCGACCCCGGCTGGACCGACCCGGTGGACTACGGCGCCGTGGAACACGCGGCCGCCGACCTGCCGGTGTCCACGCTGCCCTTCCTGCTGCCGAGCCGCTATTGCGAGGTCGACAGCGAACTGCTGCAGTTCGCCTGGGACACCTTCGGCCGCGTGGCGCCGGGCTGGAACCGCGTGCAGGCGATCTGCGACTACGTGCACGGCCACCTGCGCTTCGACTACCAGACCGCACGCCCGACGCGCACCGCGCTCGAGGGCCATCGCGAGGGCACGGGCGTGTGCCGTGACTTCGCCCACCTGGCCATCACGCTGTGCCGCTGCATGAACATTCCGGCGCGCTATGCCACGGGCTATCTCGGCGACATCGGCATCCCGCCGGTGCCGTACCCGATGGACTTCAGCGCCTGGTTCGAGGTCTACCTGGGCGACCGCTGGCACACCTTCGATGCGCGCCACAACGTGCCGCGCATCGGCCGCATCGTGATCGCGCGCGGCCGCGACGCGGCCGACGTGCCGATCACCATGGTGTTCGGCGCCAACTCGCTGCTTCGCTTCGAGGTGACGACCGACGAGGTCCTGTAGCAGGCTTCGCCTTGCGCTACGGCAGGTAGCCCAGCATCCGCATCGCGGCGCCCAGCGTCGTGCGGCTGGCTTCCATCGCATCCCAGGGCGTGTTGCCGACGGCCAGCCGCCCGCCGATGTTGGCCACCGTCCAGTGCGCGGCGCTGCCCAGGTCGGGCAGCTCTTCCCAGGCCAGCGGCACCGAGACGCCCAGGCCCGGGCGCGCGCGCACCGACCAGGCACAGGCCGTGGTGGCGCCGAAGCCGTTGCGAAGATAGTCCGGGAAGATCTTGCCGATGCGGTTGCGCGGGCCGCTCTTGGCCACGAAGCGCCCCGGCACCGTGCGCGCCAGGTGCTCCACGATGGCGCGCGAGAAGCCCCGCACCTCGTCCCAGCCGTACTGGCGGCGCAGCGGCACCACCACGTGCAGCCCCTTGCCGCCGCTGGTCTTCACGAAAGCCGGCAGTCCGAGTTCGTCGAGCAGCACGTGCACGAGCAGCGCCGCCTCCTGCATCTGCTGCCAGTCGACGCCTTCGCCGGGGTCCAGGTCGAAGGTCATGCGGTCGGGCTTGCCGATGGCGCGCGAGGTGGCGTTCCAGGTGTGCAGCTCGAGGGTGTTGAACTGCGCGGCGCCGACCAATGCCCGTTCGGTGTCGATCTGCAGCAGCGGATCGTGTCCCGGATCGAGCGCGGGATCGAGCAGCTTGATTCCCTGGATGTCGCTGTGCCGCGCATGCTTCTGGAAGAACAGCTCGCCGCCCACGCCTTCCGGTGCGCGCACCAGCGCCACGGGCCGGCCCTGGAGGTGGGGCAGGATCAGCGGCGCTACGCTGGCGTAGTAGGCCGCGATGGCGCCCTTGGTGATGCCGCTCGCCGCGTCGATCACACGCTCGGCATGGGTGATGCGCGGTGGTGCCGGGGTCTCCATGCATGGAGACTTGCGCGGCGCGCCGCCGCCCAATGTAGGAACGCTGCGGCGCCCGCCGTAGGGTTCAGGCCGACGGCACGCCGGCCGCGGGCCCGAGCACGCGCTCGCTCGGCCGCGCGAAGTAGAACCACTCGGCGCCGGGCAACGCCAGCGCATTGGGGAAGACGATGAACCCGTCGTCCGGTGCGCTCACCAGCGTGCCGTCGTGGCGCATGCCGATGGGCTCGCCGCGCTGCACCGGATCGAAGGTGGCCCAGTCGCGCACGAAGCTGTCTTCCTCGTGGAGCCGGTCCGTCACGCTCGCGAGGCGCAGGAGCCGGGGCGGCGTGGGCGGCACGCCCGACAGGCCCTCGGGCAGCGCCGCCATGCCGAGCAGCGCCAGCGCGCGGCGAATGGCGCGCCACGCGACCTCGGGCGCTTGCGCGTCGCGGTGCTGGCCGCATTCGAGCGTGACGCCGTAGCCGCCGCAGTTGCGGATGTATTCGTTGGTGCCGCGGCCGAAGTCGAGCGCGTCGTCGCCGACCGCCGCGCCGGCCGCGCGCTGCGCCAGGCCGGCGGCATAGATGTCGAGCCAGCCCTCCACCACGACGGGCGTGCCCAGGTGCAGCGCAAGCAGCCCCTCCTCGGTGGCGCGCGCGAAGGGTTCGAGCGCGCCGCGGTTGTCGCGCGGGCCGATCATCGCGAAGGCCTCGCCCTCGCTCTGGAACGAATGCAGGTCGAGCAGCACGTCGTGCCGCTCGATCAGGGGGCACAGCACGTTCGTGACCTTGCCCTCGTAGTCGGTGGGCTCGGCCACGGGCTTGAACAGGCGGTTGAGGTTGCGCTCGCCCTCGCGCTGCAGCCGCCGCCGGGCCAGCGGGTTGGCCACGGGCACCAGGGTCAGCTGGCCGCGCAGCAGCTGGAGCGCGCCGCCGTCGATCTCGGCCCGCACGCGCTCGATGCCGACGGTGCCGCAGGTTTCGTCGCCGTGCACGCCGCCCATCACGAGCAGCCGGGGACCGGGATTCAGCGAGGCCACGGTGTGGATGCGCAGGCTGTCGGTGGCGGCGCCGGCAAAAGGATCGGAGGACATGCGGTCGATTATTGCGGAGGCTTCGCCCCTGGTGCAAAGAGGCGCGGCGCGGAGGGCCTACAGGGCGTGCCTCGCCTGTCCTACCGGATCCACTGCCGGCGCCATGCAGGCTTCAGCGGACCCTACAGAGAAGGAACCGTGCCATGACCAGCAGCAAGCCCCGTCCGAAGGAACCCGACACCTCGAAAGACCCGGTGCGGGACGCCGGCGGCGGCAACACCAAGATCGAACAGGGCGGCGATTCGGCACCGCGCCTGCCGCATGAACGCGACGAATCTTCGGACAGCCAGCAAACGCAGGACGCACAGCCCTCCGAGGTGGGCCGCAAGGGCCATGACGACATCGAGCGCGGCGTCGTCGACACGGACCGCGGCCCGGTGACCGACCGCGTCTACAACGACAAGGTCAAGCGCTGAGCTCTTTGTACTTGCCCACGCCCGCGAGCTGCTCGCGCATCGACGAGATCACCGCGCCGTAGTCCTTCGCGTTGAAGATCGCGCTGCCGGCCACGAAGGTGTCGGCGCCGGCGGACGCCACGCGCGCGATGTTGTCGGCCTTGATGCCGCCGTCCACCTCGAGGCGGATGTCACGGCCGCTCTGTTCGATGCGCTTGCGCGCGAGCTCGATCTTGCGCAGCGCCGAATCGATGAAGCTCTGCCCGCCGAAACCCGGGTTCACGGACATGATCAGGATCAGGTCGATGTCGTCGATGGCCCAGTCGAGCGCCTCCAGGCCGAGCCCGGGGTTGAACACCAGGCCCGCTTTGCAGCCCGCGCCCTTGATGGCCTGGATGCTGCGGTTCACGTGCGGCGAGGCGTCGGGGTGGAAGCTGATGTAGTCGGCGCCCGCTTCGGCGAAAGACGCCGCCAGCGCGTCGACCGGCTGGATCATCAGGTGCACGTCGATCGGCACCGGCTCGCCGCTGGCCGTCTTGGCATGGGGCTTCAGGGCCTTGCAGATCATCGGGCCGAAGGTGAGGTTGGGCACGTAATGGTTGTCCATCACGTCGAAATGGATCCAGTCGGCGCCGGCGGCGATGACCTTGGCCAGCTCGTCGCCAAGGTAGGCGAAATCGGCGGAAAGGATGGAGGGGGCGATGCGGAACGGCGTGCTCATGCGCCGATTGTCGCAGCGCGCGCAAGACCCGGAAAGCAGCGCAGGAGAAGCCGCAAGTTACCATCGCGCGCATGCCGCAAAGCCCCATCAGTGTCCAAGTAGAGCCGCGCTATCTCGCGGAGCAGTCCTCGCCGGCAGACAAGGTCTACACCTTCGCCTACACGGTCACGCTGACCAACGTGGGTGAAATTGGCGCCCAGCTCATCGCCCGCCACTGGCTGATCAACGACGCTTCCGGCCATGCCCAGGAGGTGAAGGGGCTGGGCGTGATCGGCCAGCAGCCGCTCCTGGCACCGGGAGAATCGTTCCGCTACACCAGCGGCTGCCGCCTGCAGGCGCCCAGCGGCACCATGCACGGCAGCTATTTCGTGGTGACCGAGGACGGCGAACGCTTCGACGTGCCGATCCCGATGTTCGTGCTGGAGGCCGACATCGGCGGCGCACCGGTGTCGCGCGTGCTGCACTAGGCTCGCGCCCACCCTCTCGCCCATCGTGGCGCCTTTCCCGCCCCCACCGGGGGCGACACCCGTGGTCCGGCGACGCCGGTTCCGCGGTGTTTCCGACCTGACTTCCTTCTCTACCTTGTCCTATGGCTGCTGCATCGCTTGACCTGCAGGGCCTCCTGGCCCGGCTCGACCCGACCGCGGACGTGGCGCAGCGCCACATCTGGCTGATCGACGTGTTCGACTGGCTGCGCGGCGACCGCGCGTCGCCGCAGGCGGCGGCGGGCCGCGTGTCGCTGCTGCTCGGCGCCATCGAGGCGCGGCCCGAAATGCGCGCGCGCCTGCGCGCCTGGTGGCAGGCTTTCACGCAGACGGTCGACCTGACCACGCTGCTGGCCGACTACGGCTTTGCGCCACGCACCGCCTTCCTGAGCGAATTCTCCGAACGCCTGCGCCGCAAGATCCTGCCCGGCACGCCGGAAACCACCGACGCCTCGGACCTCTTTCGCATGGTGCTGCCCGGTGTCTTCGACGCGGGATGGATCGCGCTGCTCGACGAAGACCAGCTCGCGCGCATCGCGGACCTGCTGGCGGACGGCGATCCGGCCGACGAGGGCGGCGCCCCGCGCTGGCGCCACACGGTCATGGACGCCGTCACCTACTGCAGCAGCCAGGTGGTGGCGGCCGGCTTCTCGCCCGAATTGCGGCTGCGCATGAGCCAGAGCCGCGCCTTCCATTCGCTGATGTCCGACCTCGACGCGCTGCGCGAGGAGATGTTCGCGCCGCCTGCGGACCCCGGCGGCGGCGAGGCCGCGCTGCAGACCGCCTTCGTGGCGTTCCGCGACCGGCTCGACGCCTGCCGCGCCAGTGCCTCGTCGGTCTACACGCACCTGGAGGACAACGGCATTTCGGTGGGCCTGGTGTTCCGGCTGCGCCAGCTGCGCGAGCGGGTGCTGCGCATCCGCGAACTGCTCGACTGCCTGATGTCGGCCGCGCCGGCGCCCAGCGTGGCGCGGCTGGTGGGCCGGCTCGTGCTCGCGGGCGGCGAGCGCAACAGCATCCGCGCGCTGATCGCCACCAACTCCTCGATGCTCGCGGCCAAGGTGACGGAGCGCAGCGCCGAGACCGGCGAGCACTACATCACGCGCGACCGCGGCAGCTACCTGCGGATGGTCCGCCAGGCCGCGGGCGGCGGCGCCCTCACGGCCGTGACGGTGATGCTCAAGTTCGGCATCTATGCGATCGGGCTGTCGGCCTTCTGGAGCGGCTTCTGGTCGGGCCTGATGTATGCCGCCAGCTTCGTCGCGATCCAGCTGCTGCACCTGACGCTCGCGACCAAGCAGCCGGCGATGACCGCGCCGGCCATGGCGGCGCGGCTGCGCGACATCAAGTCCGACGCGGCGGTGTCCGATTTCGTGGACGAAGTCACCCACCTGGTGCGCTCCCAGGCGGCGGCCGTGCTGGGCAACGTGGGGGTGGTGGTGCCCGCGATGCTGGTCCTCGCGTTGCTCGCGCAGCTCGCGCTCGGGCGGCCGCTGCTGGACGCGGCCCATGCCGGGGCCACGCTGCAATCGCTCTCGCTCCTGGGCCCGACGGCGCTGTTCGCGGCCTTGACGGGCGTGCTGCTGTTCACGGCCAGCATCGTCGCGGGCTGGACAGAAAACGCCTTTGTCCTGCATCGGCTGGACTCCGCCATGCGTTACAACCCTCGCATCGGCGCTTTTCTGGGCGCCGCCCGCGCCCGCCGTTGGGCGACCTTCATGCGCACACACATCTCGGGCTTCGCCTCCAATATCTCGCTCGGGCTGATGCTCGGGCTGCTGCCGGCATTCGCGGGTTTCTTCGGGCTCGGACTGGAGGTGCGCCACGTGACACTGTCCGCCGGACAGATCGCGGCCGCCGCGGCGTCCCTGGGCATGCCGGTGCTCCATCAGCCTGCGCTGTGGTGGGCGGTGGCGGCCATCCCGGTGATCGGCGTGCTCAACGTGAGCGTGAGTTTCTATTTCGCTTTCCGCCTGGCGCTTCGCGCGCACAGCGTGAGCCTCGGTGACCGCGCGCGCATCCGCAGCGCCATCCGGGCGCGCTGGCGCAGCCGGCCCATCAGCTTTTTTCTACCTGCATGAACCTGACGAGTCTCTTCAACGACCTCCTGGGCTTCTGGTCCGAGTGGCTTCGCCCTTCGGCCGGCCTGCCGACCGTGCTGTGGTCGCTCCTCCTGGCGGCGGCCGCCGCTGCCGGCCACCTGGTGCAGCGCTACCTGGGCCTGCCCAAGGTGGTGGGCTATTCGGCGGTCGGCGCGGTGGTCGGCCTGGCCGGCTTCGAGGGCGCCATCTGGCCGCTGCGCGGCATCAGCCTGTTCCTGCTGGAACTGGGCGCCGCCGTGGTGCTGTTCGAAGCCGGGGGCCGGCTGCCGCTGCGCTGGTTCCGCCACAACCCGATGGTGCTGGTGCAGAGCCTGCTCGAGGCCACGCTCACCTACTTCGGCGTGTTCTGGATGCTGCAGCTGCTGGGCCTGCCCGACCCGGTCGCCAATCCGATCGCGCTGATGGCCATCGTGGCCTCGCCCGCGGTGCTGAGCCGCGTGATCATCGACACGCGCGCCTCGGGGCCGGTGACCGAGCGCGCCATGACGCTGGCCACGCTCAACACCTTCTATGCGCTGGCGCTCGGCTATGCGCAGGCCGGCCTGATCGAGCGCGCGCCGCAGACGATGCTGCAAAAGCTCTACCCGGTGGCGGTGGTGCTGGGCCTTTCGTTCGTGATCGGCGGCATCCTGGCGCTGGCGCTGCGCACGGCGCTGCGCTTCATGAGCCCGACCAGCGAGAACACCTCGATCCTGCTGCTCGCGCTGATTGCCGCCGCGAGCGCGCTCACGGCCCATGTCGGCGGCTCCGCCCCGCTGGCCGCGCTGATCGGCGGCGTGCTGCTCAAGACGCTCAATCCCAAGCCCTGGGCCTGGCAGCGGCAGCTCGGCACGGCCTCGTCGCTGCTCACCATGCTGATGTTCGTGCTGGTGTCCATCGTGGCGGCCCAGGCCGACTGGACCCTGCCGGTGGCCAGCGTGGTGCTGGCCGTGATCGGCATCCGCCTGGTCGCCAAGATCGCCGGCGTGGCCATTGCCAACCCGGGCAGCGGCGCCAGCTGGAACCAGGCCTTCTGGGTCGGCTGCGCGATGTCGCCGCTGTCCTCGATCGCGCTGCTCATCGCCTCCAACTTCACCACCGCGTCGCCGCTGCTCGGCACCATGATCACGCAGGTGGCCCTGCCCTCGATTCTCCTGATGGAAGTCCTGGGCGCCGTGATCGCCACCGTGGCCATCCATGCGGTGGGCGAAAGCTCGGTGCCCTGGACGCCGCAGGCCTTCAGCACCACGGAGGACACGCAGCGATGACCGCGGCCATGCCCCTTTCCGGCCACACCCCTCCTCGCGTCGACCCGGACAGCGACGACTTCCGCTCCGCGGCGCTGCCCGCGGACCCGGCGAGCCGCGTGGTCCAGCTCGAGCCCTTCAACCGCTCCGAGGCACTGTCGCTCGGCGTGGAGCTCGAACTCCAGCTCGTCAACACGCACGACTACGACCTTGCGCCCTATGCCGAGGACATGCTGCGGCTCATGGCGCAGACGCCGCTGCCCGGCAGCGTGGTGCCCGAGATGACCTCGAGCATGATCGAGATCTCGACCGACATCTGCCACTCGGCGCAGGACGTGATCACGCAGCTCTCGCCCATTCGCGAGGCGCTGATCAAGAATGCCGACAAGCTCAACATTGCGGTG
>Ga0163161_10002139_pt1 | contig 14246 bp, 12 predicted proteins | sample S45metaG_FD_129847 | JGI IMG/M metagenome (GOLD analysis project Ga0163161, IMG submission 129847) | Switchgrass rhizosphere microbial communities from Kellogg Biological Station, Michigan, USA - S4-5 metaG | ecosystem: Host-associated > Plants > Roots > Rhizosphere > Soil | place: USA... | reverse complement strand
TCGCCATCCTGCCAGCTTCTCAGGATCAGCGGAAAGATCATCTTATCCAGATCTACAAAAGCCTTGTGCTGGTTACGCTCAAAAGCCACCTCCTCTGCATAGGTAATCTCGATTAGCTGCCTGCCAATCGTTACGGTTTTGTCAGAGCGATGAACCAGATGATAATCGTGCTCTTCGCCCAGCTTTGTAAGGATAACTGAAGCCCTGTCTATCGTGATCCGGTGCGTATTGCTGTAAAATGAGGTGCCGCTCTGTTTCTGCAGCGAAGCCAGCAATTCATCAGACACCATTTCAGTAAAGCCATAGGGCTTTAAAAGCTCAAACATCAGTAAACGCTGCGGATGCAGCATATTGATCTTTTCGATCGGCAGATAAACCCCGTTGAGGCGTTCTTCACAAATTTCCTCTCTGAGCTGCGCAATCCTTTGTTGTAAGATGATTTCGATATCGGAGAAGCGTTCGATATTATGCGCAAACGTTTCCTCAAGATTAGGGTTGATTTCTTTCAGTTTTGGAATAACGTCCAGCCTGATTTTGTTTCTTGCATAATTTGTGCTCAGGTTGGAACTGTCCTCCATATATTCTATTGAATTTGAGCTGATCAATCTGTCTATTTCCTTTCGGGAGAGAAAAAGTAAAGGTCTGATCAGGTGATCCCGTTTAGGAAGGATACCATGCAGGCCTGCGATGCCGGTACCCCTTACCAGGTTCAGTAAAACTGTTTCTATCGCATCGTTCTGGTGATGTGCTACAGCAATGAAATCAAACTTTTCTGTGGTCCTCAATTCTTCAAACCAGCGGTAGCGTAAATCCCGTGCGGCCATCTGGGTGGATATTTTTTGCCTGGCTGCATAAGCTTTCGTCTCAAAATGCGTTATATACACAGGAACATCTATCACAGCGGCAAGCGTACGGACGAAATGCTCATCCCTTTGCGACTCAGCGCCCCTTAATCCAAAATTACAGTGTGCAATCCCAAAATCAAATCCTGCCTGTTTAAAGAAATGAACCATCAGGACAGAGTCCTTTCCTCCGCTTACGGCCAGTAAAATTTTATGACCGGGACCAAAAAGGGTGTTTTGACGTATGTATTCAGCGAAGGTTTGCAGAGGTAACATCTTCAAAACTACGGAAAAAACAATAATTAACTATATGAATATTGCTAAGCAAAAAACTAACTTTGTAACGTGCAAAAAAACCACGCTTTTAACATTCATGGCCCTTTCATGAATTTACTATATATCACATCCGGGAAAATACTTGCAGGATTCTTTCTGTTCTTTTTACTCCCTCTGGGCCTTTCTGCCCAGCAGAAAACCAAGATCATTCTGCAAAGTTCAGAGAGAAGCAGGATCATCACCAAAACGGATATCACCTATCTGCGGAAACCTGTGTTTAAGCAGGATAATGCCATCCTAACCTGCGACAGTGCCGTTTTTTATACTGCAAAAAATTACTTCGAGGCCTACAACAATGTGCATATCAACCAGGCCGATACCATTAATATTTATTCAGATTTCCTTACCTATGATGGTAATGCCAAGCTTGCGCATCTAACCAGCAACGTAAGACTGGTGGATAAAAGTTCTGTACTGACTACCAATATACTTGATTACAGCATGGGCCCCAAGGTAGGAACCTATGTGGAAGGCGGAAAAATCGTTAACAAAGATGCCACCATCACCAGTAAAAATGGCTATTACTTTGCCAACAGCAGGGATGCCTATTTCCGCTATAATGTACTGGTGGTTACCGAACAGAGTACGATAAAATCGGATACGCTCCGGTATAACACCTTTAGCAACTGGGCATATTTCTATGGGCCTACCAATATCAAGGAAAAAGATGGGAACCTGTACACAGAAAACGGTGCATACAACACCAAGACCAGGTACGCCTATTTCGGTAAGAAAAACCTGTACACCTCCGGTAGCAGGTCTATGAAAGGTGACAGTTTATATTATGACGGTATCGCCGGTTACGGAAGGGCCGTGAGGAATATCACTTTCAGGGATACTGTTGATAAAATGTTGATGCGCGGGCAACTGGGGTATTACTATAAGGCAGATCAGCGAACAGTAGTGACCAAAAACGCCTATGCAGGGATGGGAACAAACGACTCTGTGATGGTGGAGGATGTGAAACAACCCGATAGCCTCTGGCTGGGTGCCGATACCCTCGAAACCCAGATGGTGCTGCAAAAATCATTGAAGCTGATCAAAGGCCCGGCGATTAAAAAAGATAATGAACTGGGCGATGAAGACCGCGAAAGCAAGATGAACGGTGTTTCCAAAAAAGCACCAGCAGCAGAAAAAAAACCGGGCAGCCCTGCTCCGGCAGGCAATAAACCAGTTGGACAGAAACCGGGGGAACAAAAACCTGATGACAAGAAAAAAACACCGGCAGGGGTTAAACCTACAGAGGGTGCAAAGGATAGTTTAAAAACAGACAGTTTAGCAAAAAACAAAGTGCCGCCAAAGAAAGTAGATGCTCTGGCAAAAACAGACAGCCTCAAATTACCTCCAGGAATAAAACGAGCGGATACTGCAACAAAAGCCAAACTGCAGCTCGGACTGAAAAAACCTGTTGTAAAAGACAGCCTGCCCGTTAATCCGCTGGATACGATACGCACGCGAAGCATTAAAGCTTACAGGCATGTGAATGTATTCAAGTCTAATATGCAGGCCAAGGCCGACTCGCTTTTTTATACAAGTGCAGACTCTACGCTGCGCTGGTACAGAAATCCAATTATCTGGTCGCAGGGCTCACAGCAAACAGGTGACACCATTTATCTGCAACTCAGAAATAAGAAGATCAACTCCGTGCAGGTAATTCAAAATGCCTTTGCAGTGAATGTAGACCCTATTGATACCACAAAATTTAACCAGATCAAAGGCAAGCTGATCACAGGGTTTTTCAAGGATGGAAAACTGAGCAGCATGTACGTGGATGGAAACGCAGAAAGCGTCTATTTCACTAAGACTGATGACGGAAAGAAATACGAGAAAATGAACCAGACTGTGAGCAGCCGGATAAAGATCGTTTTTAGAAACAGTGAAATCGGAGATGTAGTACCCATAAAAAATGTGGAAGGCGCTACTACCCCCGTTGCTGATATTAAACAGGAAGTGATCCTGACAGGCTTTATCTGGAAACCTGAATTGAGGCCGCGCTCCAAGAAGGACGTAACGAATCCGAGGGTTGTTGCCAAACCTAAAAAGCCTGTTACTTTAAAAGCCCCGGCCAAAGGATTAGCTCAAGCTAAAGGCCTGATCAACAATGCAAAAGCTACAGGCGGTTCAAAAATAGGTGATTTGAAAAAGCTCGCTGCTAAAGAGGCGCTTAAACAACTGGGCACAACCAATCCTTCAGCAATCAGTTCCTCGTCTGTCAGCAAGCAGATCGGCACGGTTAAACAACTTGGAAAAACTGCAGACTCATTAAAACTGAAAGATTCTATTCCTGCAAAACTCATGGATACGGTGAAGAAATCTTTGCCCTCAATCATTAAAAAAGCAGACTCGCTGTCTAAACTGCCTGTTCCTTTAAAAAAGCAATAAGCTTACGCATCGCAATTGCCCTGTGGCTGATCTGGTTTTTTTCGGCCATGTCCAACTCTGCAAATGTGTAATCATATCCATCCGGCTGGAAAATCGGATCATATCCAAATCCATTGCCACCGGTTGGGCTTTCTCTGAGCGTACCCTCAATTGTACCTTCAAAAAGAAATCTTTGGCCATCACGGATCAGGGAAACCACAGTTCTGAACCGGGCTTTTCTGTTTTGAACACCTTCCATCTTCTGCAGCACCAAACGAAGATTTGCTTCATCTCCCCTTTCTCCGGCATAACGGGCAGAATATATCCCGGGTTCATTATTTAAGGCTTCTACTTCCAGTCCGCTGTCATCAGCAAAGCAGTCGAGCTTAAAGTTCTCAGCCACAAAACTGCTTTTCAGTTCTGCATTACCTGCAAAGCTGTCTGCGGTTTCGGGGATATCGGCAGTACAACCAATATCAGAAAGGTTGAGCACATCATATTCTCCTGCAAGCAGGGTCCTCACTTCGTTGGTTTTATGCTGGTTATTAGTGGCAAATACTAATTGTCTCATTTAAAATGTAAATTGTTTAAGGCTGCTCCATAATTTCTTTTTCCCGTCCTGATCTCCGGCCAGGAGATCCAGTCTGCCTGTAAACACAAGCTGTACCCCATCCCGGGAGCCTATACTGTGAAGAGGCTGATCATCAAGGCCAAGCTGGGCAGGGCTTACCCCAAACCCGAGTATAAGTGTACTGCTAAAAAACCTGCTCAGTTCTTCAAATTTCACGTGGCTGTAATTGAAGTAATTTACCAGCGCAAAGTCATTTGCAGTGAGCTGCATTGCCTTTACCAGATTCCTGAGCAACTCCCTGCCGCTTTCTGAACTCACGTCATTTTCGCCGTCATTTACCAGGATAAGTACATTCTTTTGATTTTTCCCCAGGTATTTAAATACAGTTGAGGGCGCAGCCTGTGGTGCAGGTACATCAGTTGCAAACGGTGGATTTGTCATCTCTGTAACAGCCTGAACTTCTGCTACAGTTGCAGCTATATTTACCGCTGCCGGTACCGGAGCAGCGGCGGCAGAAGTACCGACAATTTCATCCCCCTTAACTAGATAAATATCATCAGTAAAAAATAAACGAAGCGCTTCGGCACTTGTAGTCAATTGTTCAGCCATGAATGGTGTATGATATAGGAATATTTTTTGTGTTAAAATTAGTTAAATATCCTATTATAGCGCCTTTATTTGTTACTTTTATACCTTAAAAATACCCTAGTAAATCTTTTGTGAGAAAAACCTGCTGTATCATTATTCTCTGTTTTTTCTATTTCGGAACTGTTGCACAAAATGTTGCTGTTGTAAACAGCAGCCCCATCAGCCAGAAAGAATTCGTATGGGTTTATAAAAAACACCGCCCGGGAAATACCCAGCCAACATTGACAGAACTGATTTCATTTCTGAATATCTATATTGATTTTAAGCTTAAAGTTGAGGATGCAAGGGCTGCCGGGCTAGACAAAGACAGCACTTATCTCGCTGATACCAAGAATTATGAATCAGCATTGCTCTCATCCGTACCTGCTGAAGCACAGAAAGCAGATTATTCATTGGTGATCAATGAATATAAAGATGCCCTCTTGCTTTTTAATATCTCGCAGGTAAAGATCTGGGACAGGATTGATGAGGAAGAAGATAGCGTACAGCAATATTATAATGCCCATAAACAGGATTATTCTTCAAAACCTTTTGACGAGGTCCAGACTGAAGTAACGGCAGATTATCAGAAAAAAATTGAGTGCGACTGGGTAACAGCATTAAGAAATAAATACAAAATAACCATAGATCAGCAACTGCTTGGTAAGTTGGTGAGATGATACAGCCTACAAATGGTTGAATAATAGTAAATTTGCAAATAAAATATAATTGAAGAAAGTATAATGAAGAAAGTTTTATTGATGGCAAGCGGGTTGCTCTTCTTGTTTATGATGAATGTACAGGCTCAAAACAAAAGCGTAGATAAAGTTATCGCCGTACTTGGAAGTGATGTGATCTTATTATCTGAACTTAATCAGCAATACGTAATGTACCTGAACCAGGGTAACCCGGTTGATGAGAAAGTAAAATGTTATATCATGCAGCAGATGCTTGTTCAGCACTTGTTGAAACAACAAGCAGAAATCGACTCTGTAATGGTAGACGATAAGCAGGTGGATGATGAACTGGAGAGAAGGATGCGTTACCAGATGCAGCGTGCGGGCGGTCAGGATAAACTGGAAGAATTCCTGAACAAATCTGTTCTGCAATATAAAGATGAACTAAGACCTGATGTTAAAGATCAGCTTCAGGCCAATAAGATGCAGGGTACAATTACAGAAAAGGTGAGCATTACGCCCCTCGAAGTAAAAAAATATTATGATTCTTACAAAAAAGACAGTCTGCCGGACATCCCTGCAGAATACGAAGTGGGAGAAATCACGCTTAACCCTGATCTTACAAAAGCAGAAAAACAAAGGTTTATGGATAAACTGGATGCCATCAGGCTCCGCGTAAAAAGCGGTGAGGATTTTGGCTTCCTGGCAAAAACCTATTCTGAAGATCCGGGATCTGCCCCTGAAGGTGGTGACCTTGGTTTCTTTAGCCGTGGTGATATGGCCAAAGAATTTACTGCATGGTCATTCAAGCTAAAAGCCGGAGAGCTTTCTCCTGTATTTGAAACTGAATTCGGTTTCCATATCCTGCAGGTGATAGAAAGAAGGGGTGAGCAGGTTCATGCACGCCATATCCTGATCCGCCCTCAAACTACCCCGCAAAGTTTAGACCGCGCCAAATTACATGCAGATAGTATCTACACAAATATCATGGATAAAAAACTAAGTTTCTCTACCGCAGCCTCATTGTATTCTGCCGACAAAGAATCTAAGTATAACGGTGGTATGATCTTATTTGCAGATAACGTTACAGCAAGAACAACTTTCATTCCTGCAGATAAATTAGACCCTAAAGTTTACCAGGTAATCGATACCATGAAGGTAGGCGAAATCTCCAAACCGGTACCTTTTACAGGTCAGGACGGAAAGCAGGGATATAAAATTGTATTCCTAAAATCCAGTGTTCCGGCCCATAAGGGAAATCTTGATCAGGACTATACCAAATTCAAGGAAAAGGCTCAGCAACAAAAAAGTGACCGGGTAATGAGTGAATGGTTTGAAAAACGAAGAAAGAACACTTACATTAGGATCGACAGCGATTACCAGGATTGCAGTGAACTGAAAATCTGGACTAAACCTGATACCTCTACAGAAGCAAAATAGATGACAGCATACCATAACGACATCGCGGCAGTTGATGCCTTACACCAGTCTTATATTGACATTAAGAAGGAAATAAGTAAAGTCGTTATTGGTCAGGATGAAGCAGTGAAAGCTGTTCTTATCTCTATTTTCAGCAATGGTCACTGTTTACTGGTGGGCGTTCCGGGACTGGCTAAAACCCTCCTGGTGCAAACCGTAGCAGATGTGCTGGATCTTAATTTTAACCGTATACAGTTTACGCCAGACCTCATGCCCGGTGATATTATCGGCGCAGAGATCTTAGGAGAAGACAGGAACTTTAAATTCATCAAAGGTCCTGTCTTCTCTAATATTGTACTGGCAGACGAAATCAACAGGACTCCACCAAAAACACAGGCGGCTTTACTGGAAGCCATGCAGGAAAAAGCAGTTACCGCAGCTGGCTTTAAACATATCCTTCCAAAACCTTTCTTTGTATTAGCAACGCAGAACCCTATTGAGCAGGAAGGTACTTATCCTCTTCCCGAAGCACAGCTAGACCGCTTCATGTTCAATATCCAGCTGAGCTACCCAAGTTTTGATGACGAACTGACGATTGTAAGAAATTCTACCGGTGGCGAAACGGTAAGCTTGCGCAAGCTGATCAACGCAGAACAGATCCAATATTTTCAGCAACTGATCAGAACTATTCCGGTGACGGATAATGTTCTTGAATATGCAGTGAAACTAACAGGTAAAACCCGCCCGGGAAGCCCGCTGGCAACAGCAGAAATCAATCAGTATGTGAACTGGGGCGCTGGCCCGAGAGCATCACAGTTTCTGATCTTAGGGGCAAAATGCCATGCGGCGATATCCGGGAAGTACTCTCCGGATATTGAAGATGTGCAGGCTGTAGCGGAAGCGATTTTACGACACAGGATCGTAAGGAACTACCGCGCAGAAGCTGAAGGTGTTTCTATCGAAAAGATTATTAAAAATCTTTTGTAACCCTTATTCGTATTTTTGACCTAAGACCATCATTTTACCTTCTGCGTACTTAATTAATGACTCCGATTCCTAAAAAAGTTAAAACGATAAACCTCTGTTTCTGGCTCATATCTATTGTTACATCATGCTTGATGTGTTCCGCATTCCTCGTTTTAATTCATAGCTGGCCTAATGCACTTGCCATGTCTAAACTATTTTTACTGGACGGCAACCCTTTTAATTCAGACTCATGGGGGCCAATGATTTCCGCCTTGAAATATATACAAAGTAATCTCGGAGAGGATGTCTACGATGCGCTGTTCCTCAAGGGTGTTAAGTTCCAGTATCCTCTAACCAGCCTGCTATTATTTGATGTTCCTTCCCGCCTAAGCGGATTATCTTACGAGCAGCTCAGCACGCTATTCAATTTCATCTCCCGGATATCTGTTTTTGGTACAGGCCTTCTATCCGCACATCTGCTGATGCAGGTACTTAAACGTGCAGATGGATTACCAGATCAGAAAACCAGTCCCTATAACCCAGTGATCCTGTATGGCGTAGTGATGTTGCTGACGCTCCTGTTTTACCCCCTTATTCAATCATACTTACTGGGGCAGATCCAGACTTTGCTCACTTTTTTTACCACGTTAGCTATTATCTGCTGGTTACAGAACAGAAAGGTCGCTGTAGGAATTATTATTGGATTCATCTGTTTAATTAAGCCACAGCTGGGATTAGTGATCGTATGGGCTATAGTGCGCAAACAATGGAACTTGGTGATCCCTGCTGTTATTGTTGTTTCCATATTTGGGATGATCTCAATAGCCATGTACGGCTTTGCCCTCAATTTTGAATACCTTTCAGTACTGTCATTCCTTTCCCATCATGGTGAAAGCTATTTTGTCAATCAATCGGTTAACGGATTAATGAACAGGCTGACGTTTAATGGTGCTAATATAGAGTGGGACCAGAAATTCCCGGCCTATTCACCTGTAGTGTATTACGTAACCCTTGTATCTTCATTGTCTCTGATTGCATTTGCCATGATATCCGGTTCTAAGAACAGGAAACCCCATGTCATAGAATTTTGTTTGGCTATCCTGTGCATCACCATGGCCTCCCCAATAGCATGGGAACATCATTATGCAATAGTACTGCCCATATTTATCGTTCTTTCGCCATTTGCATGTTACTATTATCAGGAAAGAAGGAGATCACTGGTAGTACTCGGGTTAGGGTTTCTTCTGACCAGCCAGTATTTTGAAATCACGAAAGCACTGGCAAATACCCCGCTAAATTTTCTGCAGTCTTACCTGTTCTTTGGAGCTTGCATCGTGCTTTACTTTTTAGCAGCCATTGCCAGGAAGATTTCCAGACCACTTTCTGCCGAAACCCTGACAGTTGACATTGATCTGGTGAAAGAAGAAGTTTCCGCGTAACAACTGAACTACTTCTTTACCGGCAACTCTACACATCTTCTTCTTCTCCACCACATCCATTGCCAGATGTGCAAATTCTCCCGGTTCAGGATGAAACTCCAGATCACCTTTGCGCATCGTTTTGATCTCGATACCATAGCTTGGTTTAGGACGCTTGTGCAGCTTTGCATAAGCCTCAACAGAATCGATCACCTCAGATAACAGAGGTTGATATGCTATATACTTTTGCTGCCCGGGATAGCGGATATGCAATTTACTGCCTACATCAAAATTCCTGATTACCTGCCGGGGTGAGGCTGATCTCATGGTTAAAATAAGGTTCTTGGGAAAGCAATACCTGATTATCCCTGGAGATTACCACATTCATTCCTGCAATAACCCCAAATTTGGCGATAGGTTAGCTGTTAAGCTATGGCGATTTTTGAAGACACATAAATCATCATATCTTATGCAATTTCAACTAAAGGGAAAAAAGATCCTGTTTGGTACCGTACCTGCTGACGGTCATTTTAATCCTCTTACCGGCTTAGCTGTTTATTTAAAAGAGCAAGGTTGCGATGTTCGCTGGTATACGTCCTCAATTTTCAAAAAAAAACTGGACCGCCTGGATATTCCATTATACCCGCTTGTCAAAGCACTGGAAGTCACGGGCAGCAATTTGAACAAACTTTTCCCTGAAAGGGTGGAGATCGATGATCCCTCAGAGAAAGTGGAGTTTGACCTGATCCATCTCCTTGGAGACCGGGGCCCTGAATACTTTGAAGATATCATTGATATCTATGAAACATTTCAATTTGACATGATGATCACAGATGGTGCATTTTCTGTGATCCCTTTTGTTAAACACAAACTCAAGATACCAGTGATAGCTATCGGTATAAGTGTTCTGTATGAAGAGTCTGTAGACCTGGCTCCATATGGAATGGGATTACTGCCACCTAAAAATGAGGCCGAGAGGAATGAATATGCCAAATTACGCGACCATATCAATAATTCGGTCTGCAAAAGGTCGATTGACAAGTTTTCTGCAATCCTTGATCAATATTATATACCCCATAAAAAATCCCTGATATTCGACCTTCTTGTCAGACAGGCTGATCTTTATCTACAGATTGGTTCGCCGGGCTTTGAGTTTGAGAGGAGTGACATGGGCAATAACATCCGGTTTATAGGCTCCCTTCTTCCGGCAGTTTCCAAAAGCAGCGATGAGCCCTGGTTTGACGACCGCCTCAACCAATACAAAAAGATAGTTCTCATCACGCAAGGTACCGTAGAAGGGGATACCGATAAACTTCTGGTACCGGCTTTCGAAGCTTTCAAAGATACAGATGTGCTGCTAATTGCAACTACTGCGGGGCACAATACTGCAGAGTTGAGACAGAGCTTCCCTCAAAAGAATTTGATTATCGAAGATTACATTTCCTTTGATACAATAATGCCCTGCGTCAATGTATATATCACAAATGGGGGATACAGTGGTACGCTTTTGAGTATTAAACATCAACTACCTATGGTAGCTGCAGGTGTTCATGAAGGCAAAAATGAAACCTGTTCAAGAATTGGGTATTTCAAGTTAGGGATCAACCTCAACACAGAAAACCCGGAGCCTCAGCAGCTCAGAGATGCTGTAGAGGAAGTACTAGGCAATCCACAGTATAAGAATAATGTGATAAAGATTGGAGCAGAGCTCAGCAGTTATAACTCAAAAGAGCTTTGCCTTCAATATATTAAAGAGCTGATTGGCTAATCTGCTGACAGTGCAGCGAACAGAAACAGATGATTCGGCCGGCATCACAACCGGTCGGATTCATTTAAGAACATAATAACGAGGATGCTGTAGCTAAGGTGTAACATTACCCATCGAATGTTCTTTAACATTAATCTTGCTCATAAAGATGTGACTGTATTTTAAATTAATAAGATCTACCTCTAATCTATTTCTTCACAGGAAGATCAACCCGTGAAAAAAGATTAGGATAATCAGTAATAATCCCATCAACCCCTAAGCCAACCATATACTGTATCTCCTTAGGGCTATTTACTGTCCAGGGGATAATCTTTATACCCGCAGCATGGCAGCGGTCTACAAGACCTTTACCAACTAAAACAGAATAAGGGCTATAAACCGTAGGTGTAAACCCAAGATCCTTGATATTATTCTCAAAATCTTCTTTCTCATCGATCATCAGCGCAGTCCGCATCTTAGGATATTTCTCATGAACATACTTTAGGCTTCTAATGTCAAAGGCCTGGATGATCGTGCGCTTACTGATTTTCTTTTTCTCTACTACATCCATAACAAGCTGAGTAAATTCTCCGGGCTCAGGATGAAATTCAAGATCTCCTTTACGCACTGTCTTGATCTCAATTCCGTAATTTGGCTTAGGCAACTTGTGTAATTTCACATAAGCTTCAACAGAATCGATCACCTCAGATAGCAAAGGTTTATAAGCTTTATACTTCTGCTGGCCGGGAAAGCGGTTGTGCAGCTTACTGCCTACATCAAACTTTTTGATCTCTGCATAATCCATCTTATACATATTAAAATTCCGCTCATCCTTTAAAGGGATAGGTTTACCTGCGGGGGTCAGACTGATCTCATGGTTAAAATAAGGTTCATGAGAAAGCACTACCTGATTATCCTTAGAGATCACCACATTCATTCCTAAAGTTGTAGCACCAAGATCGAGTGCCCTGAGCATGCCGCCAATAGTATTTTCCGGCATCAATCCCCTGGCCCCCCTACTGCCCTGCTTGTCAAAAGTCTGTGCATAAGTATGGAGGCATGGTATGGCAAGGGCCAGAAGTATGGCTATTCTAAATTTCATCATCATCCAAAAATAGCAAATCCTGCCACATTCAATCCAGATACATCATAACAAAATTATAAATAAAAAGAAAACACTGCGCGCGCGCACAATTTATACTTATATATTTGTGCAAGAGCACAGGAAATTCGGTTAGCTCAAACAAACTTTTATAATAGTATGGCTACAGCTGTTCTATTTTAAAGAATAAAAGTTTAAATAAGACGACGCATATTGCCTGCAATATATTTACTAAACCTCAAATTGTAATGATGAGAACAAACCAGTTCTTTTATGCAATTCTATGTCTATGTTTATCAGCGCTGTTTAATTTGCAGGCGCAGGAAAAAAACAGCAAAACCAAAAATAACACGGTAGAACATACCTTCAACAAAACTTCAGGGATACGAATAGAGATGGTGGCCAGCAATATCCTCAGGATCTCGATCGTTCCGGAGGGAGGAACCTTTCAAAACTCCGGGCTTAACCATTACGGATTGATCAACAGTCCGGAATCCGCAGCATTCAAACCAGAAATCACAAAAACTGATCAGGTTTTTTCGGCGAAAAATAGCTGATAAACAATCCTCAGAGAAGACAAATATATATATGATGATACCAGAAAAGAACTTACGATCCGTAAGCTCAGCCATCCTGGTATCATCACTGTTAAGGAAAAATTAAGCTTCACTTATTTGCTGGCAGGTGTATAAATCTGCTCAACCAGGTTCCAGTTGTGGTCTGGCTGGCGCTCGTAGATAAAGATGTAATTGAAAACCTCACGGAGGTCAGTTCTGTAATCTACAGTTGCCACGCCATACGTATAGGCGAAGTCGCCACCGTTGGCTTTGTCTGCCTGCGTAGTTTTATAGGTAACCCTTTCCATCAATCCATTATAGAACGCTACAATTTTGTCTTTACCAATGATCGGCTCATATCCCGGGAAAAGAACCCTTGAATCAGGATTAAGAAATCCGCCAAATGCACCGATACCATGAGATTTGATCATCGCACTCAGGGTTTTTTCTGTAGTCAGGATAATCTCCCTGCCTGCCGCGATCTGCTTTGGCCCCAGAAACTGTGGCTTGAAATAATCTTTGGCATCTACAAAACTATTCTTTACAGGATGTAAGGGTTTGTTGTGGCTAATCCCCATATCCAGTACCAGTTCCCATTTTCCATTGATCGCTTTCCACACAGAAAGATATTGTCCATATGCTTTTGAAGAACCATCAACAGTGTAGGCTCCACTGGTAAAACCCCAGTCGGCACTGCGCGAAACCCTCGCGAAATCAGGTGTCCAGCTGATGTTCTTATCATTAGGCTGGGTATTATAATACGTTTTTGCATTTACAGGATTTGGCCTGAAGACCAGCGCATTGCTTGCACTAAAAGAATGATAAGCAGATTTTACTCCGTTTTTGGCCACAGCCTCAGCAAATTCTTCTTCTGCTTTTAATAAAGATTTGGTAGTACCGTCAGTGCGTTGAGCGTAGGCACCTAAAGTAAGAGTTGCCGCCAGCAGGGTACAGATAATTTTATTGATCATTTGAGATGAGTAGTATTTAGTTGATGATTAGATTTTATTCCAGGTAGTGCCTTCTTTACTGTCCTTTAACTGGATGCCGATATCCTGCAGCCCGATGCGGATCTTATCAGAAGTTGCATAGTCTTTGTTCTCCTTTGCGCTTTTGCGGATATCGATCACCATATTCAGTACATCGTTCAGTTCTGTATTGGAAGAATCCTCATCCTTAAGACCAAAGATGTCATATACAAACTCCTGCATCAGGTGCTTTAAATTATCCAGTTCGCGGTCTGATAGCTGTCCTTTGCCATCATACACCGTATTGATGATCCTTGCCGCTTCAAAAAGTTCTGCAATCACTACAGGACTGTTAAAGTCGTCATTCATGGCTTTAATACAGTTATCCCTTATCGTAGCGATATTAAAGTCGCTCGTGGCAGAAGGCGTCAGTTTATCCAGCAGGCTAAGGGAGTTCATCAACCGCCTGAAACCTTTTTCCGAAGCATCCAGCGCATCGTTAGAGAAGTCCAGCGTACTGCGGTAATGTGCCTGCAGCATAAAGAACTTTACCGTCATCGGGCTGTATCCCTTTTTCAACAAAGGATGTTCTCCGCTAAACAGCTGTAAAGGCATAAACCCGTTACCGGCTGTTTTAGACATTCTTGATCCGTTA
>Ga0163161_10002136_pt1 | contig 14256 bp, 13 predicted proteins | sample S45metaG_FD_129847 | JGI IMG/M metagenome (GOLD analysis project Ga0163161, IMG submission 129847) | Switchgrass rhizosphere microbial communities from Kellogg Biological Station, Michigan, USA - S4-5 metaG | ecosystem: Host-associated > Plants > Roots > Rhizosphere > Soil | place: USA... | reverse complement strand
GATACCCAGAGCGCTTGTCGCCTTGTTGCGGACAGCATGTCGGGCGGCAGTCGCAACGCCACTCAGTCCTGCGGCCATGCCCGACGAGCCGGACGTTTCCTGGCCCAGTTGATAGGATGCTTGCGCCGCCGTCCCCATCATGGTGCCGGCCCGGATCGCGGACAGTGCGCCACCGGCAAGCGCACGACCGCCACCGACCGCGGCAGCGCGGCCGAGAACCGCGGCCCCGGCGGCACCGGCCACGCTTCCAACGGCGGCTCCCGCTCCCAATTGCGGCGCTCCGGCGGCAAGGCCCGACGCCATGGCAGGCGCAAAGATGCCAAGGCCGAAAAGGGCCAGCGCCGCCAGCACCAGGCTCATGGCGGCGCCGATGTCGGGTTCCTGCCCCTTGAGGGCATCTACCATCTGGGCGAAGAAGCTGGAGCCGATCCCGACAATCACGCCCAGCACCATGACCTTGATGCCGGAACTCACGACATGACCCAGCACGCGTTCAGCGAGGAAGCTCGCGCGGTTCCAGAGCGCGAAGGGAATGAGAATGAAACCCGCCAGCGACACGAGCTTGAACTCGATCACGGTGACGAACATCTGCACGGCAAGGATGAAGAAGGCGAGAATGACGATCGTCCAGGCGAACAGCAATATGGCGATCGTCAGGAAATTGTCGAAGAAGCTGGTGAACCCCATCAGATCGGATGCCTGGTCGAGCAGCGGCCACGCCGCCTCGAAACCGGCTCCGGCCAGCCGCCCGGGCTTCAGGAGATCGTCCGCCGAGATGCTGCCACCACCCGCCGTCAGCCCGGCCATGGCAAAGGAGCGGAAGATGATTTCGGAAAGAGAAGAGAAGCTGTTGATGATGAAGGCGAAGGCGCCGACAAAGAGGATCTTCTTCAGGAACCGCCCGATCACATCCTGCTCGCCGCCCATCGCCCAGAACAGCCCCGCGAGGGTCATGTCGATGCCGATCAGCGTTGCCGTCAAGAACCGCACATCACCGCCCAGCAGGCCGAAGCCGCTGTCGATATAGGCGATGAAGGTCGCGAGAAATCGGTCGATGACATTGAGATCATTCATGAGACAGGATCCTCTCGGATTTGGTGTCGCGGAGCCCCGCTGCGAGAGGGGCTGTTGATGAGCGAGGCTCCGCGACGAGGCAGCGTCCGGCCGTGAGGGAGCGGCGGGACCGGCGCTGCCTCATCTCAATGTCGGTTATAGGCGGTGCCGGACCCAAGAAATTGCAGGGTTGCCGCCCGGGCGTCGGCCTCAGCCTGGATGCGGCGCGCCTCTTCGACCGCCTGCGCACGGAAATGCGCGGCCATCATATTCTGGATCTGAAGCTGCTGCTTGGTGACCAATGCCAGCAACTGGTTGGTCGCCTGAGCCGCCTGCAACGCACCCTCGGCGCCCTGGCTTTTCCCTGCAAGCGTTTCGATGGCATCGGCGTCCTGGGCAACATTGCCCACCACCTGCGACTGGATGCGCATGGACTGCTGATAGGCTTGCCTGGCAGCGTCGAAACGTTCCCGCGCCGCTGCCAGGCGTTCATCGCTGCGCATCGCAGCGTCGTAATTGTCAGGAAACAACCGCTTGAACTGGCTGTCGAGCGCGTCGATCCGAAAGTCGATGCCCTGGGCGGCCGCCATCAACCGATCGACGGCGCGCAATTTATTCGTCAACTCGCTGAGTTCGGGAAAGCTGATGCGACTGAGATTCTTTGCCATGTTGGTCAGCATCGACGCTTCATTCTGGAGCGACTGGATCTGCTGGTTGATCTGCTGGAGCATTCGGGCAGCGGTCAGCAGGTTCTGCGCATAATTGGCGCTGTCGAATACGGGGATAGCATAAGCGGGCCGGCTCTGGAGGAGCAGACCACCGCCCATGGCACCGGCCCCACCCAACGCGAGGGCAGATGCCACCAGATATTTGCGGAGTGGAATGTGCGCTTTCATCTCATTTCTCCTTGAACTTGAGGGCAGCGGAGGATGCAAAAAGCTCAAGATCGTCCGCCGCGGCGGGGAGGCCGCAGCCGCGCAGGAAGTGGCCCGCGAAGTCGTCCAGCCCATGTTCCGTGATGATCGCATCGATCCGGCTCTGGCTGTCGGGGGCAGAGGCACCGCACAGCGCAAGGGCGACCGGTCCCAGGTCCAGTTCGAACAGACGGTTGCCCCGTTGGGACTGGAGGTAATAATGACGCTTGGGCGTCGCGCGGCTGATGATCTCGATCTGGCGCGCATTGAGGCCGAAACGCTCATAGGCTGCCCGCGATTGCGGTTCGACTGCCCGATCATTAGGAAGCAGGATGCGCTGCGGACAGCTTTCGATGATGGCGGGCGCGATGCTGCTCTCGCTGATATCGGCAAGGCTCTGGGTCGCAAACAGCACCGCCACATTCTTTTTCCGGAGGGTCTTCAGCCATTCCCGGATACGCGCGGCGAAGAGCGGATCGTCAAACAGGCTCCAGGCCTCATCCAGGATCATAAGTGTCGGCCGGCCATCAAAGCGCTGCTCGATCCGATGGAAAAGATAGGTCAGGACCGGAGCGGCCAGACCCTTGCGTCCCATCAGCGCCTCGGTTTCAAAACATTGGACATCGCACTGCGCGAGGCGCTCCTCCGCAGCGTCCAGATAGCCGCCATGGCTGCCGTCCAGCATGTAGGACGCGAGCGCCAGCCGCAGCGCATTGGACTGGAGGAGAAGCGACAGACCGGTCAGCGTCCGCTGTTCGACAGGGGCGGTTGCCAGGCTGGAGAGCGCCGACCAGAGCGCGTCCTTGATCTCGGGGGTCAGCAGCACCCGTTCCTGGGCGAAAATGCCACCCAGCCACTCGGCCGCCCAGCTGCGCTCGCTTTCCCTGTCGATGTCGCGCAAGGGCTGAAAGGAAAGCAGATCGCCTTCCCCATCGCCAGCGCCCAACGCATGGTGGCTGCCCCCCATGGCAAGCACTGCCGCGCGCGCCGAGCGGCCCATGTCGAACATGATGACGCGAGCGCCGGCATAACGACGAAACTGGCAAGCGATGAAGGAAAGGAGAACCGATTTCCCCCCGCCGGTTGGCCCCACGACCATCATATGCCCAACGTCGCCGACATGGGTCGACAGGCGGAACGGTGTCGATCCGCTGGTCTTTGCCTGGAGCAAGGGCGGCCCGGCGAGGTGGCGATTGCCATGAGGCCCGGCCCAGACGGCGGAAAGCGGCATCAGATGGGCGAGATTGAGGCTGTGCACCAGCGGCTGTCTCACATTGGCATAGACTTGCCCGGGCAGACCCGACAACCAGGCCTCGACCGCGTTGACGGTTTCGCGGATGCAGGCAAAGCCAAGCCCGTTCACGACCCGTTCGACGGCGCGAACCTTTGCCTCGACAGCAGCGGCATCACGATCCATCACCGCGATCGTGGTGGTCAGATAGCCGAAGGCGACATGATCGCCGCCCAGCGCCTGCAGAGCAAGGTCCGCGTCGATCACCTTGTTATCGGCATCACTGTCGAGCAACTGGGCTGGTTGATTATACATCACCTCGCGCAGCAGCGCCGCGACCGATTTGCGCTTGTTGAACCACTGCCGCCGGAGCTTTGTCAGCGCGCGGGTGGCGTCGCTCTTGTCGAGCGCGATGTAGCGCGTGACCCAGCGATAGCCGAAATTCTGGTGATTGAGGGCGTCGAGCAGGCCCGGCCTGCTCACGTTAGGGAAACCGAGCAGCGTCAGCGTACGGATATGCTGCCCACCGAGGCGGGGTTCGAGACCGCCGACAAGCGGCGTGTCCGCCAGCAGGCCGTCGAGATAGAAGGGCGTCTCGGGGACATGCACGTCATGATCACGGTCCGACACGGTCGCATGCAGAAAGGTCAGGGTCGCGACATCATCCAGCGGCTGGATTTCAGGCATGAAGGTGCGGAACAGATCGATGATCCGCCCCGTCTCGGCCATGAAGCCGCCGAGCGCCTGACGCCAATCGCGCTGCCTGCCCTTCACTTCGCGTTCGACAAGATGTCGTCCCACCGCATCGCTGCTGTCAGCAGGTGGCAGCCACAGGAGGGTTGCGTGATATTCGCTCTCTAAATGCTGCTCGTGAGACGCGAATTGCGCACGCCGTTCCTGATCCACGAGCCAAGAAGCAGGATCGGCGAAATTGCCATCGGGGTAACCCTGCGCTTCCCGTCTGTGCGCCTCGAAGAAAATCGCCCAGCCCGAACCTAGCCTTTTGAGGACATTATTCGCGCGCCCGCAGGTGGCAACCAGTTCCGCGTCCGTCGCGCTCTCAAGGTCGGGCCCGCGGAAACGGAATGTGCGCTGGAAACTGCCATCCTTGTTGAGGACAACGCCGGGCGCGACGAGCGCGGCCCAGGGCAAGTGGTCAGCAATGCGATCGGCGCGGGACCGATATTCAGAAAGGTTCAGCATGCCCAATATCCCTTCTGACGGAGATGGCGAAGCATTACCGGCGCGAAATCGGGATCGCGGCGGGTCGCTATGACCGCGATGCTGTGCCCGATCGCCCATGCCGCAATGCCGACCAGCCATATCTGAAGGCCAAGGCCGATGGCAGCGGCCAGCGTCCCGTTGACGATCGAAAGGCCACGAGGCGCCCCGCCCAGCAAAATGGGTGAGGCGAGGCTCGCATGGATGGGCACCTCGAAGCCTTCGATCGCGCTCATGCCACGAGCGCCCCGCCGCCGAAGCTGAAGAAAGAAAGGAAGAAGGAGGATGCGGCAAAAGCGATGGAAAGGCCGAAGACGATCTGGATCAGGCGGCGAAAACCGCCCGAGGTCTCGCCAAAGGCAAGGGTGAGGCCGGTCGTGATGATGATAATCACGGCGACGATCTTCGCCACCGGTCCCTGCACCGATTCCAGCACCTGTTCGAGCGGCTGCTCCCAGGGCATGCCGGAGCCGGCCGCGTGCGCGGTGGCCGACGCCATGGCAAGGCCAGCGGCAAGCATGATCGTCACGGACCCGGCGCTGCGAAGGACGGCTGGTTGGGGGAATGATATGCTGGTCATAAAGCTAATCCTGAGAGTGTTGGAGGGACGAGGAGTTCGGTGAGCCGGTAGCCACCTTGCGGGTTGAGGCCGTCGACGCGCGCGAGGCTGGTGACGCGCCGCGATGCGCCGCGTCCGGACAGAAAGACGACGAGGTCGATGGCCTCTGCGATAAGGGCGCGCGGAACCGCCGCCACCGCCTCCTGCACCAGGCTTTCGATACGGTTGAGCGCAGCGGCTGACCCATTGGCATGGACAGTCGCAATCCCGCCGGGATGTCCTGTATTCCAGGCCTTGAGCATGTCGAGGGCTTCGGGTCCCCTTACTTCCCCAACTATGATCCGGTCGGGCCGCAGCCGGAGCGTGGAACGCACAAGGTCGGTCATGGTGACGATGCCCGCCTGCGTGCGCAGTGCCACGGTATCGACCGAGGGGCTTTGCAATTCGCGCGTGTCTTCGATGAGGATCAGCCGTTCCTCGCTCACACCAATCTCGCCCAGCAGCGCATTGGCAAGGGTCGTCTTGCCCGAACTGGTGCCGCCTGCGACAAGGATGTTCCACCGATCATGCACCGCGCGACGCAGAAGCGCCGCAGCGGTATCGCTGATGATGCCATCGCTAACATAATCGTCCATGCTGTAGGGCCGGGATGCCGGCTTGCGGATCGCGAAGCAGGGGCCGGCCGAAACCGGCGGCAGGATACCCTCGAAACGCTCACCGGCCCTTCCTTCGGCCTGCGGCGGCAGTTCCGCCGACAACATAGGCGCGCTGGCATGGACCTCGGCACGGACATGCGAGGCGACCAGACGGATGATCCGTTCCACTTCGCTGGCGGAAATGACAATATCGGTGTCGACGCGTCCCTCGCCCAGCAGGTCCAGCCGCAGGGCACCATCGGGATTGACCATGATCTCGATGACGCGGGGATCGTCGAGCGCCGCAGCGATGGCTGGCCCCATCGCGCTATGCAGCATGGCCTTGCGCCGCCCGGCTGCCGTTTCGACGCGCGCCGTCGCCGTCGATGCTTCCTGCCTGCTCACCCCTCGCCTCGCTCGGCCGATGGGACAGCGATCGTCCGCTTGCCGGTCGCGAGCTGGCGGCCGACCTGGCTGATGAACGCCTCGAAGCGCTGACGGCCCTGGGCACGTCCAACCTCGTCCTTGTCCCCAAGCGGGGGCGTCACCATGAGCTGGTAGCGGATGAACAGAGCCAGGCTCTCGACCACTATGTCGATGTCGCGGCGGGCAGCTGCCAGTTCCTTCGACAGTTCGTTGAGGCGCATGCGGAGCGCAGCTTCCGCCTCGCTGGCGCCGCGATGGCGTAGCCATGTCCGCAACGCATCGTTGACCAATCGGCTCTTATTCCCTGCATGGCCGGTAGCCATGGCATCGAGCGCATCGCCGATCTCGCGGTCGATATAGAGATTCTGGCGGATCTTAGGCGCGCGCTTCATAACCCCAGCGCCTTTTCATGGGTTGACGCGACATCGATGGCATGGCCGCGGATGACCGGCGCCATGCGCTGCGCCTGCTCCATGGTGCGCTTGTCCGAAACGACATCCTCATCCTCGACGATGGAGCGATCCATCTCCGGTTCGGAATCCTGCCTGTCCGGCCGGACCTCCTTTTCAAGCGCCGGATGCCGATGCTGCTCGCGCCCGCCTTCGTCGCCCGCCTGCCCGGTGGCAGCGGCGGCAGCCAATGTGCCTCCCCGCTCGGCAGGCGCACTCCAATCATCCTGCCGCGACGGGGGAATGTCGGAATAGGCTTTGTTGCTCAGCAGCGGCGGCGCTCCGACACGAGCGGCGAAATTGGGATCGCTATAATAACGCAGCTTCTTCGCGCGGATCGGCGCCATGCCGGCGACGAGAACCAGTTCCTCGTCGGCCGAAAGCTGCATGACTTCGCCTGGTGTCAGAAGCTGGCGCGCGGTTTCCTGACGGCTGACCATGACATGGGCCAGCCACGGCGCCAGCCGGTGCCCCGCATAGTTGCGCATGGCGCGCTGTTCGGTCGCCGTCCCCAGTGCGTCGGATATACGCTTTGCGGTCCGATCGTCATTGGTCGCAAAAGCAATGCGAACGTGGCAATTGTCGAGAATGGCATTGTGTTCGCCATAGGCCTTCTCGATCTGGTTGAGGCTTTGCGTGATCAGGAAGGCCCGGATGCCGTAACCGGCCATGAAGGCAAGACTGGTTTCGAAGAAATCCAGCCGGCCAAGCGCGGGGAACTCATCCAGCATCATGAGGAGCTGGTGTCGGCTTGTCGTCCCGGCCTGTTGGTCGAGTCGCTCGGTAAGGCGCCGTCCGATCTGGTTCAGGATCAGCCGGATCAGCGGCTTGGTACGGCTGATGTCGGACGGCGGCACCACCAGATAGAGCGAACAGGGCTGCATACCCTCCATGAGATCGGCGATCCGCCAGTCGCAGCGCGACGTCACTTGCGCGACAGTCGGATCGCGATAGAGGCCAAGGAAGGACATGGCGGTCGAGAGCACGCCCGATCGTTCATTCTCGCTCTTGTTCAGCAATTCCCGGGCGGCGGAGGCGACGACGGGATGGACCTGCGGATGCTCTTTCGTCCCCAGATGGTTGGCGGTCATCATAAGATGAAGCGTTTTCGCAAAGCTCCGGCGGGGATCGGAAAGAAAGGTCGCCACATGGGCGAGCGTCTTTTCCTCCTCGGCATAGAGAATATGGAGAATGGCGCCGACCAGCAGCGAATGGCTGGTCTTTTCCCAGTGGTTCCGGGTTGTCAGCGCGCCCTCGGGATCGACGAGAATGTCAGCAATATTCTGGACGTCCCGGACCTCGTCCGCGCCGCGGCGAACCTCAAGCAGGGGATTGTAGCGGGCGGAGCGCGCATCTGTCGGATTGAACAGCAGGCAATGGGAGAAGCGGGCGCGCCAGCCTGCCGTCAGGGTCCAGTTCTCCCCCTTGATGTCGTGAATGACCGCGGAACCGGTCCAGGACAGCAGGGTCGGCACCACCAGGCCAACGCCCTTGCCCGAACGCGTGGGCGCAAAGGCCATGACATGCTCCGGTCCCTCATGGCGCAGATAATGGTCGCCATGGCGGCCGAGCATGACGCCGGTCGGCCGATACAGCCCCGCCCGCCGAATATCTCTGGGCCTCGCCCAGCGCGCCGAACCATAGGTCGTCACCTGCCGGGATTGGCGGGCGCGCCATAGCGAACCGAAGATCGCGGCGCCGCAGCCGACAAACCCGCTAGCCGCAGCCAGCGCGCCTGCCTTGTCGAAGACGACCGGCGCATAAGCGTCGAAATGATACCACCAGGGAAAGAGCGACCAGGGGCGATAGACCGGAATGTGGCCGAGCATGAACCAGGAGGGGCCCAGCTGGGGCTGATAGGCGAGCATGGCAGCCGCCCATTGGGTGGCTGCCCACACGCCTGCAAGGACGATGGCCAGCACAATGAAGATCTGGCCGATCAACAATTTGGTCGGGGTCACGGATTTGCTCCCGCCCGCCGGACTGGACCGGTTCGAGCGGGTTCAAGAATCCGCGAAAGCCTTTCAGAAGGACATGGTGCAGATCGGCCCAGATCGGCTCAATTCGGACGCCATGTATAGGATTGTCCGGGCATCGCCCGATCGGTCAGGCCCCGGCGGCTACCGCAAGCTGTTCGATTCGCTCGCATGCCGATGTTTCGACAGCATCCCGCAACATACGTACGGACTGGGCAATCGCCTCCAGATCCGCGACGCTAATGTCGTACGCAGCCGAATAACGCGCCTCGACATAAGCGCGCTTGAGAAGTTCGAACAGGCGACGATCTGCTCTTGTGCCCCTTGGCCAGGCAGAGATGAGACGCGCTTCAATGTCTTCGGCCAGGGATCGAAGAAACTTGATATTATGGGAGCGTGGAAAGTACAGTGTTCGGACGAGAAGAAAACAGGCGTATGCAGTTTCGGCCGCCTGATGAAAGTTAAAAGATGCCTTACGCTTCCAATCGATGTCACCATCCGCTTTCGATACAGCATATTCAGCAAGATCGATCCAGTTATCAAGTGACTTTATCTGCTCTCGATAGTATTTATTCGCCATCTCGAAAGCATCCAGAGGTGTCAGCGGCCGCGGCGCCACCAAATTCGATCCCGGCAACTCGTACAGCGCGATTCCGTCGCGCGCGATATCGACCCAGAAATATTCGCCCTTCCGCAGGCTCTGATTCACTTCATCGAGCGTGTGGACGATGATGTTGACCGGCCGGCGCACAGCATCATCGTGCAGGATCTTGTCCTCGGCGACATACCAATAATCGGCGATGTCCGTAAGGTCGGCATGGCTGACGATGATCAGCAGATCGAAATCGGACTGATAGCCATTTTCGGGTTCATCAACCCAGTCCGTGCGCGCATAGCTCCCAAAGAGGATGATCTTGAGAATCCGCCCATTGCGCTTCCAGGACTGGCTTGCCCGCGAGGTCGCCTCGGCAAATTCGCCAAGGAGAATTTTCTGGACCCGCTCCAACTCGCCGCGCTGGATATCCGGCAGGTGATCAAGATCCGCTTTCATGTCCGGATTCTCGCGGGATTTCCTTCCCTTGGCAAGCACCTATGAACTTGTCCTGGAGAAGCGAAGCGTATTCAATCATGGCGCAGGGACAAAAGCAGCGCTGCACGGCCATGGCTGTTGTATTTGCTTGCCAAGCCAAGAGCTTTTTGAACAGCTTTCATGACGATTGGGAGTGATGAAGATGGCAACACGGTGGATCATGAAGCAGGCTCTGGCGGCATGGATCGACCAGGAGGAAGACCGGCACAAGATGACGCTTGAAGCCTTGGCAGATGAAGACGCGGGCCGGGTGACCGATCATCAGGATATTGCGGCCTGGGCTGACAGCTTTGCGACCGACACGTCCACCGCGTGAAGATTCAGTGGACTAGCAAGGCGTCGTCGGTTCCTTGGCGCCAGGGGCCGGTCGCACCTGATGCATCCTCGCGTGTCGTATCGCGAGCGGCAGTCTCCACGTAACTGACGACGGCATTTCCAAGGTCAACTGATCGTCGGCCCGCCTCGGCCGCGCCCGAAGGACCAACTCACCCCATCTTCGCGCATCAGGCCGGACACACTTTGCCCGACACGCCGCTCCAGCACCGACCGCCAGGGCACGAGCGCAAAGTCCCGCGATCGTTCAAGCACCGCAAAGCGCCCGGAGATCAGGTCGACTCGCCGCCTGTATGTGCCCTCCAGCTTCTCGCCCTCGACGGTCTCGACAAAGGGCAAGGCCAGTTCGCGCGACAACTGGCTTGCCACGCGCAAAAGTTCACGCCGCCGCAGGACTGCAAGGAGATCCCTGCGATAGCGGATCTCGCTGCCGTTCCGCTCGGCCAAACCCTCTTCGACCAGCCATTGCCGCCGACGCGCCAGCGCATCAGCCATGTCCCGCCCAAACCCCGCATTGCGTAACTGTGGTGGATCGCCCTCGACCAGCGTGCGATCGAGCCAGGTTGCGGCATGGGCGGTCGCCAGTTCCGTGACACCAACCGACGAGAGCATTTCGATCATGACGGGCTGGGTCCTGAGCTGCCGATGCTCGAACGCCGCCACGCGATCGAGATGGTCGGGGGCGATGACCCAACTCCCGTCGCCCGAACGCACGGCAATATCTCCGGAACGCGCAAGTGCTTCGAGCCTGCGGACATGCGCCTCGACATAGTCCGAACGCACGCCCGGGTCATGAAGGCGATGCGCTTCGCCATCATAGCGCCCGCCATTGCCAGCCGCGACTGCGGCAATCGTCCGATCCACCTCGCGGACGGCCGCTTCCCTCGGCCGGATGGCGACGACCGCGCCGCTTGGCTGAGGGCTGTCTCCCTCGGCATTCGATGGCGGGAGCAAATCGCCGGTCTCGCCCTTGCCGACCGGCACATAATGGGTGCGTCCGTCGATGCCGTCGATCAGCAGAAAATGACGATCCTCCAGTTCGTCGGCGAGCCCGCGCATGAGTATGCGCCCAATGAGCGGCGGAGCACCTGCCGCGGCCGGATCATAGATCAGCCGGTCGGCGCTCGCCCGCTCCAGCCGCAACCGTGAAAATTCGCGCTGCATCGTGCGGATAATGTCTCCCCGTTCACCCATGGCGTGGAGGACGGTTTCGAGATCGGGGTCAAGCCGATAGCGGCCGGTGGGCAAAGGCTCGGCCAGCCCCATGCGCGCAAGATGCCCAAGCCTGCTCGCCTGCAGGTCATGTTCGAGAGGATCGCGAGCCACGGGTTTGACGACATAGCCATCGGCGATGCGGAGCAACGAACGGTCGATCGATGTGACCCTGTCCTGCGCGATCTCGGAGCGGCGCGAGACAAGAATTTCTCGGTCGCTTCTGGGGCCAAGATCGAGTTCGACGAGTTCCGCCGCACGCTCACGCAATCCCCTGCCGATATAGTCGCGCGCAATGACGAGATTGTCGCCATCCTGATCGACGCCCCGGAGCAGGATATGGCTGTGCGGATGGCCCGTATTATAATGATCGACCGCGACCCATTCGAGCCGCGTGCCGAGATCCTGTTCCATCTGCGTCATGAGACGGCGGACCAGGGGTTTCAGATCGTCATATCGATCGCCATCCTCCGGCGCGACGATGAAGCGGAACTGATGCCTGTCTCCATTGCCCTTCTCCAGAAAGGCCTTGCCGTCGACATGATCCTCCCCGGGACCGTATAGCCCGCTCCGTTGGCCTGCCCGGTTGGTCCCGTCCCGCTGCAGATAGCGTAGATGGGCAACCGCCTGACTCCCGCCCTTGCCGCCCAGCCTAACAAGCCGCGCCTTGACGATGACGCGCCGGCGCCGGAGGAGCGCATGGCCAACCCCGCTTGCCAGCAGCCGGCCGATGCCGGCGCCGCGCCCATAGCGATGGCCGGAAAAACCGGTTCGTCCCTTTCGTCCCGGCCCAGCGCCCCGTGCCAGATTGGCGGCCGCGGCCACACTGCCGACATAACGCCGCGCCTTGGACCCACGCGAAGCGTGCTGCTGTCCAATCCGGGGCACCAAATCCTCATCATCGGCCATCGCATGGTTCCTGCTCTGGCCCCTCTCTCCACCACAGTGCGGCATCTCCCGCGTCATGGGAAGCAGTGCCGTCAGAAAGGCCGGGAATTCTTGCCTATTCGAAAGACATGGCACTGGGGAAACGCCGACCGCAGAACATGGCACCATGAAAAATGATGTACAGACAACAGGTTAGGCGGCCCTTGGTGCCGACACCTTTATCTTGCCTTACACCGCCCTCACGCATTGGGTTCTCTTCGATCACCAGTCCTTCACCAAATCCATCTGCTACATCACGACCATCACACACCAGGGAAATACCGATCCGGCCCTCCCGCGAACCAAAAGAAACCCCGGAATAGCACCGCACGGGCGCTGTTCCGGGCATGGCTGGCGTCATCGAAGGGCAGCTTCGGATGCGTCTGCAAGACGGTCCCGTTCATCCAGCGCAATCTCCAATTCAGCCGCGATCTGCCCGGCTTCCCGACGGTCCCCACAGTTGCTGAGTTCAGCCCGCAGTTCCTCAATTTGCTGTTCAATCGACATTCCTGCCTCCATCATCTTGCGACAGATGAGGGCGTCGCCCGGGGCGGGGCGGGCCGGGTCAAGGACCGCGAAGCGGCCGCGCCAGCGGCGATGGGGGTCACGATTTTTCGTGGGGAAAGCGCAGCGTCCCCCACGAAAAATGGTGGGGCCCCGTCGTCCTTGGGGCGGCGCGCTCCGCCCCGGTATCGTGGGAAAGCCTGAGCGGATTTTCTTCTTTTCTCGCCTGGCCACACGTCTGTCCTGGGCGGGCGGCCGCGAATTTTAGCTGGTGCTAGCGCATGTTCAGTGCGCCCCCGCGCCACTCAGATCGGCATGCCGATGATTGCAGCGCTGGAAACGCCAGCCACTTAGCTCGAGCCGGGACAGGTCAGCCCTCCTCCAGGTCGCAGTGGACAAGATGGTGGCGAGTCGCCAGGGGTGAAATGCTGAATATCGTCGCACGACAGCGATCGGCCGCGTAGCATATGCTCGGAGGAAAGGTCGTCCATCCTTCCCTCCGCAATTCGAAATGGTCGCTATTCAACAACCGCCTTGCGGTGCGGCCTTTCCCGGAGATGCTGGGCGATAGGACAAGGCCAATGCTCAATAGGGCGGACGTACAGCAAATAGCGGATCGGATTTCGCGATACCCTCAGCTGGCGGTTCGACAGACTCGGGTGCGGGTTGCCCGGCTCGATAGATGAACAGGGACGGAGGGTTTTTCGCAGGCGGCCGGACCGGAAGCGGCGTCCGAACAGCTCCCAGCGATGCAGTGATACTGGCCATATAGGCGCGCGTTTCGGGCGGCAGCGACCGGCCTTGCGAGAGAAATTGTCGATAGCGTTCGGGACCAGCATGATAGGCTCCGAACAGTCCGGGATAACCGAAACGCTGGTTCATGGCGGCGAGATAGGCCGTGCCCGCAACGATATTGTCATGGGGATCATGCGGATTCTGCCCGAGCCCATGAAGCCTTCGCATATCCGCCCAGGTGCCGGGCATCAGCTGCATGAGGCCCATGGCCCCGGCCGAACTGGTGATCGGCCCGCCCCCCCACAGGGTACGGCCGCCGCTCTCCGCGCGCATGACCGCCTCGACCCATAGCCGGTCGATTCCGAAACGGGCCGACGCCTCGGCTATCTCCCCGGCCCAGTCCGCAACAGGGTCGGCGCGTAACGGGGTCGCCCAAAGGATCAGGCTTTTCGCGACCGGCCGCAAGCGTCGCATCAGCGCACCCATAGCGGACTCGCCTTGCCGATGATGTCGCCCTCTCCCACCGGCCCGAAATAGCGGCCATCGAAAGATGCCGGGACCTTGTCCATCAGCAGGAAATAGCGGCCGGGGAGCAGACCCTCGCAACCCTCCCACCAGGGCAAGGTCCGGCCCATGCTGTCACGCTGGAGGCGTCTGGCAACAAGCTTTCCGTCGAGCGCCACCTGGTCGCCGCGCGCGCAGATGATGTCGCCCGGAATGCCGGTAACCCGCTTCACCAACGGCACGTTCATGGGGAGATAATGCCGCCGCGCAGCAAGCAGGCGGGCCGGATCGGGTGCCCTCGCGACCACCATGTCGCCGCGCTTGAGCTTGGCCCCGGGGGACACCAGATAAAGGCCGACCGGTGCGCTCCCTGTTGCATTCCAGAGCAGGCGCGGGGGAGGTGGGAAGGCGATGGTCGCTCCCAGCGCGAGCGCGCCCGATCCGATCCAGATCGCATGGCGCCGCAGACGGCGGCGCCTTTTGCGTG